>ERZ1643249.1952-NODE-1952-length-19907-cov-17.282893_pt1 | contig 19907 bp, 15 predicted proteins | sample MGYA00579263_ERZ1643249 | MGnify/ENA primary metagenome ERZ1643249 (study PRJEB29033, sample SAMEA4952264) | chicken gut metagenome | biome: Broiler Chicken; feature: Gastrointestinal Tract; material: Caecum | place: Ireland | collected 2018 | study: Broiler... | reverse complement strand
TGATGCGCAGCATCCACTGACGGAGATTCTTCTTGGTTACCGGGGAACCGCAGCGCTCGCAGCAGCCGTTTACCACTTCCTCGTTGGCAAGTCCGGTCTTGCAGGACGGACACCAGTTGATCGGAAATTCTTTTTCGTAAGCCAATCCCTCTTTAAACATTTTTACAAAGATCCACTGGGTCCATTTGTAGAAATTCGGATCTGTCGTGTTGACTTCCATATCCCAGTCGTAGATCGCCGCGATATCGTTAATCTGCTTCTTGATATTTTTTACATTTTCCGCAGTGGAGATAGCAGGGTGAACGCCCATCTTAATCGCGTAATTCTCCGCAGGAAGTCCGAACGCGTCCCATCCCATGGGGTGGATCAGATAATACCCCTGCAGCATTTTATAACGGCTCCATACGTCGGAGATCACATATCCTCTCCAGTGTCCTACATGAAGTCCGTTTCCTGACGGATATGGGAACATATCCAGACAATAATATTTCGGTTTTTTGCCGTCGTTGACGTTTACCGGATGTTTCTCCCAGTTGGCACGCCACTTTGCTTCGATTGCCTTATGATTATAAGGTACTGCCATCGCTTCTTTCCTCCTGTTGTCTATTTCAAAATTCTCCCGTAATATTTGAAGAATGATGCATATTTATTCCTTTTGTCATTCTACCCACTTGTAGGGATTTTGTCAAGATAAGTTGAGCTCCGCTTTAGCTTTCAAGTCTACTCTCCCAAATCTGATGCTGTCATCTGCATAACTTATTCAAGCCACAAGAGCGCGATTATATTCTGGAACCAAAAAAACACACGTACACAAAATCCAGATAAAACCCGACTCATTATTCTTGCTCACTGTATTTTGTATATTAAGAATTATATTCGGATCAATTCTTTCAAAATTATCCCTATATTTTTCTTTGTCTGTAATTTCTATATTATATTGTAGTTTAACAGCCTTAAAAACATTATGTAAAATAATCTGTTTAAAAATATTTCTCATACATCTCCAGTAAGTCTGGCCGGACTTTGCATACTTCACTCTTTTTATCATATATGCAAGTTGATATTTTGCTGTATCTGCATACTCTGCTTTTATTATACCTGACAAAATAGTATGAATTTGTTCATGCAAATTCTCCTCAGATTTAAGAGCAAATATTTTTTCGCAGCATTCTCTTCTCTTTTCATCATCCGCTATTTTAAAATGCTCTTTCAAAAGCTCATCTATCCGTTTTGGGAATTCTATAAACTTTTCAATCACAGATTCTTCTCTTACAAGGGATTTGTATTTTCGCCCTGGCCGTAATGAAACCGGAATTTTTCTATCAAAATAATCTCTATCTGGCAATGAACATAAATGTTGGTATGATTCAATCATCGGATAATTAATATACAATTTTCCCGTATTTGTAGCGTCCATAAAATAATTTTGCATACAGATAATCTTATCTTCTGAAAAATTTGTATCTTGCCTTTCATAGTCAAATACCAAAATGATATTTGTAAAATCCTCTTTATAACGAAGAGGAACTCTGCCCTGCTTTTTGCTTATAACAAAAGGAAGGTCTATATCATCCTTTTCCCATTGTTCCCCATATTCTTTCACAATATCTTCATACAACATATAGATATTCGTACCATAAATCCAAATATCATGCATCGAAATCTTCATTTCCGGAAAACAGCGAAACAGCAGTTTGAACAATTCATCTTTTTCATGTTTGCCTTCAACGATCAGAAGATTTTGACTACGTTTCCTTACTTCTTCAATGTAATTATTCATATTGTTCAAACTCTCCGCTTATATACATTTTTTCAAGATTATGTCCTTCCCGCAATTCTCGTTCTGTCGCATTGCAGAGTGCTGTTAACGTACCTGATCTTGAAAGAATAAACAGACAATCCGGACGCATCAATCGATTTGTCATTAAATTTGTATTATGAGATGTCATAATCACCTGGCATCTGGGATACTTCTTTTTAAAAAACTTAATCACATTTTCTGCCATTTCATAGTGGTAAAATGCGTCAAATTCATCTAAGTATATAAAAGATGGTTCCCTTACTGAAGGCATTAACCTGCGATATAAGTCAAACAACGCCAATGTACCACTGGAAGCAGTATCAAAAAATGGAACAAGTTTTTCATGAGAAAAATATAATACCCGATCACCATCCGGCAATTTTTCGAGTATTAAGTTGCATTCTATTCCCATTGTATTAAAGAAATCTTCTAAATCTCTTAGTTTATCATCATTTTCCAAAGTTTCAAAAAATCCATCATATATTCTTCTGGAGCGAAACCTCATAGCATTGCCTGCTGAAATAACCGTCATTCTCCCTACATAGTGCGAAAGTTTTATCAATACAGAATCGTTTTTCAAAGCACTGTTACTGACAAGCCATCGTAAAAAGGGTAATTTAGACTCAACTATACCCTCTGCGTCTTCCCCTGCTTCCAGAGACTGTATATACCTGTCCGCATTGACAGTTTCTGCATGAACATATTCCAAATTATCAAAATCATATCTTTTCAATGCGAAATCACAATCAAAAATTTTTATATCATCAATAAGGAGTTTTTCCCATTGCAGTTCCCGGGTAGAAAATCTTGCATATTCGTAGACCAGTTTTTGTCCTTCAAAATCGAATTCATAAGAAAATACTGCAGATTCTTCTTTCGAATCAGCATTAAGAAAAACATTATCACTTATAAATCCCGGCACATTAAACATCGTATAGCGAATATCTGTCAAAGCTCTCCCTAAATTAGTTTTTCCGGTTGCATTTCTGCCATAAATCAACATTTTGCTAATTAAACCATCATAGATACAATCTGTACTAAACTGATATGCAGCCGTATTGCTAAAATCTATTGTTACCTCATTTTTAAAATTTTTATAATTTCTTACAGTGAATCTCTTTAACATGCCGCTGTCATCCTTTCAACCGAACCGTCACGATAATCTTTTCAAGAAATAGTATATCCAATCTTTCCTGTATGCGCAACATCTTCCGTAAAAAAATTCCGGCAAATTATTTCCTCTTATTTACGAAAGAGCCCCGCCCGGATCCGGGCGGGGCTGTCTCTCACAATATGTTTTTTAAGAAGCTTTCCTGCTTCTCTCAGGCTTCTACGCAACGCTCTTTACGGAGCTGTCACGTCTGTATCTGTTTCTGCTTCCTCTTCCGGAAGTTCACGGTAGATCAGAGCTACCGGGGATGCAGAGTGGAATCCGGCTGTTACCTGATTGTCGCTGATCTTTTCTGTTTCCAGCATTTCCCACTTATGTTCCTCACAGTAATGAAGAATAAATACTTCAATCTGATCTGTCATGTTATTGGCGGTAAAGGTAACGTCCACAGGCTCTTCCGTTGTCGGTTCTGTTTCAAGGTTCAGTTCCATGACAGGGGATAAAAATTTAAATTCGCTTAAATCCATATCCTCATCTACAAGGACTCCATCTCCATCATATAAATCTATTTGCGGAAGTGTATCTTCATCATAAAACGTCAGAAACGCATCCATAACCGTTGTTTCCGCCCATGCATTATTCAGACTATCTACCTGCTCCTGCAGTTCTTCAGAATAGATTGCATCTGTGACAGGAGAAAGAGTTACACCTACACTTTCTGTTGTCATTTCTTCTTTGTCACCTACAATTTCTTTTTTTGTTGTCGTCGCAGTAACATTGTTGTAGTCCACCGCGCCGGAAATACTTCCGGAAGCCATAGCGTTCACAGGCATTGCAAGTACTGCCACGGCAGCCATCAATATTGCCAACTGTTTTCTTCTCATTGATTTTTACCTCCATTTTGTTTTTGTTTATGTGATCATCCCGTATCCGCTGCCGGCAAAATATCTGTCCGTTTTGGATATCATCCGGATGAAAACAATCATTCTTCTACAAGGCACGCCTGTACCAGATAGCGGTATTCTTCCCCGGAGTCGTCATGGGTAGAAAGAGTCAGTATACGCGATTCCGTATCCACCTGCACAGACGCGTCGATCTGGACGCCCATGACACGGTTGTTATATATGCTGTCCAGATAGGCTTTCCGGTTTCCCTCGCTTCTGCCGGACTGAAACCTTTCCATAATGTGACGGTCATCTGAACGATAGGCGGCGAATATACGATACTTCAGCGTGGTCTCGCCATTATTCGTATATATGTAAATATACGGATGCTCCTCCATATACCTGCCGTCCGAATATCTGTCAAGCTCTCCGAACATCGAGCCGTCCTGCATATTATTTCCATAGATCACGGTAATAGGATCCTGGAAATCTTTGTTATTATAGTCTTCCGTAAACAAAGCCCCGGACGGACTCTCCCTTCCATCCTGATCATGCGTAAGATAATATCTATTGTCCTCTCTACTTTGGAGGATCGGATAGTTTATGTTTGTATCCGGAATGGTGATCCATGCATAAATGTCCGGATTTTTCTTTGACTGCTCTTTCTGATAAAAGCTCAGGCCCGCAAAAACGCCTCCGGCTAAAAATGCCAGAACAAGAACGGCTATCAGAAGGATCCGGCCTGTCTTTTTCATTCCACTGTCACCTCAGTATAAAAAGTATCAAGGATGAGCTGATAAAGAGCATCCTCGTCCACATAAAATTCATCGTACACATCCCCGGCTTTTGCCTCACCCTGGACGATCATCAGATTATCATCGCCAAATGACATTTTGGACGCTTCTGAAATCAGATATACCGCGTTATCCAGGCCGATATTCGTCACCATTTCACCGGAAAAATCCTGATAAAGAGTAACAGGCAGCGACACATCCTTTTGGATCGCATCTACAGCCTGCCGGAAAAATGCCGTCAGGAACTGCTTCTGCCTTGCAATACGCATATTGTTGCTCCCATGAACAGTATTGTCCCTGTACCTGACAAAAGACTCCGCCATATCTCCGGTCAGAGTTACGACAGATCCCGGCTTCATCGTCTCCCCGGCCAGGGTCAGTTTCTCATTTTCCGGTATGGTCACAGTAACGCCGCCCACTGCGTCGTTCAGTGCCGAAATAGTCTCCATATTAAAAGCCGCATATCCGTTCACCGGGATTCCATAAAACAGTCTGGAAACCGCGTCTACCATGTACTGGCAGCTTGTATCCTTTCCATTTCCATAGGCGTAAGCAAGACCAAGATGATTTACAGATTCGCCGATATAATTTCCTTTATAATCAAAAGAAGGAATCTCTGTCATGGTATCCCTGGAAACCGCAATAACCTTCAACTGATTTTTCAAAGGATCCATCACCACAAGAAAAATACTGTCCGCCTGCCCGCTCTGTCCGGAAACCTGATCGTTTTCCTGGATCTCTTCGCTGTTCTGGTCGATTCCCATACAGAGGATCGTGATCACCTGGTCGTTAAACTCATAGGCTTTGCCTTCATGCCAGACCAGACCGGAACTGTTTTTTTCCTTCTGTTCTTCTTCTGAATCCATCTGTAAAGAAACGGAACTGATATTCTGACGCATCCCCTGTTCCCCTTTCAGCCGGAGCACATGATAGGTTCCAAAGGCGGCCGCGCCAAAGAAAACAAAAGCGACGCAGAGCCCAAAACAGGTTCGCAGAACGATCCCGCCTGCATTCTTCCTTCCCCTGGTCTGAATCCAGGAAAAAGCAAGCAGAGCGCCCAAGGTGCCTCCGAGCGTCTGAATGATCATATCCTCAATAGAGAATGTTCCCATCTTTCCCACATACTGCAAAAATTCTGTAAGCAGGCTCATTCCCAGAGAAAACATCATACTCTTTATTACAGGCTGGGAACCGTCTGTCTGACAGAAAAACAATATTCCTACAGGAAGAAAAAGGAGCAGTCCTCCTATATCACGGAGCAGTGTCCCCTCTGTCAGGGGAGAAACCAACAGCCGGTCAAAAGGAAGGATATCGATCTGATACCCGGCTCCGCTGTCTCTGATCAGCCACATTACCAGCACATACGTCAACAGATAAACTGCCAAAGCCGCAATGATCCCGCATTTCTGAAAAAGTCTTTTCTTTCTTTCACGCCATTTTGTTCTGGGGATCCACAGCCACCCGGCAAACAATGCGAGGATGACAAGAACGGCAATCGCCAGAAAAATTCTTCCATATATCGTAGAAAATCCGTCCGACAGTTTTCCCAGTCCGCTGAATATTCTGTTTATACTTTCCACCTGTACACCTCTTCTCTATTTGACAGTCAATGTCAAAGTCTTTGGAACGGACTGGTTTCCGTCACTGTCTGTCACTGTATACTGGATCGTATACTGTCCCGGCGTCTGGGTACTGTAATCACCGGATACACGTATTCTCCGGAACAGATAACTTCTGTCATCTTTATCGTCTGTGATATCTGAGACAGGAGAGATCACGGAGAAATTCGTTCCCGCCGCAATTTCTATTGTCTCCGCCGAAAGAGTCATGACAGGGACCGCCGGATCCGCAGGCTCAGGCGTTACAGTCGGCTCAGGCGCTTCTGTAGGTTCCGGCGTGGGGGTCGGCGTAACCGCCAGAGCCTCTTCCCGCTCCGTCTGGATCTCTCTTGCTGTTTCCAGCCTGTTATTTACATTATCGTATGATTTCAGCGCGACAGTCACCGCTCCCGCACAGAGAAGCAGGAGCAGAAAAGTGATCAATAGTCTGTTTCTCATTCTGACGCCTCCGTTTACAGAGTGTCTTCCGTATTCATGGAAGACTCCTCCGCTTTTATATATCGTTTATACTTTCCATAGCGGCCGTATTTTGAATATCCGTATTTTCCGTAACGTCCGTAGGAAGACAGACTTCCTCTGCTCCGGTTGATCACATAACCGGCAAGCGTTCCGCCGTCGGAAAAAGGAGCGATCCCTTCCCGGATCTCCCGGATATCCGCCGTATCATAGCGCACCACATAAAGCACCTGGTCCCCATATCCCGCCAGGATGGACGCGTCGGAAAAAAGTCCGGAAGGCGGCGTATCGATAACAATAAAATCGTATTTTTTTCTCAGATAAACCATCAGCTCACGCATCATCTCATCTGAAAGGATACTGGAAACGCCTCCGCTGACCGTTCCCGCCGATATGAAAGAAAACTCTCCGCTGGTAACGATGATCTCGTCCGCGTCCGCTTTGCCGCTGAAATAATCGCTTAGCCCGGGATTCTTTTCTTCCAGCCCCAGCATCGGTCCCACAGAGGGATTACGCATATCTCCGTCAATGATCAGCGTCTTTTTTCCGCTCTGCACAGCCGCAAGAGCCAGATTTACAGAAAGCATCGTCTTTCCCTCCTGCGGAAGGGTACTTGTTACAGCCAGAACCTTCTGGTCATTCTTTGTCATCTGCAGATCGATCCTGGACTGTACTGTGAGAACAGACTGTTTGAATCCCCAGTCCACTCTCTTATTGCTAATCAGAAGCTGATGTCTGTGGTTTTTGCTCCGTTTCTTCATCCTGGTCTCAGGGATCAGGGCGATACAGCCTGCAGCGGTGACAGATTTCATATCCCGCTCCCGCCTTACTGTATGAAGAGCCTGTACATAAAACATACCCAGACATACCACAAGCACAAGGCCGGCCAGCATGCCTTTCAGCGCAAAGTCTGTCAGCGAATAAGGATTGTCAGGCTCTTCCGAAGCCTGGATCCTGTCTACAGTTTCCAGTTCCACGAAACCTGTGATCTGATCTGCCCAAGAGGGGAATACTTCCATCATCCCTGCCAGAACATCATCCACATATTCAAAGCTGTCCGAATTCACCATTATAGTAAAAAAGTTGGCGCCCTCTGTATACTGGGATGTAAACCAGAAATTTCCCTTCTCCGTTTCCTTCCCTGCCGTCTGATATACTTCGTTAAGGAACTCCTTTGTCTCTGACAGGACTCCTATGGAACTGCTCAGCCTTCTGGCAAGAGCCGCGTCCGTAGCCGTATCTCCCGTACGGTTGACCGCGTAAGTAACCCGCGCGGAATAAACCGGCTGATAAGTAAAATTAAAATATGTAACTGCCGCCGCCGTTACTACAATTATGATCAGAAGGAACTGGATCCAGTATCTTTTCAGACATCTCAGGGAATCATCCAGAAGCTCTGTAAGGTCGATCTGATCCTGCCTGTCATAGGTTGCTCTTTCCGTTCTTGTCTCTGCCTGCATTATACCTTCACCTGCCCTTATCGTTTATTTCCATATCCATAATAATATTTCCCGTATCCTCTGCGGCTGTGCGAACCGCTGCGGCGTCCTTTTTCCATATTAAGGACGCTTCCAAGAATAGACACTCCTGTATCGTCCAGGACATCCACCACATCGTTTACTTCCGCCGTACGCACACCGTCCTGCCGGATCACCAGAAGGGCTGCGTCGGCTGCCGCAGCAATGACCTCTGCATCCCTGACTGCTCCAATGGGAGCCGTATCCAGGATCACATAATCCATATGGGAAGCCACACGCCTGAGAAGTTCGGAAAATTCTTTGCTTTCCAGAAGTCTGTCCGCCTCTCCTACAGCAGAAGCCTGAAAAATGTATCTCAGGTTCTTCTGCTTTGGATCTACATACATCGCTTTCTGTAGAGGGCATTCTCCCTTCAGATAATCGGAGAGACTGGTTCCCTTTTCCACTGTATGATCAAGAATCTTCGCTACTGCCGGACGCCGCATATCCGTATCAATAAGGATCACTCTTTTTCCCCTGCGCACATAATTCAGGGCGAGATTGACCGCAATACTGGATTTTCCTTCATTTTCCTGTATGGAGTTTACCATCAGGATCTTCCGGCCTTCCTTCGCCATCTTCTCCTGCACGCGGGTAGCAAGTTTATCAATATCCTCCCCATAAATTCCGTCGGTAAGGGGCGAGGAGATCAAAAGCGCTTTCTGCTTCCGTTTTTTCCTGGTAAAGCGGACAGAGCCGATCACAGGAATATCAAGAGCCGCCTCCGCCTGATCGCGGCTGTGGATTCTGTCCGTAGAAATACAGAAAAACACGGTAAGGCCCACTCCTGCAGCAAGCACCAAAAGAAGGCTCAGCGCCGCATAATATGCAGTACGCGGCTGCGCTTCATTAATATTGTCCGCCGAAAGCCCGGTAAGATTGCGCAGCAAATAGCCGGATTCAAAATATCCGGACAGCGTCGGATAACTGCTCAGAGCGGATTTCAGAAGACGCATGGCGTTTTCCGCAGAGTCCGCCGACGCGGTAAGAGCGATCATATTCGTACCCGCAACCTGGGAAGCGCTTACACTTCCCGGAATATCCGCAATACTCTCATCCTTATCCATCTGCTCCTCAAGCATCTCGCTGTTCAGCACATTCAGATTTCTGGTCATGGCCGAATTCAGACTTCCATCGCTCAGCAGGTTCGCTGAATTGTCCCTGGCGATCATCGCCATCTCCATGGTGGCGGTATAACTGCTTCCCATGAAATGGTCCAGACACACATATGCCGTTACTCCCATGATGCATGCGCACATCAGGATCACAAAAATATTCCTCCATAGACGCCGGAAAATAAAAGAAACATCAATAGCGGTATTTCCCTGTTCCCGGACTGTATTCTGACTCATTCTTTTTCCTCCCGGTATTTATTCCACAACTACTGTAAGACGGGTGGTGCCTTCGTAGCCGCTTTCCAGTGACGTATAAGTATAAATCACAGTATATACGCCTTCCTGGTTGATATCCACATTTGAATTAATGGAAATCTGGGAAATATTTACCCATTTTTCCTTTGAGCCGTTGGCGATCTGCTCTGTTACCTGCTTTGCCTCGCCGCCTTCGTACTCCGTTACCATAGGGCCATAATCAATTTTATTATAGCCCTGGTCCTCCACATGGGCGATCAAAGTATTGAGATTCAATTCCTGTCCTTTCTGATGATAGATCAGATAATCCGTAAGCACCACATAAGGCCGGAAAGATCTTTCCTCATAATTATCCTCATATATTTCCACCTGAAGAGGCAGCCGCGCCGTATCGCCTACGCTGTTCGTTACCTCAAGAGTACAGTCGTAAATACCGGCTGCCGGTTCTCCCTGAAGTTCGTCCGCTCCCTCTACGGTAATAAAGGGAGTGACGTCCCCGTCTATACAGTCATCCGCTTTTACGTAATCAAGAAGAGAAACCGTCTGGTTGGCCGGAAATCTAAGCTCCTGTGACAAGGAAAAATGAGGTTTCCGGTAATCCGTATAAATCAGATTCCGGGTAAGCTTTCCGGAATTATTGGAGTTGTCAAAGGCCACATAAGTGATCTCAAATTCATTGGCCGCTCCATCCTCTTTCTTGGTGATCTCTTCAATAATAATACTGTCGGAAACATTTCCGTCCCGGTCATCGTGGGCCGCTACATCCTGAAGCAGCGTCTCTTCCGGATCTTCAATACTTACTTCAAGAGTGTCTGAAGCGGCTTCCAGTACAGGACCTTCGGTGTCTACATCTTTTCTGCTTTCCCGGACATAATATGCACCGCCTGCCAGGCTGGCTATGCAAAGAAGTCCTAGAATAATTCTGGCAATCTTCATGTTTAAAATCCTTTCTGTATTCGATTAAAATCCGTCTTTTTAACGGCAGATTTCATACTGTTACTGCATAATCATATTTATAGCATATTTCGTGCCGGCATACAAGAGACCGCACGGCATTTCTCTTCATTACATTACTATTTACCGTCACCCTACCCACATACGCATTCGTCGTCTTTTCTATAGCTTCCGGAGATCAAGGGTCGGCATTCCCTTCAGGATACGGCTGGGATTCTCCGACATCCACAGCTTTACCGCGGCAGGTTCATAGAAACTTTCCAGAAACCGGCAGACCCTTTCTGCAGAGGGGGTACGGTATTCCGCATCATGAGTGTCAGAGGCAATCGCCCCCACAATTCCATCTTCCAGGAACCGGAGAGCCATCCGCTCACAGGTTCTTCCGAAATCTCCCAAAAGACTTCCGCCGTTTACCTGGAGTAAACATCCCCTGTCCGCCAGATCATAGGCCAGATCCGGCTCCCTCTGGATGAATCGGTAACGTTCCGGATGAGCCAGCACAACCCGCCATCCATTTTTCTTTAGCCGTCCGATCCTGTCTGCAACTTTCTCCGGCAGTTCTTCAAAATCGAATTCTACCAAAAGATAATCTGTACTATTCAATGACAGCAGTTCCTTTTTTTCCAATAAAAAAAAAGCATCCTCATCGAGAAAAATCTCCATGCCAGGATACAGTTTCAATGGAATGTGTTCAGTTGTAAACGCTTCCTGCGTTTTCCGGAAGACTGTCCAGTAGTCTTCCAGCGTGTAATCGTAAAAATTCCCGTGGCTGGTGGCGGCCATGTGGCGGATTCCCGTGGAAACCGCCTGCCTCGCCATCCGGAGAGATTCCTCCAGAGAGCGGGAACCGTCATCCAGCGACGGGAGAATGTGTGAATGAATGTCTACCATATGGGGGCCTTTCTTATCACTGCATTTGTATGCTCTTAGCTTTTTTCATTCTCAGTGCAATTTTTTCTTATTATTCGTGATACAAGGATGCCTTCGTCATCGCAATGACCTAACCAGAGTTTCAAACTCCTGCTCTGTATCTACAAAATGGTATGGTGCATATTCCCCGTAAGCTGTCGGCCTGCTGATCGTAACAATCTGTACACCTTTATAGCCAACTGCTTTATTTAATTTTCTCTTTAACTCTACTAAATGTTTTCCATGGGTTGTTTTCAGTGCAAAACATCCATGCCCATTTCGATCTTTAGCAATCAGATAACACATTTTTCAGCACCTCCCTAAATTCACCTTCATTTCGTATCTGTCCGCATTCGTATTTATCACGCATTAATTTTCCGATTTTCAGAGGATAATTTTTCTTATATAAATAGTCATGCAGCCAATTGTTTAACTGCCTGTCAAACAATGTATTAAACTGAATTTCAATCGGATAGCATCTACCGTTCTTCTGAAAGTACACATGAACACCGCGGTATCCGTCATCAATAGCTTTCCCCTTTGACATATCTGCAATACGGAACTGAGCAGTTTCAGATTCCAATACCTGCTTATAATCATCACAGAATGCTCTGAATCCCAAAATATCATTAAATACCTTTCGCGTCTGATAGTCTGGATAATAACGGTCGTACTTCAAAAGAATCGAATCTATACTTTTCACTCTATAATCCAATGCAATATCAGATAAAATATCTTGCTCGTCCAACCATTCAGTCATATTAATCAGCTCGTTGATCAAAGATTCTTTATCAAAATAATGAAGATTTCGTTTTAACGGAATCCCCAGATGTGATTCATATGATAATTTCTCAAGAATTTCCAGCGACAAACCGTTCATCTTCAGCAATTGATCATTCATATACACATCACCTCAGCCATGTAATACAGAAAATTCCGCTAAGTAAAGTTTACTTTCCATTGGCAGAACAATACCCCTGGTTGACTTTTTTTATTATATTACTCTGACGCTGAAACGCTGTCAAGAACGTTTCAGTGCCTGCCTAAAGGTCAAATCCGATTTATGATCTATTAGTTTAGCATATAAAATAGGATATTAATAGCCCTGGGCGTATATAATCTTGTCTTTTAAAGCTTCCATATCCGACAGATTATCTACATTTGCCAGTGTCTCTATACGGATAGCCTCATCCAGGCAAGACAACGCTTTTGCATATTGTTTCATTTCATATAACGTAAGAGCATAATTATAATAGTCTGTTGCAAGATCTATATGATCCGATCCACGCAGCCGAAGATCCGTGGCTATTGCTTTCCTGTGATAAAAATCGGATTGTTTCAGATCACCAAACTGCCGTAAAAAAACTCCAAGATTATTATAATTTATTGCCAGTTTAGGATCGTTCACATTATTATGTTCCCGAATCCGAACGGCTGCATTCTGATAGCAAATAGCACCCTGAAGATTGTTTAAATCCCGCAAAATAAAGGAATATATATTATAGGCTACGGGGAAATCGGGATGGTTCAGATTATTCTGATGCAATTTCAAGAGATTCCTTACTACTTCGCGCTGGATTTCAAATGCTTCCTGTATATTGCCATTCCGACGATATACCATTGCGAGATTACGCATCGTATTCATTACCTTAACATGATATTCCGGCAAACTCTTTCGCCGCAGTCTCAATGCTTTTTCCTCCCATTTGATTGCCCTGTCATTATCCTTTAGCTGAATATAAGCACTGCCCAAATTGTGGAAAGAATTTGAACGCAAAATTCCGGGCACATCTCTTTTATGCTTTCTGTCATATTTTACTGCCTTTTCAGCCCACTGTTTACATTCCTGATTGCGATTCCGCATATCCAGACAGATTTCTGACATTATATTATAAAGCATATTGGGGAACTCTACATCTACATCATTTAACTGAGCCATGCGACAAACCGCATCTTCCCCCCACCTATAAGCAATTTGATATTCTCCATTAATGGCATAAGCAGAAGCTAGTTCACAAAATAACTTACATAGTGAACCGTCTGTACCTGACGTCCATGTACGGAAATATTTTCCCACCGCATCCGCGTATGGCAAATAAGTAAATATCTCCAGATAATCATGTTCACTATCCGCATGTATTCTGTTCGTCAGGCTTTTTATCATTGACAAACAATCAGTTAGCTGCGGTGGCATATTCTTCTTCATGGTATAACTAATTAATGGATGCATACTGTACTCATAATCATCTGATTGCTCCAGCCATCCAGAATCATGGAGATCTGACAAAAAATTATTTTCCTGATCCAGTGTTAACCAGTCTACAATCTCTTTATAGGCAACACTCAAATACGGTAAAACGCAAAAGTTTTGTAAAATCTTCACTTTTTCTTTATCTTGCCGGATAGATGTTATATCAAAAATGATCTCAAAATGTCTGGTCAGTTCTTTCTGAAGTTCATCCCCGTTATTATCCCAGTTAGATTGAATCACCGTATGAATATCAAAAGATTTTTTTTGAAGTATTTCATAGAACTCAAGTAATGTTAAATTCTGTTTTCTAGCGGTTTTGGCTAACAGCTCAACTGCTATCGTCAAATATCCGGCCAGATGAATTATTTCATTCAAAATACCTTCGTCCGCTTCCTCGAAATGGTAGAAACGTTCAAAAATTTGTTTGCATTTTCCTAAAGGAAGGAAACCCAGGGAATAGCCCTGAAACATATCAGGATTCTTACTGCGCGATGAAATAATCACATGGCAGGAAAGCCTTTCAATGTCTGCACAACAATCTTCAATATTATCATAATTGTCGATAAACAAAAGCGCCTCTGTATTCAAACTCTGGAGATATTTCAGTGCTTCCTGATATCGATCTTCGAGAGTTTTTCCAATACTATTTTCATCAGGCAAATGCAAAGCTTCTACTAACGAAGTCCTGAAATCCTCACCCTGATATGCTATCCACCCGATATATTTAAAACAATTTCTTAGTTTTAAATACAGCATCCTGCAAAGCTGCGTTTTCCCCAGTCCGCCCATTCCATGGATCCAGCACGCTAAACGCTCATTGCTATTTAAATGCCTTTCTGCAATTTCCATCAGATCTTTTATTTCGTCTTCTCTTCCAAGAAAATGAGCGACCGGTTTCGGAGGACCAAAAGTAATTTCTCGTGGAGCTTTTGGATGATCATGAGCATTTTTCTGGACTGCTGAAAGAATTTCTCTCTGGATTTTTTTCTGATCATTTAACTCATGACGAATTTCTCTTCCTTGCCGCTCTAGATAATTTTTCAGGTTAAAGGCGTCTTCGTCAGTAATATCATTGAAATAAGCAAACGCATCCTGAGCGATCTGCTGTAGAATTGTCTTAATCTGTGAACGCATATATGTGTCCGCATCACAATCATCCAGTCCCTCCTGAATCATTTGCTCAAATGTCATACTTTCCCTCTGGCTATTTTGATCCTGACAAAAAAGCAATAACTTATTTATAAAGTCCTCTTTCGTTAAAATGCGAAATAACTCATCATACAAAACAGAATCATTATACTTACAAAGTAATTCTTGCTCAAGTTTTGTCATATAGATCTTCAATTGACGTTTTCTATTCCGGATATTATACTGTTTTTTTCCTTCTTCCAGCCCAATATCCAGAATTTTTTCTGTTATAAATTGGATTATCTCATCTTTTCCCATTAAATTATGTTTCAATTCCTTTCCTACGAGGGTTCGCTTTTAGATGGATTTTCCTCTTAATTTTCCTATATGTTAAATGCAATCAGTATTGCACTTCAAATTGCGTGTATGTTTCTTTCATTTCTTTCTTGCTAATATTCTGGTAATCGAATGCTTATGCGCAATATTATTATTAGGATGTTCATCATGTAAAATAGAATTGCTAGATGCCAAAATTTCCCAACCTTTATATAAATTCAAGTAAAAATCATGTGGTAATAAAATTGGATTAAAGCTGGCTGGATGGCCACTTAAATCCTGTTCTCCATCATTAAATACCGATATTACATGATATCCTCCTTGCAATGTTGCTTTCTGTGCCTCAGACACCGTAAACTCAATTTCTTGAACAGAAGAATAACAATGGAGCAATCCCGTCATAATGACTAAATCATAAATTTGTTCTACAGCGTGCCATTTTCTTACATCCCTTATTTTCCATTTTACCTGGTCAGACAGGGATTTTGCCTGAACAATCGCATAGTATGAAGAATCCATCGCTTCCACTTGAAAACCTTGTTTACTTAAATACACTGCATTTTTCCCTGGCCCACATCCCAGGTCTAAACATCGCACATTCTTTTTTTTCTCTAAATTCCGTGCCGCTTGCTGAACGTAATGTGCTGGTCTTGATCCCCAAAACCCCTCTGTCTCCGAGTAACCAGTATCATATCCTGCATCAAATGCTTCCAGTTTCGATAGGATGTCCTCTGCATTATAATTGTCATGAATGATCTGTAATTTATGATTCCTGTTTATCTCATTCAGATATTCTATAAGTACCTGTAAATTACAAAACTGTTTTGCAAATAATTCTCGGCAAAAACTAATCTGACGTTTCCCAGCTTCTTTCATGGTGCCATAGCTGAAAATCGGTATTTTATATAATTTTGCCAGCATCACCATAGCACCAGCTTCAAAGGGAAAGCTTTTATCAACACCTAATATGATCCAGTCACTATTCAAAATTTTTGAAATATCACTATAGAACACTTCTTCAGAATTTGAAAGTACTATTTCCGAAGAATCTAGATATTGACATTCTACTTGGAAATCAAGTTTTTTTAGCTGATTTTTAACAAACTCTCTCTTTTCCCCTTTTTCTACTATTAGCATTATATATCCCATTTGATTTTCTCCTCTTCATCCCGCTATCCTAAAAGAATTTTTCATCTTTCAGTAACTTCACCCTTTCATTCAGTTGCTTGAAATCTACCATTTCTGATTTACCCAAATATTCATCATCCTGTAAAAAACGATCCACATTCTCTTCTGTCAGGCTCTTGCACAGCAATGCTGCCTGAAATGCTCCAATCCTATCCAACGTATTTTTTGCATCCTTATATAAACCCAAATAATAGGATTTCCGCTCTGCCGATTGCGAAAGAGTATTCAGATATTGAAGATTTGCTTTCGTTAATGGTAGGGTATGGAAAATTCGAATTCCAGCATATTGATCGTCTTCCATTGTTTTTTGACTGTATTTTGCATGTATTTCCGACTCAAATACATCGAACAACGCCCCTATTACACACATTTCCACATCATCAATCTCATCAGTTACCAATAGTCTCTGAAGTACACCACAAGCTCTACGTCTGCACAGTCCATCTGCTGTTCCATTCAATATGATTTTTTTCAGTAACGTTATAATTTCATCTAGTCGACCATTTTCGGTATTCTCTTTAAATATATCAATGTATTTACGTCCCGTACTCCAAATTACTCCATCCAATACATACAATTCTTTTTCTAGTTCCGGTGCATCATCTTCTTTTTCCAATTTTTCAATTCGATTTACAAGGTAGCGAATCGGATTACTATAATTCTTTAATAGTTCAAACATGGCATCAATATACGGGCTACATGTCTTTTTAAATTCATCGCCAAATCTTGAATTCCATATCTTTTCTAACAAGTCCGCTTGAAGATCAAAAATATTATGCTTTTGTACCGTCTCAAATACTTCTGTTCTCTGTTTTTTGGAAATCAATGCTCCATCAAGAATTACACGTAATAAAACATTTCGCAAATGGCTTTGCACTACAATCCCTGTTTCTCTCCAAGAATCCACGTCTGCTATTTTTTCAATTAATTTCTGCACTACAATTGCTGTTCCATAGGCATCTAGTTGCAGGATAGTCATAATCAGCATGTCACTTTTGGAAATAGAATCAAAAAGCTTATAAACCTCTTTTAACAAAGGAATATCTGGATTTTGCAATGGAACTTCATTTCCGGGTAAACTCTTTTTCAATTCTGGGTAGTATCCTTTTACCAATGCAATAGATGCAAAATAGTCCTGAAAAGAATTGTGATAGAATACCACATTATTCCCTACTTTTTTCAACAGTTTGCTATCTTTGTCCATTCTTGCAATAAATGCACAGGAATCAAACTTCTCATCTTTCATGTTTTCCCACTGAAGCCAGTCACATTCCTCATATACGAAGTCAATTATTACTTTTAAATTAACCGTGCTCAATGAGTATGCAGATTCCTGACCCATCCGGAAAGCAATTGCGGCTAAAAGCTGTATGACACTTTGCGGATTATGTTCATTTTTAAGCAATGTATACACAAACTCATTATATAAACGAATTCGATTATTCGGCAAAGAATCCGTTGAATGATTTACTTGTAGCAGTGTATTTAAAAGCAGAGGCACCCTAGAAATTTCTTTTAAAGAATCATCTCCCAAAATTTGTTCCGAAATTTTCTTCGCTTTTTTCTTGGATTTATCGCTACCTAACTTATCCTTATACCACTCCAAGCAATATTTTTGTATCTCCAGGTCTGTAAAACTACACATTTGATAAAAAATGAATTCAGAAAATTTTTTTCTTATTTCCGGATCATCAAATACGTAAGATTTTGATGTAATTGCTGTTTTAACCTTGGGATACTTTTTAAGATATATTAAAAGATCGTCTGTGAACAGTTTTCTCTCCGTATCGGTCATCTTATCCAGCCCATCTATATAGAGATTCATAGTTCCTTTTCGCGCGATAAGTTCACACCATTCTGAAAATCGCTTTATAACTTCATTATCCCTAATCTGCATATGAATGCTATTTGCCAGTAGTATAGGAATTCCATAGTTTCCATCGCTTCTATACTGAAGATTATCCGATTCAAAATTAATAAAAAAAGGAACTTTTATTGTTTCCTCTAGCATTTTCCTTACAATATCCTGTTCAGCATTTAATCCCTCCAAATCTTTTTTCACCATCTGCTTTAACATGATAGTTTTTCCATAGCCTGTATCCGCCTCATAAATACTATATTCACTATCTTGGTTATTCTCATTCAAATTTCTCTTTTTATTAGGTTCATACCGAGACGTAACAACAACGCCGGGTATCTCCGATACTTTTGTAATACTTCTGCTGTATTTTTTCAACATAGCATATAGTGGAGATTTATTAGAAGGAAAATAAAATATTCGCTCATCCATTTCCTTCTCGAGTTCCTTCTGTTCAAAAGGTGCTGTACGAGACAGTTCCCAGTTTCCATTACCTCCCTGCCTATAATAATACTGATAAGCAGTAATCGAGCCTTGTCTTTTCTCCAAATCGTATTCCCCAAGATAAAACGTCATATCTGTCGGATCAGATTTTTCTAGACGTTCCATGTTGGTTCCACAGCATATCTGCCATATTGGCGACTGCTCAGTTCTCAGCTTCTTAATTGATGCCACATGCGTATGTCCGCATAAGTACAACTGTACTCCAATTTTCTGTAGTTCATGAATAATCAGCGCGCTCTCATCCTCCTGAAGTGCAGTCAGTGGATGGTGCCCTATCGCAATAACCGGGCATCTTTCTCTATGCCGTTTTACAGCTTCTGCAAACAATTCTGTTCCTATGATAAGTTGTCCGTCTTGATAGATTTTATTTTTATTTCCTTCATCGCTAAATGCTTCAGCAGATATTGTCGTATCAATGTGGAGAATTTCAATATTATTTTGCCTCGTATCAAGATAATGCCCCTTATGGAATTTTCGTCTTAAAACAGTATAATATAAATCTCCAAAGCGATTCTCAGCCCCATCTATGAACCCCTTTGTTGTTTCATCTATGATTCCTGCTTTACTTCTATACTCCTTATTTAACGCTAAAATAGAGTTATTTTTATCTCTCGTTCTTACAACATCATGGTTTCCAATGGCAATATATGTACATCCGTTACTAACTTTAACAGCCTTTTGCAGAGCCAGAATTTGATTTTTTACACTATCTTTCACTTCTTTTTTCAATTCATTAATCTGTTCTTTATATTTGGGAGCAAATATAAGATCTCCTGTAATAAACAGCCCATGTATTTTCTTTTCTTTGCAAATATTATTCAGCAGAACAGGTAATTCTTCTCGCATTGCATTTTCTATATAATTTTTATGTCCGATGTGGAGATCCGAAACATGAATCCACCTAAATATTTTATCTTTTGTCATACCAGTCTTCTCCTCCTAATATATAAGTTACATATCTTCTAACCTATTCTAATCAATTTATCACTTCCAAATACCTTTCTGGTACACACCTTTTATATTGATCATATCTATTTATAATGATCCCTATCGATGGTACTTTGATTGATCATGATTTTTTACCTCCGTAGTATCTGGCACCTCTGGTAATGCCATGTACCTGTGATCCGGATGAAAGTTGATTCGAATCCTGAGATGCGGATTCGGGATTCTCTTTCATGGCAGCTAATAGATTTTTGATACTTTTATAGCTGGGTGCCCTAGAGT
>ERZ1643249.1949-NODE-1949-length-19921-cov-7.937179_pt1 | contig 19921 bp, 17 predicted proteins | sample MGYA00579263_ERZ1643249 | MGnify/ENA primary metagenome ERZ1643249 (study PRJEB29033, sample SAMEA4952264) | chicken gut metagenome | biome: Broiler Chicken; feature: Gastrointestinal Tract; material: Caecum | place: Ireland | collected 2018 | study: Broiler... | reverse complement strand
CTTTTGGCGGATTATATGTCTTTAAGTCGGAAAGCTGACCAATTTTTTTATAAAAATCCTTAAACCTATTGTAAAAAAATAAAATATATAATAGAATAATAAAAAAACAAAGGAGGGTATTTTATGAATTGGGCAGTTATTTCTATATTCATTTCATTTCTAGCTTTTGGAGTTGCAGCATATTTCTATCATTGGGTTGCAAAGTTACCAACAGCGAATGACAAAGTAAAGAAAGTAGGACAGTTAATAAGAAAAGGCTCATTTACATTTTTAAAAAAAGAATATTCTATTTTAGCAATGTTTGTACTTGTAGTTGCTACATTTATTCTATTATTATTCCCAGAACCAGTATTTGAAACAGAAACACCTATGAATAATGTATATATGATGGGAGCGTATATTTTAGGTTCTGTATTATCAGGCTTAGCGGGATATATAGGAATAAGTATTGCAACGATTGCAAATGTAAAAACAGCAACAATAGCGAAGCAAAGTCTAGGAAAATCATTTGTATGTGGATTTAGAGGCGGAGCAGTAATGGGAATGGCAGTTGTAGGAACTTCACTTATGGGTGCAGCAATCCTATATCTTTTAACAGGTAATCCAGATGTAGTACTAGCATTTAGTTTTGGAGCAAGCTCACTTGCTTTATTTGCAAAAGCAGGAGGAGGAATATTTACAAAAACAGCTGATATAGCAGCAGATTTAACAGGAAAAGTAGAACTTGGTATACCAGAGGATGACCCAAGAAATCCAGCAGTTATAGCAGATAATGTTGGAGATAATGTTGGAGATGTTGCTGGTATGGGAGCAGACTTATTTGATTCAAATATAGCAGCAATTGCAGCAACACTTGTTATTGCACTACCATTAGGACAGATCAACTTAATGTTTTGCTATTGTGGATTAGGATTATTAGCATCAATTATAGGTGTATTATTCTCAAAAATAAAGAAAAATGGAACACCAAGTCAAGCATTAAATAGAGGAACATATTTAACATGTGCATTATTTGCAATATTTACTTTAATTGCAACATATTATTCTGATTTTAATATTAGAATATGGGGTGCAGCAATGGTAGGTATGCTAATAGGAGTTATAATTGGAATAACTAGTGATTACTTTACAGGCGATGATAAGAAACCAGTAAAAAAGGTGGCTGAAAGTTGTCAAAACGGACCAGCATTCACAATACTTTCAGGATTTTCATACGGACTATTAAGTAGTCTACCAGCATTAATAGGAATAGGACTAGCAGCACTTATTTCATATAAGCTATGTGCACCGATAGGCCCTGGATATGAAATGCTTGGAATATCTATGTCTGCGATAGGTATGCTTTCAATTGTAGGAATGATAATTTCAAATGATGCATATGGACCAATAGTTGATAACGCAAGAGGAATAGCAGAAATGGGAGACTTAGGAGATGAAGTAATAAGAAGAGCAGATGAATTAGATGCAGCAGGTAATACAACAAAAGCTATTACAAAAGGATTTGCAATAGGAGCAGCAGGATTAACAGTTATAGCATTACTGGCAGCTTTTGCAGAAATTGTATCAACAGCAACAGGAGAAATATTAAAATTTGACATAATGAACCCAACGGTATTTTTCGGAGCATTGGTTGGAGTTGCAATGCCAGCAGTATTCTGTGCCTTATTAATTTTTGGAGTAAATAAAAACTCTCAAAAACTGGTAAAAGAAATACATAGACAATTTAATGAAACAGAAGGACTAAAAGAAGGAAAAGTAGAGCCAGACTATAGTAGATGTATAAACATAGCAACAGTTGGAGCAATAAAGGAATTAATTCCAGCTGGACTAATATCAATATTAGCAACATTAATAGTAGGATTTATAGGAGGAGTTCAAGCAGTTGGAGGATTTTTAACAGGAAATATTTTATCAGGTCTATTACTAGCAATGCTTATGAGTAATAGTGGAGGGCTTTGGGATAATGCTAAGAAATACATAGAAGCAGGGCACTTTGGTGGAAAAGGTTCAGAAGCACATAAAGCAGCAGTAATAGGAGATACAATAGGAGATCCATTTAAAGATACTGCAGGACCTTCAATAAATACACAAATAACAGTAGTTTCATTAGTATCATCATTAGCAGCAACATTATTTATGTTATATTCAATATTTTAAAATATCCCCTTTACATATTGTAAAGGGGTAAAATTTTAAATTAATTTTTCTAATTCCTTAATTTTATCTCTAAGCTCAGCTGCTTTTTCAAATTCCATATTAGCAGCACATTTAAGCATTTCATCTGTTAAATTATTAATAATAGTTTCAACAGATTCATCTTTATCAATTTTATATTCTGTACTTACATCTTCTAGGATAGTAGCTTTTATTGCTTCTCTAATACCTTTATTTATAGTTTGTGGAGTAATTCCATGTTCTTTGTTATATGCCATTTGAATATCACGCCTTCTATTTGTCTCAGAGATAGCTTTTTCCATACTTTCTGTTAATTCATCTGCATACATAATAACCATACCATTAGAATTTCTTGCAGCCCTACCTATAGTTTGAATTAATGACCTTTCTGAACGTAAAAAACCTTCTTTATCAGCATCTAATATTGCAACAAGAGAAACTTCAGGTATATCTAAACCTTCTCTTAGAAGATTTATACCAACAAGTACATCAAATTCACCTAATCTTAAGTTACGTATGATTTCCATTCTTTCCAAAGCTTTTATATCAGAATGCATATAATTTACTTTAATATCAATGCTTTTTAAATATGCAGTTAAATCTTCCGCCATTTTTTTAGTTAAAGTAGTTACTAAAACTCTTTCATGTTTTTCTACACGTATTCTAATTTCATTTATTAAATCATCTACCTGATTAATTGCTGGCTTAACAACTACTTTAGGGTCCAAAAGACCAGTAGGTCTAATAATTTGCTCAACTGTTTGCTCTGAATGTTCTTTTTCATAATCAGCAGGAGTTGCACTAACAAATATACATTGATTAATTCTATTTTCAAATTCATTAAATTTCAAAGGTCTATTATCATATGCAGAAGGAAGTCTAAAACCATAATTAACAAGAGAATCTTTTCTAGCCTTATCGCCATTATACATTGCTCTAACTTGTGGAATAGTAGCATGAGATTCATCTATAAGTAATAAAAAGTCTTTTGGAAAGTAATCAAAAAGTGTGTATGGAGCAGAGCCGGGTTTGCGACCACTAATATGTCTTGAATAGTTTTCTATACCTTGACAAAAACCAGTTTCAAGAAGCATTTCAATATCAAAATTGGTTCTTTCTTCAATCCTTTGAGCTTCAATTAATTTATTATTTGTCTTAAAATATTTTATACGTTCATCTAATTCTTGTTCAATAGTAGTAATAGCATTTTTTAATTTTCCTTCAGAAGTTGCATAATGTGAGTTAGGGCCGATTAGAGCATGATTTCTAGCTCCAATAGATTTACCAGTTAAAGGATTAATTTCAGTAATTTTCTCAATTTCATCTCCCCAAAATTCAATCCTCATAGCACTTTCTCCAGTATTAGAAGGGTAAACTTCTAATATATCTCCTTTAGCTCTAAAAGTACCTCTTTTAAAATCAATTTCATTTCTTAGATATTGCATTTCTACTAATTTTTTCATAACATCATTTCTAGATTTTGGCATACCAGGTCTTAAAGACATCATTAATTCTTGATAATCTTCAGGGTCTCCTAAACCATAAATACAAGAAACAGAAGCAACAATTATAACATCCCTTCTTTCAAATAAAGATAGAGTAGCAGAATGCCTTAATTTATCTATTTCATCATTTACAGAAGAATCTTTTTCTATATAAGTATCAGACTGAGGGATATAACTCTCAGGTTGATAATAGTCATAGTAAGAAACAAAGTATTCTACCGCATTTTCAGGGAAGAATTCCTTGAATTCTGAATATAATTGACCTGCAAGAGTTTTATTATGAGCTAAAACTAGAGTAGGCTTTTGCACTTCTTGTATAATATTAGCCATAGTAAAAGTTTTCCCAGAGCCAGTAACACCTAGAAGAGTCTGAAACTTTTTCCCATCTTTAATTCCATTAGATAAACGTTCAATTGCCTGTGGTTGATCACCAGTTGGCTTATAATCTGATATTAATTTAAACATTTTTCCTCCTTGTTTGATCTATAAAAAGATAACAGTCAGCAAACTATTGATCCCAAAATCTCTCATCTAACTTATAACTTGGAATTTATCTTGTAAACCCTGTGTAATTTAAATATTAAACATTATAATTAATCATTTAAAAAGTTCATTATTAAATCTATAATCACATCTTTTTCTTTTGGGTTTGATTCTGCTATTAGTAAAGTTAACGCTGCTAAAGTATTATTATCAATTGTTGGCTTTCCGTTTTTATATAAAATATCATAAAAATTTAAAAAATATATAAATAGTGTAGCTGCAATTCTTTTATTTCCATCTGCAAATACATGGTTCTTTACTATTAAATATAAGAAATTTGCTCCTTTTTCTTCAATGCTTTTATAAAGATCTTGTCCTCCAAAACTTTGATAAATATTACCTATAATTGACTCTAAGCCTTTATCTCTTTCTACTGCAAATAGTGAAATACTCTACCATATGAGTTTGCGTCTTTCCCTCAATAGCTCCATGTCTAGTGGTTGTTGCAAATTTTGCAACAACCTGTTCATCTTTTAATTCTTCTGCTAATGCGTTTTTTATATGTCTAGATATAACTGATTTATCTCTTTTAAATAGTTCTGTCATTTGAACTAAATTTAACCATACTGTTTCGTCTTTTACATTAACCTCTAATTTTACTCCTTGATTTTCAAATAAAATAATCTCATTTTTTCCTTCTAACATAAAATCACCTTCTTTTTTTATTATATATTGCAATTTTTTATGTACGAATTCAAACTAATTAAAGTTACAAATTTGTTTTTATTCGTTAAATATAATATTTATCACTTAATGATATTTGGTTCATTTTTCCCATCTTTAATTCCATTAGATAAACGTTCAATTGCCTGTGGTTGATCACCAGTTGGCTTATAATCTGATATTAATTTAAACATAGTAATTTTCCTTTCAATACACAAGTATAACATAATTTATATATTGTTACAATAAAAACAACAAAACAACCAATAATAACTTCCATTTTTCTACATTTAATGATATAATGTCATAAAATGTTAGGAGGTCAATATGGCAGTGATTTTAAATGGTAAAGAAGTAGCAAAAAAAACTAGAGAAGGTTTAAAGAGTAAAGTAGAAGAATTAAAAAAGAAAAATATATTTCCAAAGCTTGCAGTTATTATGGTTGGGGAAGATGGAGCTTCAAAAATATATGTAAGAAATAAAAGTAAAGCATGTGAAGAATTAGGAATAGAGTTTGAAGAATTTTTACTTGATGAAAATACAACACAAGAACAATTATTAAAACTAATTAATGATTTAAATGAAAGAAAAGATGTGCATGGTATACTATTACAAAGTCCTGTTCCAAAACATTTAGATATAGACGAAGCTTTTAGAACAATATCACCAGAAAAGGATGTGGATGGATTTAATCCAGTAAATGTTGGGAAATTAGTATTAGGACAAGATACATTCATATCTTGTACACCTTTTGGTGTTATGAAATTGTTAGAAGAATACAATATAGAAATAGAGGGGAAAAATGCAGTAGTAATAGGAAGAAGCAATATAGTTGGAAAACCAATGCTACAGTGTTTATTAAACAAACATGCAACAGTAACAATATGCCATTCAAGAACAGAAAACTTAAAAGAAATTACTAAAAAAGCGGACATATTAGTAGCTGCTATTGGAAAGGCAAAATTCGTAACGAAAGATATGGTGAAACCAGGTGCAGTTGTTATAGATGTTGGAATAAATAGAAATGAACAAGGAAAAGTTTGTGGAGATGTTGACTTTGAAGAAGTAGAAAAAATAGCAAATTATATAACACCAGTTCCAGGAGGAGTTGGCCCAATGACAGTGGCAATGCTTATGACAAATATTGTAAAAGCAGCAAAATAATGGCGATAATTTTACTGCTAGTTAGATAAAATAAGGGAGAACCAGACATAGGAGGATATATGAATAAATATTGGATTTGGTTCTCTAGGATAAATAAAATAGGGGCAAAAGCACAAAACAAATTATTAGAAAAATATCATAATCCAGAAGAAATCTGGAATTTAACAAAAAAGGAATTGCAGGGAATTTTAGATGATAAGCAAATAGAAATAATCTTAAATCAAAAAAACAGGATAAATTTAGAAAAATATGCTGAATATATGCAAAAACATGAAATAAAAATGATAACAATATTTGACGAAAAATATCCGCAAAATTTACGAAACATATATGACCCTCCAGTAGTATTATACATAAGGGGGAATGAAAATATTATAAACGAATTTTCAATAGCAATTATAGGAAGTAGGGTATGTAGTAACTATGGAAAACAAGTAGCAAAACAGTTTGCATATAATTTATCAAAATATAATATAAATATAGTATCTGGACTTGCAAAAGGAATAGATACATATGCACATGTTGGAACTATACAAGCCAAAAAAACAACAATTGCAGTCATTGGAAGCGGGTTAGATATTATATATCCAGAAGAGAATAAACAACTATATGAAGAAATAATAAAAAACAATGGAGCAATAATTTCAGAGTATATTGTAGGAACAAAACCAGAAAAGCTAAATTTTCCAGAAAGGAATAGAATTATTAGTGGATTATCAAAAGGTATATTAGTAGTAGAAGCAAATAAAAAAAGCGGTACATTTATAACTGTGGATTTCGCACTAGAACAGGGAAAAAACATTTATGCTATACCACGGCAACATAAATAGCATTACTTCCAAACGGAACAAATGAATTAATTAAACAAGGTGCAAAAATGGTGACTAATGAGAATGACATTTTAGAAGATTTTTCTTGAAAAATATCAATAAATGTAATATAATTATTCAGGATAATATTAAGGACAAAAAAATTTTTGTTAGAAAGGATGAAAAATATGGAGAAAAAGAATAAGAAGAAATCTGTAAAAAAAATTCCTAATAATGACAATGAAATGGAAAAAACAAAAAAATATAAAATAAAAAGAAAAAAACATCCAAAATTAAAAAGAGCGATACTAATAACAATTTTAGTAATATTATTGGCAATAATAATATTTGCAGGGATAATGATAGGAAAAATATATGGACTTTGCAAAGAAGCAAAACTAGATATAGAGGATATAACCGGTCAAGATGAAAACTCTGTAGTTAAAGATATAAGTGGTAATACTATAGCAGTTTTAAATGGAGATGAAAACAGAGAAACAATTACTATATCTGAAATGTCTCAATATATTCCAAAAGCATTTGTTGCAATAGAAGATGAGAGATTTTATGAACACAAAGGTGTAGATATTAAAAGAACAGCGGCAGCAACAATAACCTATATTCTAAATGGAGGCAATTCTTCATTTGGTGGTAGTACAATAACTCAACAGTTAGTTAAAAATTTAACAGATGAAGATGACAGAACATGGCAAAGAAAAGTAAAAGAAATGGCAAGAGCATATTACTTAGAGCAAGAGTTATCAAAATCACAAGTACTAGAACTATATTTAAACTTAATATTCCTAGGTGGAAGAGCATATGGAGTAGAAGTTGCATCAAATTATTATTTTAGTAAAAGTGCTAGTGAACTTACACTTGCAGAAAGCGCGTTTTTAGCAGGTATAAATAATTCACCAAACTTATATAGTCCATTTTCAACAGAACAAGAAGATATAGACCAAATTAAAACAAGAACAAAAATAGTACTAGATAAAATGCGCGAATTAGGAACAGGACATCAGGCAGGAATATCAGAAGAAGAATATCAAACAGCAATTGCAGAATTAGAAGCAGGATTAGCATTTAAAGAAGGAACAATTACACAAGTAATGCATTCATACCATACAGATGCAGCAATAAACCAAGTGAAAAATGATTTAATAGAAAAATATGGTTGGACAGAAGAACGTGCAAATTATTATGTTAAAAGTGGTGGACTTACAATATATACAACACAAAATACAGACATACAAAAAATAATGGAAGACGAAGTTAAAAAAGAAGCATATATTGAATATTCAAGAATTGAAACAGATGAAAATGGAAATCCAGTAACTGCTCAAACTGCAATGGTACTTATGGATCATAAAACAGGATATGTTTTAGCAACAGTAGGAGGAATAGGAGAAAAAACTACAGCATTTGGATTGAATAGAGCAACACAAAGTAGGAGACAACCAGGTTCATCTATGAAACCAATTGCAGTATTATGCCCAGGAATAGACCAAGGAATAATTACAGCAGGTTCAGTATATGATGACATACCATATTCAACGGGAAAATATGAAGGATTTAAAAATTATGGTTATGCATATAAAGGATTAACTACTGTAAGATATGCAATAGCATCATCACAAAATATACCTATGCTTAAAGCTATAAATGATATAGGTATTGACAGATCAGTAGAATTCTTAAATAGTGTTGGAATTACAGATATTACTGAAGACCAAAAAAATATGACAATTGCATTAGGAAGCTTAGAAGTAACTCCACTAGAAATGGCAGCAGCATATGCAACTATTGCAAATGACGGAGTATATATAGAGCCAACATTTTATACAAAAGTTGTAGATTCAAGTGGAAATGTAGTATTAGAAGCAGAACAAGAAAGTAGAACAGTTATGTCAGCAGGAGCTGCATACATTGTAAAAGAAATATTAACAGAAGTTGTAAGATCAGGAGCAGGAGGATATGCTGCACTATCAGGCATAAGTGTTGGCGTAAAAACAGGTACATCACAAGATGATGCAGACAGATGGTTTTGTGGATTTACTCCATATTATACAGCAGCAACATGGTATGGATATGATAATAATGTAGAAAGAGAAACAGTAAGAGCAGTAGTAAATCCTTCAGGAAAAATTTGGGATGGAGTAATGGAACCAATACATCAAGGATTAGCATCTGCAAGATTTTCAGATACTAGGCCAAACAATGTAACTACAGCTACGATATGCAAGGCTTCAGGTAAATTAGCAACAGAAGCTTGTAAAAACGATCCGAGAGGAAATCAAGTATACACTGAATACTATCTTAAAGGAACTGTACCAACAGAAACATGTACATGTCATGTTTTAATAGATGTATGTATGGATACAGGATTATTAGCAGGGAATTATTGTACAAATAGACAAACAAAATCTTTTATTACAAGACCAGAAACAGAAACAGGAAACTGGCAACAAGCACAAGATGCAGCATACATGTTACCTACAGCATACTGTAATGTTCATTTAGCACCAGTTACTCCACCAGAACCAGAAGAACCAGAGGAACCTGAGGAACCTGAAAATCCAGAGGAACCAGAAAACCCTGAAAATCCAGAAGAACCAGAGGAACCTGAAAATCCAGAAGAGCCAGAAAACCCAGGAGGAGATAATAACACTTCAGGAGGAGATAACAATACTTCAGGAGGAGACGATAACACTTCAGGAGGAGACGATAACACTTCAGGAGGAGATAATAATACCTCAGGGGGCAATAATACATCAAGCTGAAATAGCACTACAGATAGAGTAAATATTAATAAAAACAATTAACAGCTAAATTTGGCAGATTTATATATCTGCCCATTTAGTTGTTAATAGAGGAGGAAATTTTGAATATAATTTTTTATAATACTTTGACCAAGACAAAGGAAGAATTTAAACCACTAGAAGGAAATACGGTAAGAATATATACATGTGGTCCTACAGTATACAAAGATGCAAGCATTGGAAATATGAAATCATATATATTTATGGATAATTTAAGAAGAGTATTAAAATATAATGGATATGATTTAAAACATGCAATGAATATAACAGACGTAGGACATTTAGTTTCTGATGGAGATGAAGGGGAAGACAAAATGTTAAAAGCTGCAAGAGAAGAAAAGAAAACCCCATTAGAAATAGCAGAATATTACACATCAAAATTTTTAGAAGACTTCGATAGATTAAATATAGACAGACCAGAAATAATTTGTAAAGCAACAGACCATATTGAAGATATGATGAATTTTGTTCAAAAATTATTAGACAATGGGTATGCATATGAAACATCAACAGCTATATATTTTGATGTTTCAAAACTAGATAAATATGGAATATTGTCAGGAATAGACTTAAGAAACCAAAGAGCAGGTGCAAGAGTAGAAGTAGATAAAGAAAAAAGAAATCCTTACGATTTTGCACTTTGGATAAAAGCACCAGAAAACCATATAATGAAGTGGGAGAGCAAATGGGGCTTATGCTATCCAGGATGGCATATAGAATGTTCAGCAATGAGCAACAAGTATTTAGGTGAAGAATTTGATATACATACTGGTGGAATTGACTTAATACCAACGCACCATGAAAATGAAATAGCACAAAGCAAAGGATGCACAGGCAAAATTCCAGCAAGATTCTGGATGCATTGCGAATTTTTACTTATAGATGGTGGAAAAATGTCTAAAAGTCTAGGCAACACATATTTAGTTCAAGACCTAATTGATAAAGGATATGATCCATTGGCATATAGAATGCTATGCTTTACATCTCATTATAGAAACAAATTAAATTTTACATGGGATGCCTTAACTAGTGCACAAAATTCACTAATTAAGCTAAAAGAAGGATATTCAAAACATAAAGAAGGAGAAGCAGGAGTAGAAGAAACCGTATTAACAGAATATAAACAAAAATTCTTAGAAGCAATAAATGATGACCTAAACATGCCAGTTGCAATGAGTGTAGTATGGGAAATTATTAAAAATCCAACAAAATCAAAACAACTAGCAGACTTACTATTAGATTTTGATAAAGTTTTAGGAATAAAGATAGATGAACCATTAAAACAAAAACAAGAAAAATTACCAGAAGAAATTCTTGAACTAATAGAAAAAAGAAAAAAAGCAAGACAAGAAAAGAACTGGGCATTATCAGATGAATTAAGAAACAAAATAATAGAAAATGGATATGCTGTAAAAGACAGCAAAGATGGAATGACTGTTGAAAAGATATAAAAATGATGGAGCAGGGGCGATGCCTCTGCCGAACTAATAAAAATAAAGAAGGAGTAAAATATGCAAAAACGTAAAGACTATATAGGATGGGACGAGTATTTTATGGGAGTTGCTCTGCTTTCAGGTGAAAGAAGCAAAGACCCAAATTCACAGGTTGGAGCTTGTATTGTAAGTGAGGACAAAAAAATATTATCAATAGGGTATAATGGAACTCCTAAAGGATGTTCAGATGATGAAATTCCATGGGAAAGAGAAGGAAAATATGCAGAAACTAAATATCCATATATATGTCATGGTGAATTAAATGCAATACTAAATTATACAGGCACTACTTTAAAAAATAGTACCATATATGTGGCACTATTCCCATGCAATGAATGTGCAAAAGCTATTATTCAAGCAGGAATAAAAGAAGTAATATATAAAGACGATAAATATGCAGATACAGATAGTGTAAAAATGTCTAAGAAGTTATTTGAAATGGGAAATGTAAAATATAGACAATACATACCAACTGGAAGAAATATAGAACTTAAGTTATAAATTCTATAAAATTAAAAATTGGAGAGTGACCAAATGCAAATTTTAACTGAGAATGATAAGAAAGCATATAAGGAATTCTTAGAAAATAATGATAGATGTAATTTTCAACAATCTATTGAATGGGGAAAAGTTAAAGAAGCTTGGAAAAATGAAATTGTTCTATCAAAGGATGAAAAAGGCAAAATTGTAGGAGCAATAAGTGTATTAATCCGTAAAATGCCAATATTTGGCAATTTTATGTATATATCAAGAGGACCAATTTGTGATATACATGATGAAAAAGTACTAAGCGATTTAAATGATGGATTAAAAGAATTAGCTAAAAGATACAAAGCTTTTACATTAAAATGGGAACCAGATATAAAAAGTGATGATGAAGAATTTAGAAAAATAGCAACAAAATTAGGTTTTAAAATAAAAGATGATGCTAAAGATTTTAGCGAAGGGATACAGCCAAGATATGTATTTAGATTAGATATAAAAAATAAAACAGAAGATGAGATTTTTAAAGCATTTCACCAAAAAACTAGATATAATATAAGATTGGCTACAAAAAAAGGTGTAGTAATAAAAGAAGGAACAAGAGAGGATTTAAAAGATTTTCATAAAATAATGGAAATAACAGGAAAAAGAGACGACTTTATGATAAGACCATTATCATATTTTGAAAAAATGTATGATGAATTAGCTCCAAATCACTTAAAATTAATGATGGCATACTATGAGGACAAGCCAATATCTGGTATTATAGATATAATCTATGGAAATAAAATTTGGTATTTATATGGAGCAAGTAGTAATGAACATAGAAATTTAATGCCAAACTACTTATTACAGTGGGATATGATAAAATATTCAATAGAACATAAAAAAGATATGTATGACTTTAGAGGAGTAGTTGGTGTAGTAGATGAAAGTCATCCACAATATGGATTATATAGATTTAAAAAAGGATTTAATGCAGAATTTACAGAATTTATAGGAGAATTATATATAAATTATAAGCCTTTAGTTTACAAAATGTATAAAATAAGTGAAAAATTATATAAAAAATTAGCAGGCATAAAAAATAAAATTAAAGAAAGAGGAAAATAATTTGAAACAATTAACTATAAATAAAGAAGATTTAAGGCATAATATAAATCAAATAAAATCATATACAAAAGAAATTTCAGGCAATGATAACTATACAATAATAGGAATAGTAAAAGGAAATGGATATGGCTTAGATTTAGTGCAATATTCAAAATTTCTTGTAGACAATGGCATAGAATATTTGGCAGTAGCAACTTTAGATGAGGCATTAATTTTAAGCAAAGAAAAAATCTGTAATAATATATTAATGCTATCAGTTCTTAATGATAAGGAAGAGCTAGAAGAAGCAGTGAAGAATAATATAATAGTTACAATAGATTCAAGAGAAAATGCTCAAGCTGTAAATGAACTTGTAGAAAAAGGGTATAATATAAGAGCACATATAAAAATAGATACAGGATTTGGAAGATATGGTTTTATATATAATGATTACGAAAATATTGTACAAACAATTAAAAGTTTGAATGAAAACATAAAAGTAGAAGGAATTTTTTCACATTTATCAATTGCATATTACAAAAACAATAAATATACACTAGAACAATTTGCAAGATTTAAAAAAGTAATTAAAGTACTTGAAGAAAATGGTATAAATATAAAGCTAAAACACATATGTAATTCACCAGCTATTTTAAATTATCCAGAAATGTGTTTGACTGCAGCAAGAATAGGCTCAGCTTTTATTGGAAGAGTAGCAGCAGAAAAAAATATAGGACTAAAAAAAGTAGGAGAACTCCAAGTTAGTGTGGCAGAAGTAAAAAAAGTGCCAAAAGATTTTAACATAAGTTATTTAAATGCATATAAAACAAAAAAAGAAACAAAAATTGCAATTATACCAATAGGATATATGGAAGGATATAATGTGGCTCAAAAAACGGACATGTTTAGACCAATAGATAAAATAAGAAGAGCTGTACATGAATTAAAAAGTCTACTAAGAAAACAAAAAATAGTAGTAAAAATAAATGGCAAAACACATGATGTAATAGGTACAATACGGCATGTATCATACAATAGTAGATTTAGGTGAAAGTATAGTAAAGACGGGCGATATAGCACATTTAGATGTAAGGCCAGCATATATTTCTAAAGAAATTAAGAGATTTTACCAGTAATAGCAAGATATTTTTATGAAAGGAACTGATTAAACAATGAAAAATAACGAAAAAAATAATAAAGACAAAATTTATTATACTATATTTACAATTGTTGTATTAATTACATCAATAATAATTATATTTGCTTTATTAAATAAGAATAATAAAGCAGAAGATAATGAAATTACTTATACAGAATTAATAACAAAAATTGATCAAAATGCAGTAGAAAAAATAGAAATGACAGTAGGAAGTTCATCAGTAAAAGTAAAATTAAAAAATGAAGAAGAAGAAAAAAAGGCAATAGTCCCTAGCACACAAGCATTTATAGAGCTTGTGCAGGAAAAGGCATTAGAAGGAAACACAATAGATTTAAAGCAAAATCCAGTAAATGCATTTGTTACAATATCAGAAACACTGTTTAGTTTATTACCAACAATATTAATAGTAATATTATTTGTATTAATATTCAAAATGCAAGGATTAGGAGATAAAGGAAAAGTATATGATGCAGAAAGTGAAAAAACAAATATAACATTTAAAGATGTTGCAGGCTTAGACGAAGAAAAAAATGAATTATTAGAAATAGTACACTTCTTAAAAGAACCTAAAAAATTCCATCAAATGGGAGCAAAAATCCCAAGAGGAATACTTCTTTATGGAAAACCAGGAACAGGAAAAACATTAATTGCAAAAGCAATTGCAGGAGAAGCGGGAGTACCATTTATCTCAATGAGTGGTTCAGAATTTATAGAAATGTTTGCTGGACTAGGAGCATCAAGAGTTAGAAAACTATTTGAAAAAGCAAAAAAAATCTCTCCTTGTATAGTATTTATAGATGAAATAGATGCAATAGGTGCAAGAAGAACAGGGGGAAGCGGTGCAGAATCTGAAAATAATCAAACTCTAAATCAATTATTAGTTGAAATGGACGGATTTAACACAGATGAAACAGTAATAGTTCTTGCAGCAACAAATAGACCAGAAATGTTAGACAAAGCCTTATTAAGACCAGGAAGGTTTGACAGACAAATAACAATAGCTGTTCCAGATGCAAAAGGAAGAGAAGCAATACTAAAAATACATTCAGAAAACAAACCATTAGGAGACGATATAGACTTAAAAGAAATTGCTACAGATACAGCAGGATTTACAGGTGCAGAACTTGCTAATGTATTAAATGAATCTGCAATAATAGCAACAACAAGAGGACATGAAAAAATAGTAATGGATGACTTAGAAGAAGCAGTAAAAAAAGTAACAGTAGGACTACAAAAAAATAGTAGAGTAATATCAGATAAAGATAAGAAATTAACTGCATACCATGAAGCAGGACATGCAATAGTAAGTAAATACTTAGAAACACAACAAGATGTAAAAGAAGTATCAATAATACCAAGAGGACTTGCTGGTGGATATACAATGTATAAAACAAATGAAGACAAATACTATATATCAAGAACAGAAATGGAAGAAAAACTAATAGCACTATTAGGTGGTAGAGCTGCAGAAAAGATTGCATTAAATGATATATCAACAGGTGCAAGCAATGATATAGAAGTAGCAACAGAAATAGCAAAAGATATGGTGAAAAAATATGGTATGAGTGAAGCCGTAGGACCAATAAATTTAGAATCAAAAGAACAATATGAATTACAAGTATTTGGAAACAATATAGAAGATATAGTAGGAGTAGAAGTAAAGACCTTAATAGATACAGCATATAAAAGGGCGCAAGACTTAATATTGGAACATATGGACAAACTACATGCAGTAGCTGGTAAACTACTAGAAAAAGAAACAATAACAGCAGAAGAATTTGAAAAAATATTTGACAATTAAGAAAAACTATAGTATAATAATTATGACGTCAAAAGAATTAAAATGTTTACAGTATGTAATAAAAAGACTAGGAATTGCACTTCCTAGTCTTTTCGTTTTTTTCTCATTCATTATCAAACATTAGCATAATAAGTACACAACACATTTTATGTTACCAGTCAGGCTAAATTAATTTATAGCACTTTCTAGCCCAACGCAGGAGTTTTATATTTAGAATAAATTGAGGACCCCCGAAAAACTTCGTAGGCGTCTCAGTCGTGGGCTCAATTTATTCTAAATATAAAATCTCCGACGAGATTGGGCGGACTTTATAGTTGTAAGTTTGAACGGTAACCATTTTATAAATTGCCAATAATAAAAAGTATTGATAAACAAAATCTTTTATGATAGAATGGTACAAAAAGAGGAGAAAAAAATAATGGCAAAACAATCAACAATATTTGTATGTAGTAATTGTGGGAATGAGTCACCAAAATGGTTTGGAAAATGTCCAGCTTGTAATGAGTGGAATACATGTTATGAGGAAAAACAAAATATAAAAAATATTGGTAAAGCTCCAAAAGAGAAGACAGAGCCTACACTTTTAAAAGATGTGAAAAAACAAGATATTTCACGTAATTCAACAGGATTTGAAGAGCTTGATAGAGTACTAGGTGGAGGGTTAGTAAAAGGTTCATTAACTCTACTTGGAGGAGAACCAGGAATTGGAAAATCAACACTAATTTTGCAAATTTGTGATAAAGTACAAGGAGAAGGAAAAGTTCTATATGTTTCAGGAGAAGAATCAGCAGAACAAATAAAAATAAGAGCAGATAGATTAGGAATAAATAATGATGATATATTGTTTTTAGGAGAAACAGATATTGAACTTATAGAAAATGCAATATTGAAAATAAAGCCAAAATTAGTTGTAATTGATTCAATTCAAACAATGTATTCTGATGAAATAACATCAAGCCCAGGAAGTGTAAGTCAGGTAAGAGAAATAACATCAAGAATTATGAGAACATGCAAACAAGCCCTAATTACAACAATAATAATAGGTCATGTAACAAAAGAACGGAAATATAGCAGGACCTAGAGTTCTAGAACACATGGTAGATACAGTATTATATTTAGAAGGAGAGAGATATTTTTCATATAGAATATTAAGAGGAGTGAAAAATAGATTTGGTTCAACAAATGAGATTGGTATGTTTGAAATGCAAGAAAAAGGAATGACAGAAATACAAAATCCATCCTCAGTGTTATTACGGAGAAAGAGAAGAAAATCCAGCAGGTTCAATTGTTGCAGCAAGTATGGAAGGAACAAGACCTATTTTAGTGGAGCTTCAAGCATTAACATCTCGGAACAATATTTGGCTTTCCAAGAAGAACTGCAAATGGAATTGACTACAACAGACTAACTCTGCTTATAGCAGTTTTAGAAAAAATTGTAGGACTACCATTTGGAAACCAAGATGTATATTTAAATATTGTGGGCGGAATAAAAATAAATGAACCAGCACTAGACTTAGGAATAATACTTGCAACTGCATCTAGCTATAAAAACATAAGCATACCAATAGAAACAATGGCAATAGGAGAAGTAGGATTAACAGGAGAAGTAAGAAGTGTAAATATGGTAGAAAAAAGAATAAAAGAAGCAGAGAAATTAGGATTTAAAACTTGTATAATACCAGAAAGCAGTAAAAAACAACTAAAAGGAGAATATAAAGCTAACATAATAGGTGTAAAAAACATATATGAAGCTATGAAATATTTAAAATTAAAATAGAAATAAGCTGTTATCATTTAGGCTAAATGAATTAATAGTACTTTGTAGCCCAACGCAGGAGTTTTATATTTAGAATAAATTGAGGACCCCCGAAAAACTTCGTAGGCGTCTCCGTCGTGGGCTCAATTTATTCTAAATATAAAATCTCCGACGAGATTGGGCGGACTTTATAGTAGTAAGCCTGAATATTAACAATAAGCTTATTAAATCCACTTAAATATTGTTTACTTTTTTTGGCAATTATAGTATAATTGTAGCAGATTAATAAGAGAAAAGAGGTATGTACTATGAAAAAAATATTTAGATATGTAATATTATTAATAGTAGCATATATAGTAGTTGAAACATTGGTGTATTTTTTAACAAAAACATATTATAAAGATATGAATAATTATGAAATATTAGTAGAAAGACCTGCTATAGAAATTACTGAAAGTAAAGTGACTAACTCAAAAGGTTATATACAAGGAAATGTAACTAATAATACAGAAGAACTAATAAGAAATTTAAGACTTAAATTTGATTTTTATAATGAACAAGGCAAATTTATAGGTGCAGAATATAAAACAATAGAAGTGTTTAATATAAGTGAGAGACTAAACTTTGATATACAATATGAATATGAAAATGTAGATGAAATAAAAATAAGTATCGTAAGAGAGGAATAACTTTAGGTGAGGAGAAAATGGAAGAAGAGAATTTATTAGTACCTAATATACAAAATAATGAAGAAGAACGTTCAGAATTATCACTAAGGCCAAAAACATTAAATGAATATATAGGGCAAAATAAAGTAAAAGAAAATATGAAAGTATATATAGAAGCAGCTAAAAAAAGAGGAGAACCATTGGACCATGTATTATTATATGGGCCACCAGGACTTGGAAAAACAACTTTGGCAAATATTATTGCAATGGAAATGAATTCAAATATAAGAATAACATCAGGACCAGCAATAGAAAAACCAGGAGATTTAGCTGCTTTACTTACAAATTTATCTCCAAATGATGTGTTATTTATAGATGAAATACATAGATTAAACAGAAGTGTAGAGGAAATATTGTATCCAGCACTGGAAGACTATAATTTAGACATAATTATAGGAAAAGGACCAAGTGCTAGATCAATAAGATTAGACTTGCCTAAATTTACATTAGTAGGTGCAACGACTAGAGCAGGTTCACTTACAACTCCTTTGAGAGATAGGTTTGGAATAGTAAGCAGGTTAGAATTATATAGCGATGAACAACTAAAAACTATTGTAAAAAGGTCTGCAGAAATTTTAAACATAAAAATAGATGAAACAGGAGCATTAGAAATAGCGAAACGTTCAAGAGGAACACCTAGAATCGCAAACAGATTATTAAAAAGAGTTAGAGATTATGCATTAGTTTTAAGTGATGGAAATATAACAAAAGATATTGCAGATATAGCACTTCAAAAATTAGAGATAGATCAAATGGGATTAGATAATATAGATAGAAAAATATTAGAATCTATAATAATAAATTATGCAGGAGGACCAGTTGGAATAGAAACTTTGGCCTCAACAATAGGAGAAGAAGTAGAAACAATAGAAGATGTATACGAACCATATTTAATGCAAAAAGGATTTATAGGTAGAACACCAAGAGGAAGAGTAGTATTACCAAAAGCATATGAACATTTAGACATGCAACAATAAAACAAATGAGGAGGAAAAAAATGAAAACAATTATAAAATATTTTATTATATTCATTGTATTTATTGTTGCATTTGTAGCAACACTTTATATAACATCATTAATTCCATCAAGTTGGTTACAAAAAAATGTACAAGAATCTTCAGAAGTTTTATTAAAAGAAAGCAACAGAAAAAAAGTATATATAAAAACGAAGAAAATGACATTTCAATTTGATAATTTCACAGATGCTCTTATGATAAATACAGCTTATTCAATAGATAGTACAACACCATTATATTCAGCTTTTACTGCTAAGAAAAATTACATACCAGGGAAAACGAAAACTATAGTGCAAGACTCAGTAAGTGAATTAAAATCAGCTTCAAAATATAATGGATATCATAATGAAGTAGGCGAATTATATGATGTAGCACATAATGATATAGAAGAATCTTTTGAATATGCAAGGTATTGGCATGGATATTTAATATTCTTAAGACCACTACTTACAGTATTTAATGTTACAACAATAAGAATTATCTTAATTACAATTTTTGTAGCATTAGGAATGTGGCTATTATATTTATTATATAAGAAACTTTCTCCATTTATAGCGATGTTCTTCTTCGTAGGACTTGTAGGTGTAGAATATTTATACATTGGAATTTCACTTCAAGGAGCTTCAATATTTTTAATATTAATGATAGCTTCAATATATATACTAATAAGACATGAAAAAATAAAAAGTATAGGAATTACATTTTTTATAATAGG
>ERZ1643249.1948-NODE-1948-length-19922-cov-8.502844_pt1 | contig 19922 bp, 20 predicted proteins | sample MGYA00579263_ERZ1643249 | MGnify/ENA primary metagenome ERZ1643249 (study PRJEB29033, sample SAMEA4952264) | chicken gut metagenome | biome: Broiler Chicken; feature: Gastrointestinal Tract; material: Caecum | place: Ireland | collected 2018 | study: Broiler... | reverse complement strand
TCATATCCAGCACTTAAATTGTACCACATTTTTAATTTCCGAACAACTCTAATATGGTGTATTCTGGTACGACTTTAATTGCAGGAAAAATTGAGGCCGTAGTAGTAAATACGGGCATGCAAACGGAATTGGGGAAAATTGCTGGTGCTTTGGATACAAAGGAAGAACCAGTTACTCCATTACAAATGAAAGTAAAAAAAGTAACACGCTTTATTACAGGTGTAGCGGCTATTTTAGTTGCTTTTGTTTTAATTTATGGTTTGTTTCACCACTATACTATTCTAAATTTAATTATGATATGTATTTCCATGATTGTGGCAAGTGTACCAGAAAGTCTAACCATTGCTATTACAGCCACACTTTCGATTGGTGTCAGTCAAATGGCAAAAAAGAAATCTATTGTCAGAAACTTAGCGGCTATTGAAACTTTAGGCGCAACGCAAGTGATTTGTACCGATAAAACGGGTACTTTAACAGAAAATAAAATGGGAATGACAAAAATTTATAGCGATCAAAAAGAAATCCCTTTAGAGCAATTAAAGAACAATCAAATATTAATTGATATTATGAATAATTCTAATTCGGCTACTTTAAAGGAAGATGGTTTATATAGTGGCGATGCAGTTGATGTAGCGATTAAAAATTATTTGAAAGAGAAAAAATTGAACGCAATACCTGTAAAAAAAATAACCGAACTACCCTTTGATTCCGATCGTAAAATGATGAGTGCTATTTATCAAAAAGAAAAAGAAGTTTATCTTTATACAAAAGGAAGCTTAGAATCTCTCCTTAAAAGAAGTAAGTTTATTTTAAAAAATGGGAAAGTAGAGAAAATAAGCGAAGAAGATCAGGAAAAATATAAAGAAGAAGAGGCAAAGATGTCAGAAGAAGCCTTAAAAGTGCTAGCTTTTGCCTATAAGAAAATTGACAAAGAAGTAAAAAATGAAAAAGACTATTTTAAAGAAGAAAAAGATTTCATTTTGGTGGGCTTAGCAGGATTTAAAGATCCGGTCAGAAAAAATATCAAAGAATCGATTCAAAAATGTCAAGAGGCAGGGATTAGGGTTGTCATGCTCACAGGGGATAATCTAAAAACAGCTATGACGATTGCAAAAGAAACAGGAATTTGTACAAGTGAAAAAGAATGTATAAATGCTTCTGAATTAACGGAAAAAGACTTAAATAAAAATATAAATAAATATAATGTTTATGCTAGAGTAAGCCCTGATACGAAACTTCAAATAGTCAAAGCCTTTCAAAAAGAACATAAAGTGGTAGCGATGACAGGGGATGGAGTGAATGATGCGCCCGCGATAAAATTAGCAAATGTTGGAGTTGGTATGGGAAGATCTGGTACCGATGTTACCAAAGATGTTTCTGATATTATTCTTTTAAATGATAGCTTTGATACGATCACAACAGCCGTATCAGAAGGAAGAAGAATCTATAACAATGTCATTGCCAATATTTTATACAATTTATCCAGCAACTTTACGGAGATTTTGATCATTATTTTTGGCATGTTTACGGGAAATACGATCATTTCAGCCATCCATGTTTTATACATTGATTTAGTAGCAGATACCATTCCTTCGATTGCACTTGCTTATGAAGGACCTGCTAAAAATATTATGAAAGAAAAGCCAAATGGTTTAGATAAAAAAATATTTACCAAATTCTTTATCGTCTTTTTAATTTTTTCGGTTATTCTGGAAACGATTCTTAGTCTATTTGTGTTTTACCATTTCTTATCTCTTGGTCATGAAACGGCATCGACACTAGCTTTACTTAGTATTGTCTTAAATGAATTTGCTTTTGCTTATAATTGCCGGTCCTTAAAAGAACAAATCTATAAAAGAGGAGTATTTAGTAACAAACCCTTAAATATAGGAATACTCATTTTAGTATTAGTACAGATTATCGTCTTTTTCAGTCCTATCGGAAAAATATTTGGTTTAACAACGATTACAGTCTCGCAGTTTATTTATGTTTTAATCATTAATATTATTTCTTTAATTGTAATAGAATTATTAAAACCATGGATTGTAAAAAGATTTAAAGATGAATAAAAGCTCTTTTCTTAAGAGGAAAGAATATTGATATCACAATTGCAAGGTTTTTTGTAAAAACAAAAAATACTATTCTTATTAAAATCCTCAAGAGAAAATTATAGATAATCTTTTCAAATGTTACCAATCAGCATGTATCTTTTTTTATAAAAGTGGAATCTGCAACAAGGTATTTATTTAGGTATTAAAATGCCTAAAAGTATGTTAAAATATAAAACATAGGAGGTTTAAAAAATGAATAGAACAGAGAAAATTACTAGATTACATGAATTGGAAAGAGGTATAAAACAAAAGAAAGTTCGACTAGAAAAGGAGAAGAGGGAATTAGAAATTTTACAAGAAAAATATAACAAGACAAAAGAATCCGAATTACCATTATTACTTTTTTTAATTGATGAAACACTAGCAATGCCAGAGGATAAAAGTGATTGGCAATATGAACATGTTTATTATTGTCCCGATATTGATGAAGTAAAATATATTATAAATCATTCAGAAAAAGAACAACTACCTAATACAGTTGATTTACGTGATAATTTTTCTTCCTTGGGAATACCGACAAAAGCTTATACAAGAAGTGCTCTAGATTACACTTCAGAAATTAATATGGCAGTATCAATGCTAAAGCCACAAATTGATAACCTATTTACTTCGAATGAAATCCATTCTTGGTCAGATTTAGGGACAGTTTTAAAAAAAGAAATAGAGGAAAGCAATATTCGAAAGTTTAAAAAGAAAATAATAAGTAAGACAGCATTTGTCTCTAAGTAAATGTGAATTAATTTATGCACAAGTAGCTGTGGAAAAAAGGAAGATAATACTGCTTCGTGGACAAAAAATGATAAAAAGTGCACAATGATTGTGCAAAAACAAGACTTCTAAAGGCATAAAATGCACAATAATTCGAAAACATTGTGCATTTTTTAGATCGAAGTGTTAGAATTCTATTGATTGCGTGCTTTGCTTTTGAGACAGTAAAACAAAGATAAAGTGTTCATTAAAAAGGAAATAACATGATTTTACAATTTCATGCTTTTCTCCTCAATTAAGACAAGTCTGTCTTGCTTCTTTCCTAAAAAAATGCTATACTAAAGCAAATTTAAGGGGAGGTGAAAAGATGGAACATATTGTAGGAATCGTTGCTGAATATAATCCTTTTCATAATGGTCATTTATATCATTTACAAAAGGTAAAAGAAATGTTTCCTGATAGTCCTATCGTACTTGTCCTAGGTGGTAATTTTACCCAAAGAGGCGAGGTATCTCTTCTTGATAAATGGACTAAAACGAAGATTGCTTTAAACTACGGTATTGATTTAGTAGTAGAGCTTCCTTTTCCCTTTGCAGTTGCCTCTGCCGATATTTTTGCCGAAGGAGCTATGGAGCTTTTGCATCATTTGGGTGTAACTGATTTTGTCTTTGGTAGTGAAACGGATGATATTGAAGGAATCAAACAATTAGTAGAAGTACAACTACACCATCCCGACTTTAATAGCTTAGTGCAAGTTTATTTAAGAATGGGCTATAATTACCCAACTGCCTTATCAAAATCGCTAGAAGAAATAACTGGCCACACTTATAAACTTCCTAATGATATTTTAGGTATTAGTTATGTCAAAGCGATTAAGAAAAACAACTATCAAATCGAACCTCATACGATTAAAAGAACGAATGATTATCATAGCAAAGAATTAAAAGAAATTAGTAGTGCCACCAGTATTCGTCAAGCTTTAAAAGAAAAAAAAGACATCAAAAATAGTGTTTCTGCTCTTACTTATTATTATCTAAAAAAAGAAGAGCTTCCTACTATTGATGACTATTTTCTTTTCCTAAAATATAAAATTATTACGAATAGTAATTTAACAAGCTATCAATTAGTTGATAGTGGTTTAGAAACAAAGATAAAAAAAGCAATTTTACAAAGTCATACTTTTGATGAACTTATCAATAAAGTAAAAAGTAAGAACTTAACTTATGCGAGAATTTCTCGTACCTTGATTTATATTCTTTGTGATTTTACGAAAGAATTGGCTCAAAAATTTAAGCACGTAAAATATCTTCGCCTTTTAGGATTTAGTCAGAAAGGGCAAAAATATTTAAACACCATAAAAAAAGAGTTAACGATTCCTTTGATTAGCAAGTTTACAAGAGAAAAAGATCCCATGCTAGAATATGAATATTTAGTAACCAAAGTATATGCCTTAGTTTTTTCGAAAGAAAAAAGTCATAAATTAATAGAAGAAGAATATAAAATGAAACCCATTAGAAAGGAAGAGAAAAATGAAACAAATGATTAAAACGAAAAAAAGAGGTTCCCTAATTATTATTTCTGGAACCACCTGTGCTGGAAAAGGTAGTGTAATAAAAAAAGTATTAGAAGATAATCCGAATATGTCCTTATCGATTTCTTACACCTCAAGAAAAATGCGCAAAGGAGAAGAAGAGGGCGTCGATTATTATTTTATTACGAGAGAAGAATTTGAACAGAAAATTAAAAATGGGGATTTATTAGAATATGCGAAAGTAAGATATGGAGAATACTTTGGAACGCCAAAGGATAAAATCGAAGACCTCCTAAATGAAGGACGAGATGTTATTTTAGAAATTGATGTTCAAGGAGCGAAGCAAGTCAAAGAAATTTTGCCAGAGACCATTTTGATCTTTATTGTCGCTCCATCAATGAGCGAGATCAAACGAAGAATCAAAGCACGTGGGGCCGAAACAAATGAACAAATTTTGGATCGCTTTGAAACTGCTTATCGGGAGATTAATGAAATTCCAAAATATAACTATATTGTAGTCAATGATAAATTGGAAGATGCAGTAAAAAAAGTAGAAGCTATTATTATATCAGAAAAATGTCGAGTAGATCGTATTGAAGAAATTTATGTTGAAAACAAAGAGGAAATTATCCATGAATTTTTAATGGGCAAAGAATATGATAATAGGGTGAAAACGATCGATGAAGCGATGAACCAAGAAAAAGAAGACCATACCAATTAGTCTTCTTTCTTTTTGTATCGGAATAAATAAGAGGGACGATGACCTTCTCCTGTTTTCATTTTATCGGTTTTTACTACTTTGTCTTTAATAATTCTTCGAAAGGCTGGATCCAATAGCTTTTTATTTAAAATTACTTCATAGACTTGTTGTAATTCGCCTAAGGTAAAGTACTCTGGCATCATATTGAATACAATATCCGTATAATTTACTTTATTCTTGAGCCGTTCCAAGCCTGCTAAGACGACTAAATCATGATCGAAAGCAAGAACATTTTGTTTCAAGGATTCAAAACGATAACGATCGGTTGTCTGTTCTCGTAATATTTTTTTGATTGCTAAGTGTAAGGTTTCCGTTCCATTATCTAAGACAATATTTACGACCTGATCTTTTTCTTCTAAAAGAACTACATCAAAGAAACAAGCATTTGGATTGATCATATCAGTAAGACGATTTTTATCAACTAAAGCAATATAAGCGGTAGAAACGACTCGCATACGAGGATCGCGATGAATTCCATCAAAAGTATATAATTGTTCTAGATAAATATTAGAAAGATTAGTTTCCCGTTTTAAAACTCTTTTCGCACATTCTTCTAAAGTCTCTATTTTAGGATCTAGAAAGCCTCCCGGTAAACACCACTTATTTTTATAAGGGAAGTCGTCTCTTTTCACCAATAGAATACTCATTCTTTTTTTACTATTTTTTCGATAATTACTTTGCTCTTCACTTGATACACTAATCAATAAAATATCAGCTGTCATGGATAATTGATCAAATGCTTTGGGATCATAATCCTTTAAAAATTCCTCTTCGGACTGGTATTGTTTTTTCATATTCCACCTCTTTTTCACAAGTTGATTATAACATACTTAAAAGAAAAATGTTACTGTAAGATAGCTAGTAACATTTTTATAATAGTTTGTATCACTTTCTTCTTATTAAGGGGTCTTGTTTTTTGATCTACTTTTAAAATTTCTTGATAAAACGTTTCTTTTTTTCGATCATAAATGCAAAGATAAACAGTATTATCATCCCCACTAGGGTTATTTGGATCACTTTTATTTAATTTCCCAGTAATGCCAACGCCATAATCACTGTTAGCAAACTTGGCAATTGCTTTACTCATCTCAATCGCTGTTTCCATACTATAAACCGTATATTGATCGATGATTTCTTTTGATACTCCCATTTTTATTTTATATTCATTCGAATAAGTAACAGCACTAAAATGCAAAACTTCACTAGCACCTTCCATATTGGTAATAGCATTGACAACGCCACCACCAGTACAAGATTCCATTGTAGCGATCGTCTTTTGCTGTTTTTGTAAAAGATGGATTATTTTTTTAAAATTCATTTTCTTCTTCCTTTCGATATAAACTGTTTTCTTTGATATAATCAAGGACTCTTTTATCTAAATATTTTTGACATCCTTTCTTATTATAGACCTTTTCTCTAATTTTAGTAGAAGAAATTGTGCTTTCTTTTATAGTAGTAACGATAATATGGTCTTTATAATCTTTATATTTTTTTAATAATGGTTCTATCTGATTCATATTTCTTTTGATAACTAAGAATTTATATTTCTTTAACAACTCCTTACCATGTTTCCACTTATCGATATAACTTAAATTATCCGTACCACAGATAAAATATATGTCATCATGAGGATATTTTTGGGTGAAATGGTCTAGAGTTTGATAGGTATAGACTACTTTATCTTGTAGTTCATAAGTACTAACTTCCATATTGGGTTCCTTTTCTATCATTAGTTCTAACATCGTTAATCTTTCTTCATTCGAAAGTAAATTATACTTGTATTTATACTTTGCTCCTGTCGGTACAAAAATAATTTTATCGACATAATGCTTTCTAATTAACTCTTGAGCAATCTCTTTGTGTTTTTTGTGAGGAGGATTAAAGCTTCCTCCAAAAATACCTATTTTCATTTTTCTCATCTCCTATTCTATAACTCCTACCCCTTTAAAAAGGGAGCATTTTTTAATCAGTAAGAAAAGAGTTGTCAGCTTGCAGCTTTTATTTGCTTTTTTTAAGTGCTTATTTTATAATGGATCGTAAAAGGAGGCCTATTAATGAGTTATACAGATTTTCAAGCGAACAAAGTACAACAGTTGCTAGCTTCTGCGTTTCAACACCAATATAAAGAAATACCAGAGAGTTATAAGCAAAATTATTATTTTGAACAATTCTTGTTTGAAGCGGCGGAAGTCTATACTTTAGTAAAACGATATGAAAAAGTATGTGATGAATTTAATAAAGCCGATATTTCTTTTTTTATGCAAAAAGAAGAGGGTGGACTTGTCAGTGTAATGAATTACTTTATTAAAGATAGAGGTATCTTGGATAAACGAAATATACAAATAATAACAACAGAAGATGGAACAGTAATTTTTTTCAAAGACTTTGATCTTAATAGAGGAGGGAAAGAGAAGGAAAAAGGTTATCAAGAAAAGTTAACAATGCAGTTAGGCCAAAGAGAAGACCAAGTTTTACTAGATTATACAATAAAGGCCAAATGGCAAGGTTCTTTCTATCAATGTCAATTAAATTCCGTTTTTACATCGGATGGAAACGAAATATTACGAAAGTCTTCCGCTGTTCATCTCGATACTGGTGAAGTGGTATTTGCCGAAGATTTTGCTTTGGTAGAAAACATTTTAGAAAACAATTTACAAAAAGAAGGGAAGCCAAGAAATTTAAGCATTCTCGATATTTCTAGTGGAAAAATTCATCAAACAGTCTACCAGCAAGAGGGAAAAGAAATTTATGCAGGGAAATGTCTTTTAGGAGATGAGGAAAGATATGCTGTTTGTTTTAAACCAACTGGTTTTGTGAATGAGGCCTATCAAAAGAGTTTTGAAAGTATTTCTCCTTTTGGGGCACCGGGCTTAAATTTAGCAAAAGTATTGGATGACAAGGATACTCCTTGGGTTGTGGAAATAACAAAAGAAGAGTATGAGAACCTAACAGCAGCAGAAAAAAAAGAATCCGATTCGAAATTAATAAAGTCGAGACAGCAAAAGGGAAAAAGGTGATAGATATGATTAATCTTTTACTTTTATTTTTTCCAATTCTGCTAAAACGTTTTGATAATTTGCATCACTTGGCATCCTGAAATCTCCTCTAGGAGATAAACTGACACTACCAACTTTTACACCATCGGGCATACAATTTCTTTTGAATTGTTGTGTATAGAAGCGCTTGATAAATACTTGTAACCATTTTTTTATTTCTTCTTTTCTGAAACTATTTTGAAAGGTATGACAAGCTAGAAAGTAAATCTTTTGAGGTGCTGTTCCATAGCGTAAGAAATGGTAGAGAAAAAAGTCATGTAAAACATAAGGACCAATACTTGATTCTGTTTTTTGTAAGATGTTGCCAGCTTCATCTGGTGGTAACAATTCTGGTGAAATAGGAGTATCTAGAATATCGTCTAATATCTTTTTGCGGGTTCCAGAGTTAGTATCAGCAACCCATTTTACTAAGTAACGTACTAGTGTCTTAGGAATCGAATTATTTACCGCATACATGCTCATATGATCACCGTTATAAGTACACCAGCCTAAAGCAATTTCAGATAAATCTCCTGTCCCAATTACAATACCATGTTCCATATTGGCAACATCCATTAGAATTTGCGTACGTTCTCTTGCTTGGATGTTTTCATAGGTAACACTACGATCGTTTTCATCTAATCCAATCTCTTTCATATGGAAAGAAGCTGCTTTTTTAATGCTAATTTCTTTTAAGGTGGCGCCATATTCTTTGACCAAAGCTTTCGCATTTTTATAAGTTCTTCCTGTGGTACCAAAGCCTGGCATGGTAATACCGATAATATCTTTTGGATCACGACCTAATTTCTCATAAGCTCTTACAATGACTAAAAAAGCTAACGTAGAATCGAGTCCGCCTGAAATGCCAATGACACACTTAGAGTTACCTAGTTGCAATAATCTTCTGGCAAGGGCACTAGACTGTATTTCTAAAATTTCCCCACAACGTTTCTTTCTTTCTTCTTCGCCTGTTGGGACGAAAGGGTATTCTCTATATTCTCTTTGTAATTCTTTTATACTATCACTTATATCTACTTTTATCATTTTATATTCTAGATCACCAGTCTTATTCATATAACTTTTATTTTTTCTTCTATCACTTGCCAACTTGAACACATCAACATCAGCGGTAATAAGGTTACTTTCTAACTGAAATCGTTTATTTTCGGCCAAGAAACTACCATTTTCATAAATCATACTAGCTCCCCCAAATAAGAGATCGGAACTAGATTCCATCATCCCACTAGAACAATAGATATAAGCAGAAATTGTCTTAGCGGACTCCATCATTACCAAATTTTTTCGATATTCCTGTTTTCCTACAACTTCGTTGCTACTAGATAAATTAAAGATCATAGTTGCACCCGCTAGGGCGTGGTGATCGCTTGGAGGCGTAACAGTCCATAAGTCTTCACAAATCTCGATTCCAAAAGTAAATTTTGGCTTTTCCGTATCTTGAAATAGCAAATTAGGAGAGATGGGAACTGTTTGCCCTAATAATTCTATTTCATATGTCTTTAAATCTTTACTTGATGAGAACCATCGTTTTTCATAAAACTCAGAATAATTTGGCAAAGCAGTTTTTGGAACAATTCCTAATATTTTTCCTTTTTCGATCACTACGGCACAATTGAACAATTGATTATCATGACGAATAGGCATTCCTAAAATAGTGATAATATTTAGTTCTTTTGTTTCTTCGACTAGTTTTTCGAGGGCTTCTTCGGCTTCATTCAATAACGCATCTTGTAAAAATAGATCGCCACAAGTATAACCAGTTAAAGATAATTCTGGTGTTGTGACAATTGCTACTCCCTTTTTATAAGCTTTTGTTACTTGTTCAACGATTTCAAGAGCATTTTTTAAAGGATTAGCCAAAGATAACTTTGGTACAATTGCACCCACTCTTACAAATCCAAATTCTTTCATTTGTTTTTCTCCTTTCTCCTCTTATCACTTTCCTTGATTCATCTTCTTTATATACGTCTTAGCCTTTTCTAAAGTATACTGAGATTGTACATCTTGAATATAACCCATTTCTATTAACTCATAAGCTTCCTCTAAGCGACATTCAAAATAATGAATGATTTCATCAGAATCAAGTTGTTGTTGTTTTTCTTTTTCGCATCCGAAAGCCAAATAACTATAATTATAAGCAGCACTACAACCTTGATCTTGATAATACCTAGCTAGTTCAATCATTTCTTTTGGTATATAACCAGTTTCTTCTTCTAACTCTCGTTTAGCGGCCATAAGAGGCGATTCCTCTTTTTCCATATAGCCAGCAGGAAGTTCTATGCCAACGCCATTTTTCATAAAAACTCGTGGTTGAACGACAAGAATTGTATTTTTTTCTTTTGTAATAGGAAGAATGATAGCAGCACTCCCATCTCTTTTTCCTTTTTTTAATTTTTCTCGCTCGAGGCGGCTTCCATTTTCCAGCTCACACTGATATGTTTCAATTTTAAGAAAAGTTTTCTTTTCAGGTTTTTCTATTAACTTGATTTTCTTTGCTTTTAATTCCTTTATATAATCTTGTAATTCTTCTAATTTCTCTCTTCGCATAATTTTTTCACCAACTTTTTCCCCTGATGTTCTTTGATCATGTTTTGCTTTAACATTCTTAGCTTGTCAGATAAATCAACATAATATTCATGAGGGTTGTCAATTCTTGTGATTTCTTCATAAAAGATTTGATATTGTTTTTCACAATAATTTTGAATTTCTTCTAAAGCTGGTTGTGGATAAACTAGTTTTCCTCTTTTGAATATAGGTAGGAGTAAAGGTTTTACTTGATAATTGGTTAATTCTTTTCTTTTCCAAGTATCGATGGGATGAACAAGAGTATAATGATCTTTGTTAATTTCTTCCAAAGCTAAACTAACAACATCCCCAAGCGCATAACCGTTTTGCTTATCATAAAAGCGATAGGTTTTCTTATAACCCGGATTGATTGTTTTGATACTGTCGTTACTAACCTTAATTCGTGGCTCCACAACTCCCTTTTTTTCAATTGCTACTAGTTTATAAACGCCACCAACTCGCTCTTTTGCGGCTGCAATATTATCACCAACTCCTAAACTATCAAATTTTGCTCCTTGCCTTACTAAATCACGAATCGTATATTCATCAAGTCCATTGGAAAGACAAATGGTCGCTTCGGTAAATCCTGCTTCATCAAGCATCTTTCTTGCCTCTTTTGAAAGATAAGCAAGGTCTCCACTATCAATACGAATTCCCTTAAAAGGATAACCATTTGGAATTAAATAATCATTTGCTACCCGAATTGCATTAGGAATTCCACTTCTTAAGGTATCGTAAGTATCAACAAGAAAGATACAATTATCAGGATTACTTTTGGCATATCCTAAAAAAGCCTCATATTCATCTTCTTTTTCTGTAACCAAAGAGTGGGCCATCGTTCCTAAAACGGGAATGTTATATTTCATGCCTGCGTAAGTGTTTGAGGTACCACAACAACCACCAATATAAGCATACTTACTGGCTTCAATAGCAGAATCAATCCCCCGAGCGCGCCTTGCTCCAAATTCCATTACCTTTTTATCCAAGGCTTCTTTCGTAATTCTTTTCGCTGCTGTGGTAACTAAAGAACCATGGTTAAAATTAGCAAGTAGGGCAGTTTCGATGAGTTGAGCTGTGACAATATCTGCCTTGACCGTTAAAACTGGTTCATTTGGAAAAACAAAGGTTCCATCAGGTACGGCATAAATATCTCCTTGGAAAGAAAGGCTTCCTAAATAAGCTAGAAAATCTTCTTCAAAAGTTCCTAGGCTTCTTAAATATTCGATTTCTTCTTTCTCAAAATGAAAGTTTTTAATATAATCAATCGTTTCTTCTAAACCTCCACTAACTGTATATCCTCCTTGAAAAGGATTTTTACGGAAGAAGAGATCAAAATAAGCGATCTCATCTTTTTCTCCTTCCTTAAAATAAGTTTGAGCCATCGTTAACTCATAAAAATCTGTCATTAAAGTTTTGTTTTTCATTTTTTCCACCCTTTCTTATTATCAAATTATTAATATCAAATTTTAAATTTTTTTCACAAGTTGTATTCCTTGCCGTTCCATCAATAAGTAAGCAGCATCTACATAATTCTTTCTTTTTTCTTCATTATAAGTAGCGACGGCATCTTGATGGACTCGGATTGTCAAAGGACGGTTTTGTTGATCAAAATAATTTGCCATACCGATCGCTCCATTGCATACACAAATATCCGTACAACAACCAACGATATCCACTTCCCTTAAATTTGTCGCTTTCCTTAAAACCTCTCTCATTTTTGGAGCTTCCATAAAGCTAGTCGAATTCTTTAAGATAGAAAGTGTATGATCGGCTTTTTCATAATCTCGCAATTCTTCGATTACTTCTTGTTCGCTGGTTCCTATCAAAGCGTGTTCTCCAAGCTGAGCTACTTCGGTAGAATCTTTCGTATGAGCATCTTTAATAAAGAGAATTAACCCTTCTATTTTCTGATACTCCTTGATTAATTCTAATTGTCTTGGAATTGTTCTTGCAATCCTATAATCATGCATATTTCCTTCTCGTACAAAGCCATTTATCATATCTACTATGACCAAAGCTTTACGATAAAGTTTTAAGTTTTTCATTTGTTTCTTCTCCTATCTTAATAACAAATTGTTAATAACAAATTTCAAAAAATAAGTTTTTCAAATTTGTTATTAACATTATATTAATAACAAAAGACTTTGTCAACCATTTTTTGAAATAAAATGAGAAACAAGAAAATAAGTATAATAAAAAATGTTCAAAAAATACAATTATAATCCAAATTGACAAATAAGAAGTGATGATATATTCTTATATCAGAAAGAGGATCAAAATGAAAAATATTTATATTATTGGGGTTCCACGAACAGGAAAAACGACTCTTGCTCATTTATTAAAAGAAGCATATCCCGCCTTCAATTTAATTTCGTTTGAAGCGGTACGGAATGCCTTTATGAAAACCCAACCAGAGTTACAAATGGACAATCGAGAAAGTCTGGCTCGCCAAGAAATCTTACCGTCTTTTCTGATTGAATTTTTAAATTGGAATAAAGTATTTACGAGTTATGGTAATATCTTAGAAGGAGATTTTATAACGATCGAAAAGTTAGTGAATTATGTACAAAAAGAGGATATCATCCTTTGCTTAGGCTTTTCCAAACGAAGCTTAAAAGAAATTAGTCAAGGAATCAAGAGTCATGATAGGGAAGAGGACTATACCAAAGATTGGTCAATAGAAAAAATAGAAAAGCATTTTTATAATTTAGAAGCAACGGATGCCGCCAACTATGAAGCTTGTAAAAAATATCATATTCCTTATTATGATACTTATGAAGAGCGACAGGCAACGTTTGAGAAAATAATAAAGGATCTAAAAGAGAAAGGAAGTTAGAATCATGTGGATTTATTTTGTAGGAGCAGTTCTCCTTATCCTTGTTGTCTATGCTTTGGTTACCTTTAATAGTTTTATCAAATTAAATAATATGGTAAAAGAAGCCTTTTCGACCATGGATGTTTATTTGAAAAAAAGATGGGATTTAATTCCTAATCTGGTAGAAACGGTGAAAGGCTATGCTAAACAGGAACAAGATACCCTAAAGAAGGTAACGGAATTACGGAATACGGTTTATGATCAGTTATCAAAGGAAGAAAAGATCAAAACAAATGTTGAGCTTTCTTATGATATGCCAAAAGTCATGGCTTTCGCAGAAGCCTATCCTGATTTAAAAGCCAGTGAAAACTTTAAAGATTTAAGCGATAAACTTACGAAGATAGAAGATGATATTGCTAATGCTAGAAAGTATTATAATGGAACGGTTCGTCTTTTTAATAATAAAGTGGAGATGTTTCCGAATAATCTTTTGGCCAAACTCTTTGGCTTTCATTCTCAATTAATGTTTGAAGCTTCTCCAAAGGAAAAAGAAACTGTGAAAGTAGAATTATAACGAGGAGGAACTCATGAAAAAAAGATTAGAAAGAGTAATTTTATTTACGGTAGTCTTGTTATCTCTTTGCTGTCTTTTTCCTTTTAATACGAAAGCATTAAGCAAAGAAATAACCAATACGGATATCAATACGGCGGAAAATTTCGACGTGGGTAGTTTATCTTTTACCGATATTACTTATAAGGATTATTCCAACACTTCAACCGCTGCTTTTGGCTTAACAGGTACCATGGAAAATCATACGGATCAAGACGTAACTTTTGTTTCTACTATTTCTTATTATGATGAAAATGATACGCTGATAATAGAAACACATCGTTCTTTTAAGGCATTGCCTGGCACGAGTGACTTTAATCAAATGTCAAATATCTCTCTTTTAAATGGTTATCCCCCAAGTGATATCAAGTATTACCATCTTACCATTGAGATAGAAGAAGAGAATACTACTGGCTCTTATGATAATACGCCAAGTGACATGGAGGCCTATGCTTATCAAGATTATGTGATTAATGCTTATGATGTGAATGTCGTGGTCTATGAAAATAATACGTTGGATATCACGGAGACCATTACAGCTTATTTTAATGTGCCAAAGCATGGGCTCATTCGAACGATACCACTTAAAAATAAAGTAAGACGACTAGATGGCAGCAGTAAGAATAATCGTATACAAGTGTCGAATGTAACCGTTGATCAGGAATATTCTACGTCAAAATCTCAAGGAAATTATCAAATCAAAATAGGATCTCCTAACAAGACTTTAACAGGAGAACAAACCTTTACTATAAAATACACTTATAATTTAGGACAAGATCCCATGAAAAATTATGATGAATTATACTTTAATCTCATTGGCAATGGTTGGGATACAGCAATAGGGAATATCACCTTTACGATTACGATGCCCAAAGAATTTGATTCCAGCAAGCTAGGCTTTTCTGCTGGAGAAGAAGGATCAACTAAGAATGATAATGTCAATTATAGCGTGGTGGGCAATCAAATCAAAGGGGATTATGATGGGATCTTAGAAGCAGGAGAATCATTAACGGTAAGATGTGAACTCCAAGAAGGCTACTTTGTAGGAGCAGCGCTTATTATCAACTACAGCGATTATTTTCCTTTCCTAATTCCAGTTCTTTGTTTATTCATTTCCTTTCTTTTATGGCTTAAGTTTGGAAAAGACGACAAAGTAGTAGAAACAGTTGAATTTTATCCTCCAGAAGGTTTTAATAGTTTAGAGGTAGGTTTCTTGTATAAAGGCAAAGCCGATTCGAAAGATGTAACTTCCCTTTTAATTTATTTAGCGAATAAAGGTTATATTAAAATAATAGAATATGAAGAGAAGTCATTATTCACGACAAAGAAAGAATTTAAAATTACAAAATTAAAAGATTATGATGGCAATAACAGGAATGAAAGAGTCTTTTTAAATGGCTTATTTAAAGGAAAAAAGAGAGAATCTACAACGAATCAATTGGAAGTAACCTCAACTGATTTATATGACAAATTTTATGTAACAACGAACAGCATTTTAAATAACATCAATAAAACGACTAACCAAAATAAGATTTTTGAGAAAAATGTCATGCCGAAAAAAGCGATCCTTGTTTCTATGATGATTTTAAGTTACTGTGTGATTACGATATTACCAATATTGACTTATGGAGATCCAGATAGTTTACTTTATGCTCTTTTGTTCCCTGGGATTGGCATTGTCATATTATATTCCATGCTTTGTAATCGAAAAAAGAATCTTTTTCTCCTTCTCTTTGTCCTAGTATGGTTTTATCTTTTTGCTGGTCTTCCTTGGGAAAATGCGGTATTACCAGCTTTAGAAGAAGATCCGATCTGTTTGGGTGGCTATTTTCTGGGGATCCTTTGTATGATAGGAATAGGGATCTGTTTAAAATATTTACCCAAAAGAACAGCTTATGGCAATGAGATCTTAGGAAAATTAAGAGGCTTTAAGCGCTTTTTAGAGACCGCAGAAAAAGAAAGATTAGAAGCTCTTGTGATGGAACACCCTACTTACTTTTATGATATCTTACCATATACCTATGTTTTGGGAGTATCAGATAAATGGATTAAAAAATTTCGTTTTATTTCCACTCCTGCCCCAGCTTGGTATGATAGTCCTAATGCTTTTGATATAGCCACCTTTTCTACCTTTATGTCTTCGACTATGTCAAATGCAGAACATACCTTTTCATCAGGTTCTTCTAGTAGCGGTTCTTCAGGAGGGTCATCTGGTGGTTCTTCTGGTGGCGGATTTTCTGGTGGTGGCTCCGGTGGAGGTGGAGGTAGCTCTTGGTAGCTATCTTTTTTGTTTAAAAAAGAAAAAATGTCTCATACTATGAAGGGTGATAATATGATAAGACATTCTCTTTGGGAAGAGGGAAGAAGAAAAAAAGAAGAATCTTCTGCCTTGGAAAGGGAAACAGACATTTTAATTATTGGGGGAGGAATTACGGGCCTAACTACCGCCTACTTTCTAAAAGATTGTGGAAAAAGGGTTCTACTCTTAGACAAAGGAGAAGTAGGAGGCGGCGTAACTGCGAAAACAACGGCCAAAATTACTTATTTACAAAAAACAATTTATCAAGAATTAAAAGAAAGATTCAATAAAGAAACAGCCAAACAATACTATCATTCCCAAAAAACAGCGATCAAGTTATTAACAAACATTGTGGAAAAAGAAAAAATAGCTTGTGACTTAACCGAAACCGACTCCGTTATTTTTTGTTTCGAAGAAAGTAATATAGAGAAAATAAAAAAAGAAGAAGCTCTTTTAAGGGAATGGAAAGAAGAAATAGAACCCATCATGCATGAGCAAATAAAGTATGGAATCAAGGGAAAAAATACGTATACTTTTCATCCTTTAAAGTATCTTGATAGTCTAACAAAAATAGTCAAAAAGAAAGTAAACATCGCTGAAAATGTGTTAGTAACCCAAATAAAGGAAGAAGATGGGTATCTTGTCGAAACTTCAAAAGGGCAAGTGAAATCCAAGACGATTGTAGTCGCTTGCCATTATCCTTTCTTTTTAATCCCTATTATGATCCCTCTAAAAACTTATATCAAACGAGAATATGTAAATGCGGCAAGGGTAAAAGAACCTAAAAATTATATGGCCATTAATATCGATTCTTCTCTTCATTCTCTTCGATATTATAAAGACTATTTGATTTATGTTTCTTTGGATCATAAACTAACCAGTCGTATAAATTATCAAAAAAATTATGAAGAGAGTAAGAAACAGTTTAAAAAATTCTTTCACGAGACTCCAGAATATACTTGGATGAATCAAGATATTATGAGTCATGATGGGTTGCCTTTTATTGGCAAAATAAAAGAGAATCTCTTTCTTGCTACAGCCTATAATGCTTGGGGAATGACAAACGGTACGCTTGCCGCCAAATTAATAAGCGATGAAATCAGGGGCCATATTTCTTTTTACCACCAGTTATTTGATCCCAAAAGAAACAACCTCACTTTAATGATCAATTCTTTTGTGGGAAGTTTTGCCTATTTAAAAGTTTATGCCCAAGCCTTGTGGAAAAAGAATTTACCGGTTTATATTACCCAAACGGGAGTACGTTACGGACTTTATCAAGATCAAGACGGAACTGTCCATAAAATAAAACTTGTTTGTCCACACATGAAATGTAGCCTTGTCTTTAATAAGGAAGAAAAAACCTGGGATTGCCCATGCCATGGCTCTCGCTTTGATTTAGATGGCAATATCATTGAAGGTCCAGCCAAAGAAGACTTATCGAAAACAACGTATAAAAAAGAAGAAGATGATCACAATAACAGTGAGGAGGATCAAAATGAATGAAAAATATGAATTGTTAGAACATATTCATAAAGATGCTTCGATGGCTACTTACACTTTGACAAAACTAATAGAAACCTTGAAAGAAAAAGATAACAAAATCAAAGGAAAAGTCGAAGACATCTTAAAAGAATATGCCCAGTATGAAACAAAAGTCAAGGCAGAATTAGAAAAACACCACATCAAACCGACAGGAGAAGGCAATATGGCTAAAATCATGTCCACGATGGGGATCAAAAAAGAAGTAAAAAGTGACAATAGTGATGCTGCTATTGCCGATATGTTAATTAAAGGAATTTCCATGGGTAGTATTGAAATGGAAAAGAAGGTAAAAGACTATCGTGATCGTGTAGATAAGGAACAATTACAATTAGCAGAAGACTTTTTGAAATTTCAGCAACAAACGATCGAAAGATTAAAAGAATATTTATAAGGAGGAAAGAAAATGCAATTACAATATCAAGAAGTACCAAATATGATCAGTGAAAAGGATTTAGATTATTTATCAGATATGTTTCATTGGAATTATGGTGCTTATAAAAATGTCGTAAATGCGAAAACCAATATAACTGATCAAGAAATAAAAACTGTTTTTGACAAGGCCGAGAATTTATTTCATGGCAATATAACCAAAGTTTTACAAATCTTAAATCAAGGAGGTTGCAATGAATAATAACAAAATTAAAAATCCCCAAATGCAAGTGGCAAAAGGTACCGCTTTGAATGAGAAAGACTATATTACAACTCTTTTGAGTAATTTAAAAGAATTGACCAAAAACTATGCTGTTGCTTTAACCGAGGCGAGCAATGAAGTGCTCTATCAAGAGTATAAAAAGATGTTCGATCAATACTCATCCTTACAAAGAGAAGTTTATGAAATAATGTTTCGCAAAGGTTTTTATGTTTTAGAACAAGCGGAAGAGCAAAAGGTAATGGAAAAATACCAGACTTTAAATCAAGAATTTACAGATTTAACCGTCTAAGACAGAAATGTCTTTTTCTTTTTGGGAAAGTTGTGCTATGATAGTGATAGAAAAAAGCAAAAGTAGAAAGGATATATTATGCAAGAGATCATTTTAAATTTAATGAATCAATTTGGCTATTTTGGAGTTTTCTTCTTAATTGCCTTTGAAAATATTTTTCCTCCCATTCCGTCCGAAGTTATTTTAGCTTTTGGAGGATTTATGACAACCTACACCAAATTAAGTGTACCCCTTGTCATTGTGGCCGCTACCTTAGGTTCCTTAGTGGGAGCCTATGTTCTTTACTTTATTGGTAAAATATTAAATAAAGAAAGATTGAAAAAAATAGTCTCAGGCAAAGTGGGAAAAGTATTACATCTAAAAAGAGAAGATATTGATAAAGCCGATGCTTGGTTTGATCGCAAAGGAAATATCGCCGTTTTCTTCTGCCGCTTTGTTCCTATTGTGCGCAGTCTGATCTCAATACCCGCTGGAATGAGTGAAATGCCTCTTTTCAAGTTTACTTGTTACACAGTGGTAGGTTCTGCTATTTGGAATACCGTATTGGTCGTTTTAGGTAGTATCATGGGAGACAACTGGACCAAAATTGTATCCGTGATGGATGAATATTCTCAAATTGTTCTATGGCTTTTAATTGCCGTTGTAGTTATTGTAGTAATTGTTTTTATTCGAAAAAATAAAAAGAAAAAAGCAAACAAAGAAAAAAGCAAGAAGTAAAAAGAAAACTGTTTGCAAAATGATATGAACCCCGTTTCTTGGACATAGAAACGAGGTTTTTATATGAGTAAATTGAGTTATGAAGATAAAATAAATTTATATAATGATTGGAAGATGGGCGGTTCTATGACTTTGCTATCGAAAAAATATAATATTGCAATACCTGGTGTTCAATATTTATGTAGGTTAATAGATAAACACGGAATAGATATTTTAACTTCAAAAAATAAAGAACATCCAAAATATGAAAAAGAAGAAGCAATCAATCGA
>ERZ1643249.1947-NODE-1947-length-19934-cov-6.230645_pt1 | contig 19934 bp, 17 predicted proteins | sample MGYA00579263_ERZ1643249 | MGnify/ENA primary metagenome ERZ1643249 (study PRJEB29033, sample SAMEA4952264) | chicken gut metagenome | biome: Broiler Chicken; feature: Gastrointestinal Tract; material: Caecum | place: Ireland | collected 2018 | study: Broiler... | reverse complement strand
AAATAATAGATAATAGCTGATTATCCTCGAAACAACAGATAATTAGAGATTATCCATTATTTAATATTATATCACGATTTATAGAAGATTTCCACATTCATTTGATATATATGGCTGAGCTGTACTTTCAATCAAAGGCACTTGGCCGTTACCATCGATGTTGCCCTCGATGGTGGCGTCCTCTTTGCCGGTCTCCGGATTGTTGGATTCATCTTCCGCCGGGGGTTCGGTGGCTGCGGGCGTTTCCAGGGCGGCCGCAACCGGTTCGGCAAACTTCGTTTGCCAGCTGGATCAGGGCCGCGTTGGTAAATTCACATATTCAGTGAGGAAGCCTCCAGAGATGCATCTTTGCACGTCTGAAGGCTTTCTCACTTTTTTGTATTAGGAATAGCAAATATTATAGGTTGTTGTTTTGGCCGGCATATGCAGATCTAATGTGAATTCTGCCACCGCATTTTGCTGTAGGTAATTATATTACATTCAATCAGCAGATTCGGACATATAAATAGAGCTACTATTTGCAGTATATCAACGTACCATCTCCGTCAATAAAGCAATACAAGGTATCTCCAGATGCATTGATTGAGGTGAGAGGGGTATGGTAACGCGTTACGGAAGTTGTACGAACCGTTAATGTGGGAATCGATAAATCATCAAACACAATCGTCGCAGTACCGATTAAGCCAAAATCCCAATCCCATGATAATGGTGCATAAAGCATCAGCTGGAGTTCGTCCTTTTGAGGACTTTCCAAGACACTGTACAATGTATATTTCGTAGAATCTATTGTTGGCATGGAATAAGGCTGTACGCTTTTCAATTTGTGATTCTCAGCGTCATAATCCGCTACCAACAATCGATTCCCTGGCCGAGTCCGATGATGAGCAAGGGCATATATTTTGTCCCCAAAAGCACAAATTTCATCGATATTATATTGCCCACAGTTATACTTATCTTGGACAATTCCCGTTGCATCCATTAATCCCAGATAGCTATCGTATGTAGTAGAGGGCTTTCCTACTTCTACCCCCTCCAGAAAGCCGATTCCATACACCCCATCTGAGAGAGATCTCGATACTCCAACATAAGCTTCTGCCTCATGGAGCGATATGATTTGTTGCGAATGAACATCATATGCTGACAAGTAGTTTCCGTTCCTGTCCTTCCAGCTGAGTAACAAGAGTCCATTATTGGGCTCCAAAATCGTAGGTGCGCCCGCCGCATAAAATTCATCCACTACTGTTAGAGCATTAGTGTGTTTGTCGATCCAGCCCAAGGCATACCAAGCCATGCCATCATACTCATCTATAGACTCGATGGCATCTTTTTCTTTCATCAAAATCAGATAGTAGCCATTTTCCTGCTCGCATACGCTAAGAGAGACCATTCTTTCATCATTCAAAAGAATCTGCTGTTTCTCGATTGCGCCTGCCCCTGTTAGTTTTGAGAATAGAATCGTATTTCCGTCTTGAGATTCCGCCTTTCCATTTCCTAACAGATAGCCGTCAGGCAAACACGTAGGAACGCCTGAATACTCCGTTGTACAAGAATCGACAACAATCAACGAGCTCTCTGAAATAACGCTTAGTTCTCTCGGCTGAAAGAGTACATATACAATAACGGCAAGAACTATCACCAGCAACACAACTGGCCAGATTCGACTGATAAGTTTACGTATATAATCGCCCTCTTTCATAACCACAATATAGGGATGAGCAAAACTCTATCTTGCTCATAAGCGAGTACAATATATAGCACAAGTAGCTCGACAACATTCCATGAATTACACTGTGATTTTGCAAGACACTCATTTTGCTCATCCCTAAACCACTATACGAAAATCATCAGTTACCCACAAATGTACATATTGAAGTACATTTGCATGGTATTTGCACTTAGCGGTGCCCCTCGTAACTGTTGCTCTATAGCAACTTTACTGTCTTTTAAGTACGCCTCATATCCTCCAGGGTATACTTCTTCAAGCATCGCTTTTTCTTTCCAGCCAGCGTTCATATAGTAATCGCGCATCATTGCTATTATACCTGCTGCGTAACCACCAACCAAGCTATTGATTCTTTGCTCTCGCTCTGTCGGGTTTCCAGTTTCCATTTTGATCTCGTTGATTTCTTGTGCCACTTCATACATCGATGGAATCTTCGTGTATTTATAATTAAGTATATCTTCATTATAAAACTCGTTGTTCACATCAATGAACTCCAAACCTTTCTCAAGCTGCTCATTGATGCTATCAGCATAGGCTTGGGCATCTTGATAGCTGGCATCAATCAAAATCTGCGTTGTTTCAATATTACTCCCTTCAACGAGCTCAAACAGGATATCTTCGTTTCGCACAGAGCCAACTTCAGTCACATAGCTATCGACAGTTTTGGCTGCAGTATATATGCCGAAAACTTTCGATAGAATAGCCTTTGCGCCCGCATCTTGCACTCCATTAAGTATTTCATCTTGGAGCTCTGACTCGTAACCGCCTGCAATACTTTCTAACAGGCCTTCGCCAACAGCTCCCGGTTCATAAGTAGAGCCCACATACGCGCCTTGTGATTCTCTATACTGGTCATATACTACCCCCAGTACTGAGACCGGCAACAATTCATCTGCTGCCCCCATAATGCCCAAGAACACTCCATTTTCTTGATGCACATCAACTTGGTAAGTGTTATTATCTATCTGCTGAATTGTAATGTAGTACTCTCCAGATATATCCACATATTTGATCGGGTTGCCAGCCACATACTGGTACCAGTTCAGCCCATCCTTGATCGGGTCCATCGCCAGCCAGGTGCGGTTGGTGGCGTCGTAGAACCTCGCCTCGGCAAAGTAGATGTCGAGGGTCGTATCGTAGATATGGCCCGTGAAGGTGGCAAAGACATAGTTGCCGTGGTCGTTGTTCACCAGCTTGTTCGGGCTGACCGGCTGACCCCAAGCGTCGTACTGCAGCTCGGCAAAGTTCTGGCCGTTCGACTTGGTGTAATACCGGGTGTTGCCCATCACGTCCTCGTGGACGTAGAGGGTACGCTCCCAGCCGCCGTTGCCCTTCTCGGTGATCTGCTCGATCCGCTCCGAACCGGCGTACACATGGCGCTGTTCATATTCCAGCTGGCCATTGCCCATCGCATAGACGTACAGGTCGTCATTCTCCGGGCTGGTGTAGTCGATCACATAGTCGCGGTCGTAGGTCTGGCCCGCATGGGTCGTGACCAGGTTGTTCACCCGCAGGCCAAGGCCGTTGTAGGTGTAGGCAGACTTGTCGCCCTTCCAGTTGGTGCCCTCCACCATGCGGTTGGTGGCGTCATACACGAAGGACTGCGACGCCTTCTTGCCGGTCTCGGCAATGCGGTTGCCGCGCTTGTCGTAGCTGTAGGTGTAGGTATCGTTGGTGGACGTGGTCTTCTTCACGAGCTGGTTCAGCTCGTTATACTCATAGTCTACACTCTTGTTCTTGACAGTTTCAAGCACCAAATTACCCAAAGTATCGTAGGTGTAATTGGTCACTTCTTTGGCGATGTTGCTGGACACCATGCGGTTCAGCTCATCGTAGGTGTAGATATGGGTGCCCTTGTTGGCTTTGTTGGCCTTCTTATCGTCCTTATCCTCGGTGCCGGGGTTTTCGGGCTTGTCGGGCTTATTGGGGTTGTCCGGCTTATCGATCTTTTCGCCGCGGTTCAGGCCAGGGGCCATATTGCCGCCGTTGTTGACGATGTTGCCGTCCTCGTCCTCGTGCTGGCCCGGAGGCACCTGGCCGTTGCCGTCGCCGTTGCCCTCGATGGTGGCATCCTCTTTGCCGGTCTCCGGCTTGTTGGAGCCATCTTCCGCTGGGGTTTCGGTGGCGGTGGGCGTTTCCGGTTCAGCCACATCCGGTTCGGCAGACTCGTTCGCCAGCTGGATCAGGGCCGCATTGGTGTCGGCAGCTGTCTCGGCGGCAGCATCCAGGAAGATGCCGGCCGCGGTGTTGGCTGTCGGGTCAGGCAGCGACACAGCGTTGACGATGGGTGTTTCGGCGCTGGTTGCTTCCAGATCGGGGCTGGACAGGTCCACGCTGGGGGCGGCGGGATCGGTCGCGCTCAGGCCGAAGAAGTCAAGGATATTATCCCACAACGAAGTGCTTTCCTGCTCCTGGGTATCGGGGGCCGCGGTAGCGTCATCGGTAGCGGGGTCTTCTGCCAATGCATCCGGCCCGGCCGCCGCGCTGCCGCTCTGGCCGTGGTTATACTGCATTTCGCTCAACCGGTTGCCCTCGGCGTCCCAGCTGTAGGTGGTCTTGTACAGCTTCTTGCCGCCCAAATCGTACTCATCCAGCTCAATGATCTGGTCGCAGACATCGTAGCTGTACCAGGCGGTCTCGTTGTTGGGGTACTCTTTGTAGATCTTGTTACCGTTGGCGTCGTACTCGTACAGGGTGACGCCGCCGTCAAAGTCCTGCACCTGGACGATCTGATTCTCGGCGTCATACCAGTAGTCCACCTGGCTGCCGTCAGGGTAGCCCTGGCTGGTCTTGTTGCCCACGGCATCCCAGCCATACTCCACAGTGCGGCCCTTGTGGTCGGTGACAGAGGTGATGCGGTCCAGCAGGTCCATCGAGATGGAGGTGGTACCGTTCCAGTCGTCCATCTTGATCAGGTCGCCGGTGCCGTCATACAGGTAGTTGGCGACCTTGCCGTCGCCGTAGCGGATCTCGCTGACCAGGTTGACGGGCTGTAATCGTACTCGGTCACATAGCCGTCCTCATCGGTCTTGGAGATCAGGTTGCCGTTGCCGTCGTAGACGAACACCTTGCCATCGCCCTTGGCGTTGACTTCGGTGGTGACCAGGCCGCGGTGGTCATAGGTATAGAGGGTCTCCTGGTATTCGTCCACATCATGCACATCGTCCACCCGGTGCAGCTTGACGCTGACCAGGTTGTCCATGCTGTCGTAGGTGAATTCAGAGACGGTACCCGCCGCGTCGGTGCTGGCTACGATGTTACCGTTGCCGTCCAGCGTGTAGGTCGTGGTGTTGCCGTTGCGGTCGGTGACCGCAACAATCTCGCCGCGCTTGTTGTAGGTGAAGGTCTTGGTATTGCCTTTGGGGTCGGTCTCGCTGGTAACGCGGTTCACCGCATCGTAGGTATAGGTGTAGGTGTTGCCGTTGCGGTTGGTCAGCGTGACCATGTTGTCGTTGGCGTCGTAGGTGTAGGTCTCGCTGTTGCCCAGGCCGTCGGTGTACTTGACCAGGTTGCCCTTGGCGTCGTACTCATAGGTACGGCGCACACCGTTCTCATCGGTCTCGGCGGTGACGCGATCCATCGGGTCGTACTCGTAGCGGCGGAAATTGCCGTATGCGTCCTCGATGGCCGTCACGCGATCCTTGGCGTCATAGGTGTACTTGGTGACCGCGCCGTCCTCGTTGACAGCCTGGGTCACGCGGCCCAGTGCGTCGTAGGTGTACTGGACGGTGCCGCCTTCCTCGTTGGTGACAGTCGTCTGCCGGTTGAGGGCATCGTACTCGGCAGTCTTGGTGTTGCCGCGCGGGTCGGTGATGGAGACCAGGTTGCCGTTTTCATCATAGGCATACAGGGTGGTATAGCCCTCGCCGTCGGTGTAGCTGGTCATCTGATCATTCAGATCGTAGGTGTAGGTCTCAACGCCGCCGTCCGGGTTGTCGATCTGGATCAGGTTTCCGTTGCCGTCGTAGGTGTAGAAGACTTTGTTGTCGTTGCCGTCCTCTGCCGAGGAAACACGGTTTTCCTTGTCATAACCGTAGGCCCAGATATAGCCTTCGGGGTCGATGATGCCAACGACGTTGTCATTTTTGTCGTAGGTATACTTGGTCACATTGCCCAGGGCGTCGGTCTCGGAGCGGACCATGCCGGTCTCGCTGTAGGTATAGGTAGTGACGCCGCCCATCGGGTCGGTGGCAGTCAGGACGTTGTTATTCTTGTCGTAGGTGTAGGTGGTGGTGTGGCCGTTCTCGTCGGTAGAGGAGAGCAGGTTGCCGTTTTCATCGTATGTATAGGTTTCAAACGTGCCGTCCTCGTTGGTGAGCTTGGTCACGCGGCCCATTGCGTCGTATTCATAGCTGACGCGGTGGGTGTCGCTGCCTTCCTCAGCCAGCTCGCTGGAGTTTTGGGTGTTGCGGTCATCGGCGTCGTATTCGCTGGTGCTGACGCCGCCCAGGGCATCCTCCACCGCAATGATCTGGCCAATGTTGTCGTAGGTGTAGGTAGTGGTGCCGCCCAAAGCATCGGTCACTTTGGTCAGCCGGTTATCCGCATCATACTCGTAGGTGGTGGTATTGCCGCGGCGGTCAGTGATGGATGTCAGGTTCCCGTTGGCATCGTAGGTGCGCTGCTCAGTGAAGCCGAGGGCGTCCGTGTAGGACGTTGCCTGGTCCGCCTTGTCATAGGTCGCCGTGAACACACCGCCGGTGGGCTTGGTAACGCTGGTGATGTTGCCCAAACCGTCATAGGTGTAGGCCGTCACCGCACCGGTGCGGTCGGTGCTGGTGGTGACGCGGTTGTTCTTGTCGTAAGCATAGCTCGTGGTGTTGCCGCGGGCATCGGTGATGGATGTAATATTGCCGTTTTCGTCGTAGGTGAAGGACACAATGCCGCCCTTGGGGTCGGTGTAGGTCGTGCGCTCATCTACCTTATTATAGGCATTATAGGTTACATACCCTTCCGGGTCGGTGGTGGAGAGGAGGTTGCCGTTGGCATCGTAGGTGTAGGTGGTCGTATTGCCGCGGGCATCCGTATCCGACAGCTTGTTCCCGTTGGCGTCGTAGGTGCTGCTGGTCGTGGTGCCGTCAGGGTTGGTGGTCTTGATCAGGCGGCCCGGGGCATCGTACTCGTAGCTGGTGACCAGGCCCAGCGCCGTGGTGGTGGAGGTAAGGCGGCCGTCCGCATCGTAGGTATTGGACACCTGCTCATCATTGGCGTTGATGGTGGCGACCAGCTGCCCGATGGCGTCATAGACATACTCTGTTTCATTGCCCAGCGGGCTGGTCTCCTTGATGAGCTTGTTCTCCTTGTCGTAGGTATAGGTGGTCGTGCCGCCGTTGGGGTCGGTCTCACTGATCAGGTTGCCGGCTTTGTCGTAGACGTAGGTCGTGGCATTGCCGTTGCCGTCCGTCATGCTGGTAGCCTGGTTGGCGGCGTCATAGACATAGCTGACCACACCCTCATCCGGCCGGATCACGCTGGTCAGGTTGCCATTGGCATCATAGACATAGCTGGCGATGTTGCCTTCGGCATCCGTGACACTGGTCAGGCGATTGAGCGCATCATAGGTATAGGTAGTGGTATTGCCGCGTCCATCGGTCACGCTGGTAACGTTATTGTTACCGTCGTAGGTGTAGCTGGTGGTGCGGTTCTCAGCGTCGGTGGTGCTGCTGACCTGACCGCCCGCCGTATAAGCTGTGGTGAAAACACCGCCGTTTGGATCGGTGGTGGAGGTCAGACGGTTGTTTTTGTCATAGGTGTAGGAGATCGTACCGCCCAACGCATCCTTCATGGTCAGGATGTTGCCGTTGGCATCGTAGGTATACTCGATCTTGGTGCCATCGGGGTTGATCTTGGTGGTGACACGGCCCAGGTTGTCATAGGTATAGCTGGTGGTCTGGCCAAGGGCGGTCGTCTCGCCGATCAGGTTGCCGTCGGCATCGTAAGTGCCGGTGGCCGTATTGCCCAGCGCATTGGTTGTGCCGGTCAGCTGGCCAAGGGCGTCATAGGTGAAGATGGTGGTATTGCCTTCGGCCGTGGTGATCTTGGTCAGCTTATTCTCGGCGTCATACTCACAGGTGGAAGTATTGCCGTTGCCGTCCGTGATGGTCAGCACGTTGCCGTTGGCATCGTAGGTGTAGCTGGTGGTATTGCCGTTGCCGTCCGTGACCGAAGTAACGCGGCCCATCGCGTCATAGCTGGTAGCGGTGGTATTGCCGCGCTTGTCCACCACAGAGATAGCCTGGTTCATCGAATCGTAGCTGGTGGTCTCGGTGTTGCCCAGCGGATCTGTGGTGACAGTCAGGTTGCCATTTGCGTCATACGCGAAACTGGTGGTATTGCCGTTGGCATCGGTCGTGGAAGTCAGCCGGCCCATCTGGTCATAGGTATGGGTGGTGGTATGGCCATCCGGGTCGGTCTCAGTCAGCAGGTTGCCCTGCGTATCGTAAGTATAGCTGGTACGGCCGCCCATCGGGTCGACAACGGCGGTCTGGTCGTTCATCGCGTTGTACTCGTAGGTGGCAGTATTGCCCATCCAGTCGGTGGCGGAGGTCTCGAAACCATTGCCGTTATAGGTATGCGTGCGGGTATTGCCCATCGGGTCGGTTTCGGTGACGAGCTTGCCCGCATCCGAGTAAGCATAGGTATACACATGGCCCAGCGCGCTGGTCTGCTTGGTCAGGCGGCCAGCTGCGTCGTACTCATAGGTGGTTTTGTTGCCGAGCGGATCGGTGGCAGAGGTAATGTTCCCCTTGTCATCGGTGGTATAGGTCGTCGTGTTGCCCAGGGCATCCGTGCTGGAGGTGATGAAGCCCTTGCCGTCATAGGCATAGGTCGTCACACCGCCGCGGGCGTCGGTGGATTTGGTCACCTTACCCTGCTCGTTGTACTCGTAGGTCAGGCCAGTGCCGTCCTTTTGGGTGATGCCGGTGACCTGGTAATTGTCATTATAGGTATAGGTTTCTGTGGTCCCGTTGGGATATGTAATGCTGGCAATATTGCCGGTATCGCCGACATAGGTGTAGCTTGTGGTGTTCCCGTTGCGATCGGTCTCGCTGGTTTTGCGGGATTTATCATCATAGGTGTAACTAATGGTGCCCGCATTATCTGTTTGTGACTGCAAGAGGAAATTGTCATCATAAACGACGGTCAGCGTCTTCCCGTCGGCCGTAGTCATGACGTTAGTTTTCGTGTCCGTATCATATGCGAAGGTTGCATCCGCGCGTTCAGGCATAGTCTGTGAGGTAACGCGGCCTTCCTCGTCATAGGTGTTCTGCACCATCACTGAACCGTTGAAGTCAGTGACAGACGTGAGCATATGCTCATCGTTATAAGCAAACTGAAGCGAATCTCCATCAGGATTGACAGAAGTTGCAAGATCATCCCCATTGTAACTGTAGGTCACAGTGCGTCCGGCACTATCTGTTACAGACGAAATGTGGTCTCCCTCATACCCGAAGGTAAAAGTACCCGTGTCCGTTGCAACGCTGGCAAGTTTATCCCCGTCATAGGTAAGCGTCGTCGTACTTCCGTCCGCTTCTGTTACGAGCGTGCCATAGGCAGCATTATCCCCCTGGCGCACGAACGTTACAGTCATCCCTTGCCCGTCCGCGAGCAGGAAACCGTTTTCGGTCTCGGTCAGCGTATACAAATTGCTGTTGTCTGTACGCCAGTCACCGGCTTCATCTGCCGATCCGTCTTTGGCAAACTGCATACTTCCGCCGTTCGGCAAATGCAGGATCACATCCTCGCCATAGATTTCCATGACGTAGTTATAGTTATGACTCCATCCATTTCCCAGCGCGGCAGTGTCTTGATTCCGCTGGCGCGAATTGTACGAGCGGTTAAACACCATCTGTTTATCGCCCTCAATGGAGAGATCGGTGTAATTCCATTCGAGTGCGCCAGTGATCATATCAACCGGGTCGCCGCCGGTGACTTTATCTACCGTGTAGTTGCCCGTTTTATCGCCAATGGGGTTGGTGATCCCCATTTCGTAAAGCTGGAACAGTTCTTCTTCGGTAAGGCTTTCTCCTGTCCCGCTCTCGTTGAAGTCGCCAATCAGGTCGTCCTGTCCGTTATCCGGCACAACAAACTGGAGGCGATATGTTCTATCCGGCGATGTGATCGTGATCGTGTATTCGCCCGATGTCGGATACATTCTTTTGCCGCCGGACATGATCATGCCGTTCCATGCGACGTAGTTGTACAATACCGTTGCAGAGCCTTCACTGCCGACGCTGGGCTTGTCATCAACGGCCATCGGCGAAGGCATTACCGTGTCAAAATACGAATAGAAATCGTCATCCAACTCGATACCCAGCTCAAGAGCCAAGGCAATATACTGCTGAATATCCATATCAGCAGTTTGTTCTTCTGTCAAATTGAACTCAGCAATAACCTTTTCAATGATTTCCTCCGGTGTCAGCATGTCGCCTTGGGACACTTCCACCTCGGTTTCTGCGGTTTCTGCCGTCGCCTGATCGGGTTCGCTGTTTTCATCGCTGTTCGGCGTGGCAGTTGGTTCCGGCGTCAGCGTAGCGGTAGGTGCCGGCGTTGGTGCAGCGGTAGGCACTGGCGTTGGCTCTGCAGTAGGTTCCGTCGTTGGCTCTACGGTGGGTACAGTTGTCGGTTCGACGGTAGGGGCCGGTGTGACATCCGCGTCGGTCCCAGGAGAGGCCGTTTCAGAAGGTGCATTTCCACCGTTCGGAACCTCAGCTGCTGCATCCGGCGCTTCTGACTCGGCAGGTGCAGAAGCCGAAGTCCCTTCTGAACCTTCAGGCGCATCGTCAACTTCGTCCGAGGCCGGAGCAGTCTGCACCTCGGTCTCCAGACCCTGCTGACCATCTTGACCTTCTAAAAGCTGCTCAGATTCTGTTTCGTTTGCCACTGGTACGGCAACCGGCGCAATCCCCAAGCTCATAAATTGCACCGTAGATGCGCCTGCCGACATATTGGAAGCCGTGGATGTTGAACCACTATTTCCGCTGGAGCTTGTCTTTGTGCCATTCACGCCAATGCCTGGTATTGACGACAAAGGCATATATTGACCCGGAGCCACTGCGTTCATGGCTTGTATTGCGCCGGTAGTAGAAATACCGGAACTCTTGTATATGGGGTTTGCAGTAGTTCCGCTTTGCGTTACATGGCCCCTGTAATTATACCCGATAAGCGTACCGCTCACGGGGCCGTCTATACGGAGTGAAACGCGGGAGGCATTTTGCGGTAGCGCAAACATTAAGTACATATTTTCGCCGTAGGCATAGTTACCGACATAGGTCACCCGTCCGTTCGCGGCAGACGCGATCAACGTGTCATTTTTCAGAGACCCAATGCGCGCATAATTTCTTGATACAGATGATGCCGCAAGCACCGTCGTGGGAAACATTGTCAGCGCCATAGCAAGGCTCAATACGCCTGCGATGATCCGCTGCCCCAGGGACTTTTTCATTTTGATTCCTCCGTTTCTTCAGTTTTTGACGAAGGGGGCAGGAAATGATTCCCGCCCCCTTTGTCATATGCGAAACCTTAGAGCCCTTCCGGCACATCCGGCTGATATGCCGCAAAGCAGCAGGTGTTGTTGACGGAAATAAGAGCCGTCAACATCGCCAGCAGGCACGCCAAGCTACCGATCTTCCAAGCAAACGAGTTCAGAATCTTTTTCATGGGAATCCTCCGTTCTTGTGGTTAATTATCGCTCAACGTATGTGAGTTTCTGAAGGGACTCACATACGACAGGCCAAATTGTAAAAAGAATAACAGTCCACTTGCTCATATAATACATTGAAGCAAGTGCACCAAATTCAAACTCCATACAGAACAAAATAACCGCTATCAACAGATCAGCCGCTGATAGAATGACAGCACTTTTATGATTTCGCTTGCGTCGTTCTGGGGTGAGCGGCTTGTTTTTTGCTTCAACTGGTGCCAAGCAAGTCATCAGTAACAGCAAAAAGGAGCACGTGATAACGGGAAAGATCTGGACAGAAGCTAGGGCTGATGAAAGAATAATACACATTGTAAATGCTGTAGCAAATACCAAATAACACTCCAAGTGAGTTCTTCCATGATATCCCCCGGCACAAACCCGAATGGGAATAAATCCAATCAAATATATGAGAGTGTATTCAGGATGCCCAAAGGCAACGCCAATTACCAAAACAAGTAATATGCTACATATGGCAGAAATAAAGAGTTCGAAACCATATTGATAAATCGAAATCTTATCTCGAGGTATGTGTCCTTGCCGTGCAACAGATTCTGCCATCCTTTTTGCCAGTTCGTGTTCCAATTGTCCGATTCCTCGCAATATTGTTTTGAATTTTTATGCAATATGATTATAATTTATCGGTGAAAGTCGTTCGGGTCAATGTCTTTGGCACAAACGGCATACTTGAAGGCAAAAATGGCAAGCACCATGTCGAAATATATAGTATCACTATCAAATAACAGAAGAAAAATGTGTTTCGCTCAAAAGAAGTACTGGACATATTCTCTTGGCTGTACTATTGAATTTGAGGAAACAGGAAATCTCTTACTGAGTAAATTGTTAAGCAGATTAGAAAGACGAAATAGGCATTAAACTGGATTTAGGAAAATATAGATGAGAAAGGCGACAAGGCTGCCAGCTGTATCAGTCAGCTTCTACGTCGCTATAGGCTTTCGAGCGTCCGTCAACTTACCAAAGACCATCTCAGAGTTAGGAATAAAGGCCAATGAACTCCTATACGGTTATACGGCACAAAGGCAAATCCAGAAATAGTGAACGGAAAATGTCAACTCTATCTTCCTATAACGTGTAAAAGCCGTCCAAGCTTGCACTTGGACGGCTTTTAACGTAACGGTACTTTGTTGACCGCAAAGAGAAAAAAGCGGTGTCATATATTTTGCTGTGAATTCCCCTAATGTGGGCACCTTTACGCTATCATTTGCAGTTTAAATACATTTCGATCATATATGAATCGGTGCCTTGTATTGGTGTAACACTCCCGCCGTATTTTGACACACACTTCCGCACATTGCTTAATCCATATCCGTGAAATTTACCATGAAGATGTATTTTCTCTTTTTCACCGTTGTAACTGTTTTGAATGCGATAAAATAGTATTCCGTTTTCTTTTCGTAAAAGTATATTGATATATCGTTTCCCCTTTGGGAGTGCAATGCAGGCTTCGATAGCATTGTCTAAAGTGTTGCCCAAAATGATATATAGATCTACTGGGGAAATTGGGAGAGTCGGCGGAACCATAACATCCAAATGAAAATCAATATCTGATTCCTCGGCGGAGCGTGCATAGCTGTCCAGAATGGAACTAATTACAATATTGTCGATATCAACAACAGTACTTATGCTGTCTAAAGTGTCATTGGCCTGCTGTACAATTTGTTGAAGCTGCTGCTGATCCTTCTTATCAGCAAATGCCTGCATGGCGAGGACATATTTTTTAATATCGTGCCAAAGGGCTCGCGTTTCTTCCTGATTTTCATGCAGACGCTGATAATATTCTTTCTGCATAGTATATTGCTGTTCTGCTAGCTCGGAGTTTCTACGGCGGGATTCACTTGATCGCATGGCCTCGGAATAGAATACTATGGTAATATTAATACAAAGCAAGGTGAGAAGGACTAGTATTAAGAATGGATCAAAAGAATTCTGGACAGTTTTACAGAGAACGATGTAACAAACAAAAACACTTAAAATCTGGCAGGGAAAAAGCGGAAGCAACCATTCAAACGATAGACCACCCTCTTGCTTTTTGCTGAAAATGCGAGCCAATACAATGATAGACAATAAAAGCAATTGTGAAGCGATGATAAAAACCATCCGGGTGTTGTCGCGTGTCATGAGCAATGCAGTATCAAAATGAAGGAGTCCTAAAATCCCCATCATCACAACTTCTAAAATGGCTGCAATTACTTCAAAGGAGACGCCCATGAATATAGCTTGCCAAATTGTCGTATTAAAAAACAGATAACTTAGGATTGCACCTCCAACAGTTAAGCAGATGACGCGAGGAATTACGAAAGATGGAAACAGGTTTAATATCGAGAGGATAACCATTAGGAAAATGACTGCCAAGGTGATTTTCCATTTTAGAGCAGATGAATCAAGATGAAAAAAGCTTAAAATATACAGAAACAATAATAAGACGCTTGAAATGGAACCCAACACCTCAACAACGACGAGCATATGTTTCACCTACCTAAAAAGCGGCAAAAATCCGCGTTGAACTCTTGCCTTTTTCTTCGGCTTATAGGAATGCGATCACCATTGGTCAAAATTATGTCATCGGACAGTACAGTGTTAATGTGAGACATATTTACAAGATAACTCTTGTGGGGCGCTGTGAAACGACTTAAAGGTAAATTCTGCTTCACCTCTGATAATGTGGCGCGGATGTGGAATTCGTCGTTAGCAGTGTGAATAACCGCAACGTGTGCAAAACTTTCAATATAGTAAATCGATTGCAAGGGAATCGAAACCAAATCATTATTATAGGAGAAGGAAAAGCGATTGGCGGATAACTCGTCCAGAGCGGCATCCAAGGCTAAAGCAAAATCGTCCCAGGCGATAGGTTTCACTAGATAACGAAAGGCAACGCCATATCCCTTTATGGTATAGGCGTTGCTTTTTGTTATGAAAATAATAAGGGGACGTGGGTTTTGTGTGGCTACGAGTTGCTTGGCGGCCTCAAAACCGGTCGGCGCAGTCATTTCGATATCGAGCAGAATGAGATCAAAGAAGGTGTCTTCAGCTGCACGAAGGAGATCTTTCGCAGAAGAGAACTGACTGATTGTCCAGCTTTGATTGTACTGCTTAACATAGCTGAAAATATGCTCAAGTTCAGCCGGTTCATCATCGCATATTGCAAGATTCCAATTACTCATTTTGAATCTCCTTGTGAGTATTGAAGAAGAAGTCGAGCAAAAGACAGCAGGAATTTCTGATCCTTATCACTCAACTGCTGGATGATTGTGTTAAGTTCGGCCATCACATCAGCGTTAATATCCTCATCGTTGAAAAGTGTATTCGCATCAAGTCCAAGAACCTTAACAATTCGATGTAAGGTTTCAACCTTGGGCATAGTTTCTCCGCGTTCCAACTGTCCAACAAATCCGACGCTCTTATCAATTTTCTCAGCAAAATCATCCCGCGCCATGCCGAGTCCTTCTCTCTTTCGTCGAATGACGGTTCCAATTTTACTCGCATAAGAATTCATTTTGCTCACCACACACAGTAATACTATTTAAAATGATAAAGCAATACTGTCGCGGCGTAAAGCGAGTACTGCTATTATTATATGATAGTATTGCTGCATATTCAAGAAGTTGATTCCACCGTTTTTGCCTCGAGAACAACCTTTCATGCCAAACACATTGACCGCTAAAATGTGTATGGGTAGTATGCTGAAGAATACATATACCGCTCTGTTTTCAAAAAGACGAAAAAGTGTGTAGCTGTATTTTGTGCCTGATGCCGCAAAGGAAGAACTTATCTCTGAATGCAAGTGGCCTCCTGATGATGTGAGATACCAGTCGCTAATTGTGGCATTTGGGGACATTATAAAAGGTCTTTTGATTCGCATAAAGAAATAGCAAGACTGTATAGGAATAAATCGCCTCCTGATGGTGCTGGTTTTCTGAAAAATCAGTATATTAGGAGGCTACTATGTATTTTGTGGAAGAATCTGCCGAAGATCAGGAACTGCGTGGTCGCTTTCTTCGCTATCTGTCAGTTGCACTTTGCCACCACAAGAAAAAATATCAGGACAAAAACCACACCTTGGAAGTAAGTGAAGTTTCGTTGGAAGGCACATATAAGACTGTACCTGCGATTGCGGTCTCTGACACGAATTCTCTACTTCCCGTGGATCTGGAAAATGAAGGCTTGATTCACGCGATCAGTTGTCTTTCAGAGCGAGAACAATATGTGCTAATGGCCCGTGTGCTTAGGGAAAATTCCTTTAAGGACATCGCGGAAGCCCTTCATATGAGTTATAAAGGGGCTGCCGCCATTTACTATCGTGCTGTGAATAAGGTGAAACTTAATATGGGAGCGACCACGTGACTCTTCAGGAACTTTTTATAAGCGCCAAAAAAGGAAATCAGGATGCACTCGAAAAACTGTACATACAGTTCCAGTACTTTGTTCGTAAGAAATCGAAACTTGGTGGACGATTTGATGAGGATTTGTATCAGGATTTCTGTGAAATCCTGATACAGTGCATATACACTTTCCCGATGTGATTCCCTAATGAAGACTGGCTGACCGCATCCTCAAAGCGGCGCTATTTTGTCGGGAAAAGGGTCTGGGTGATTTCCTGGCATTCCTCTGACGTATACCCCCACAGAATGGAGCTGAGGACAGCGACGGCTTCTTCCCTTCTGCTGTAATAGGTACGGATGGACATGGGCTGAAAGTGTTTCTCCAGCTGGATCAGAACCTCGTTGATCGTGTCGGGCTCCTGCGGGCACAGATAGGTATAGTATAAGATCCAGTAGTACAATTCGCCCTTCTTATGCTTTTGCCGCATCAGCGCAATTGCACTGTTGACCAGCTGCATCATGCGGCGGCTTTTATCCAACGACAAGGTCAAACCTTCGATTCGAACGGCTGCATTTCTGTCGCCTGTGATTGTCAGATCATCCACATACTCCGCAGACGCGCCGCTATATTCGGCTCGGAATTCTGATTGCAGGTTCTGTGCGGACACTTCCAGGCTCCAGTTTACATCCCGATAGTTTTGCAGAAGCTTGAGTGTGTTGTGGTAGAAGGGATGCTGTTCAGGAATATTTTTTCGTTTCATGGTAAGACCTCGAATCTGTAACAGCCGGTATTCGGAAAGGCAAGCCTTTATAGAATAGAGAGAAAAAATTGCCTCGAAATTCTGCAAATCCGGGAGGAATCTGAAAATTTCACAAAAAATGGCATAGCAGGCGTCGATATAACGAGCTTGCTATGCCATTTTGCTTCCCTGCGCAAGGCAGTGTTTTATACTTATATTATAGCAGGGTTTGTGTGCGGAAAAAATGTAGGAACCCCCGCAATCTTTGCGCAAAAGAACTGCAATTCCTGTGCACTTATGCCGAGATCGATTGGTGTATGGCATCCATCATAACAAGAAAAAGTAACTTTGCTGTAATCCACATGACTATTGTCTCTTTGGAAAGTAATCTGTCCCAGCCATATAAAGCAGACACAGAGGAAATATAGAAGTAGTAGGCCGCAGCGCGATGTAACACGCTGCGGCCTACTACTTTGCATGAATTGATTTATAAAGAAGGAAATGTGACTATATTGCTGACTTTTGTAAGGGTAATAATGTCTTGCTTGTTCCAAAAGGTGTTTTCAGCAAAATAGTACTGATCTTTTCGCTTTTTGAAAATGCGGAAAGGCTGTTCACTGTTGTCATAGATATGGCAGATATCGCAAACAGACACAAGTTCAGGAATCAAGGCCAACGCTCTTTTGTAACGAGAGCGAACTTTATCCTCAGGGACACCATGTCCGCCTGCGGCTTCACGTGCTTTGACGCGAATCACATTGATGTCTGGGGAAGCTGTCAATACATAAATGCAGCGGATAAAGAAACCTTTTGCTTTGGCCCGCTTCAGTAGTTCCAGATTTCTAGAGGTGGATAATACCGTTTCGAAGGTGAACCCTTCTCCGGCATCGACTTGTGCATTACGCATTTTTTCGGCAACCTGCGCTGCCTCCAGATCAGAACAGTTCAATGCAGTCTTGATGTCATCAGCGTTGATATAAGGCTGGACTACCTTTGCGATTCTGGTTACCGTTGATTTCCCGGAGCCGTTCGGCCCTGCAAAAACAATGATTTCTGGCAGCCGCTCGGTTTTAGGCATACTCGCGCCTCCCGTCGGGGTATTCCAAGTATGCCTTTTTGGTAATGGGATCAAATTTGGGAAGCGGCGTGCCTTTGATCAGTTTTTCCTGGTTGGCAAGTTCAACGATTTTGGCAAAACGCTCGTCCATTTCCTGATCGGTCATCCCGCAGGTGATATCAGGATCATTTGTGGGTACATACATTGCGTTGTCGCCTCCTTCTAAGTCTATCTTATTATATCACGTGTAGCAACCAACTGGCAAGGATTTGACAGTGATTCGAGCGATTTCCTCTCAAATAGACCTGCAGGCCGCAACGCGATGACACGTTGTGGCCTGCAGGTCTGATTTTATTCAGGGTTATGGGGTTTTAGAGAGTAACGAATTTGAACCACCGGAGCGGGCGCGTCATCAGGTATAGACAACGCGCTGACAGCTTCCCGGATGGAATTGACTCCTTTTTTAACATCGTTCAACTGCTCCAGGATTTGATTTGCCCTGCCTGCACAGGTGGTAAGGCACTCATGGAACGGATGAAGTTTCTCGTCCATTGTCTGCTCCAGCAGCTGCCGGATGACCAGTAAATCATCATTCGTAATCGACATAACAAAAACCTCCTCATCCTTATCCACTCATGCGCAGGCCGCCAGAACCGGGATTGGCGGTCGCCGGACCGCTGCGGCAAAAGGGCGGGTATTGAGATAATAGTGGGTGTGGTGGGTCTCGAAGTGTACCTCGTCAGAATTGACCGCATGGATGCGGACGACTGCCGAGGTGTGGTAGATGCGATCTTCCACCGAGAAGATTGCGGCTCGGCCCAACGTCAGCGGGCAGAGCAGTTTTCCGTGCAGGTACAGGGTGGGTTTGACAGCCTTCTTCATGGCGAAACCTCCTTCAACATTCGTCACACAGTTTGTGGAGGATGCGGCGCACATCCTCCAGCAGTTCGTTGATTTGTTTTGCGGTCGTTTTCTGCCGGGCGGCAATCGACCGAATAGAAAGACCTTGTGCTCGCAGCTGCAAAACTTCCATCTGTTGTGCTGAAACCATTGCGGCCAGCGAGTGAAGCAGTAAGGTGGTCTCCATTTGGGACATCCACTCGTTTTCCGAGGGAAGCTCCCGCCGGCAAAGCCGGTACCGTCCATGCCGACCACTGCCGGTATGCAGCCGCAGTTTTCGCCGCGCCGTGCGGCGATGGTTCCGCAGCGCGCTCTCCATCGCGCTCCACGCAACGGTGGAGAAGGCATAAGGAGCCAGGCTGGCATCGGTCAGATACCGCTGTACAGCCAGCAGAAAACCGAAAATCACAATGTCGTAGTATTCATCGACCGAAAGGCCGTGCTGGTGCAGGAACTTATACACAAGTGCATGGTTCTCTTCAGCAAAGCGGCGCTGTTCTTCGGTCAAGGGGCCATCAAAAGGCATGGTGTCCTCCTTTGTTGTTCTTGCAAGATAAGAAGAATCCGCCAGGAGGATGCCTGACGGATTCTTCTCTGCAATCGGGATGTTTGTAAACTCAGGCGGGCAGCGGCATCTTGTCACCGTCCACCGTGGATGCCACGCAGAAGGAACCGCCGCTGTCCGTGGGGGTGGTTTCTCCCTCTACCTGGCAGTCACTCTCCAACAGCTCCTGCTGCATAACGGCGCGCTGGGCGTTCATGGCCCGGAGCTGCTCCCGGAATCCAAGCGCGTAGGTCGTGATCTGTTTGAGCTGTTCGCCGTTGAAATCGGCCAGGCGGCGGAATGTGGCGACACTATAGTCGTTGCCATTGTTCATCCGCTTGAGTCCAATCTCCACCAGGCTGCCGTAGGTGCCGCGCCGCCGGGCCACAAAAGCCCGGCTCATAAACTCGCGGAACGGGCTGATGCTGGTGGGCGACAGTGTCAGTTGCAGCGGCATATATTCGCCGCTGCGCAGCAGATACAGCACCCGCATATTCTTGCAGGCTTTGCCGCGGCCTGTCGCGCTGGAACCAAACCGGTTCAGGATACAGGTGGCGCAGGCGCCGCCGGGCTCACCGTAGCCCTGCTTGCCGTCCACCGACTGGCAGAGCGGCGGTTCGTTGTCATCGTACTCTTTGCCCTCCGGCCAATAGGCGTTGCTGGCGTGGTTGTACAGGATCACTCCCACCAGACTGCGCACATAATCGGGATTCTGCGGGTCGCCGGTGGGAAGCTCGAACTGCAGAGCGCCGCCCGCCGGGATCTTGACCCGGGGCAGGCTCATGGTCATACCATCCATATCCTCGGCCAGTTCAGCGGAACTGAAATCACACTCCGCCAGGGTGGGCAGTTCAAAGTCAACAGCCACCGGGGCAGCAGCATTGGCGGCGGTCATGTTCATGGCAGTGTTGGTCATTTTCGTTTTCCTCC
>ERZ1643249.1943-NODE-1943-length-19964-cov-9.343463_pt1 | contig 19964 bp, 18 predicted proteins | sample MGYA00579263_ERZ1643249 | MGnify/ENA primary metagenome ERZ1643249 (study PRJEB29033, sample SAMEA4952264) | chicken gut metagenome | biome: Broiler Chicken; feature: Gastrointestinal Tract; material: Caecum | place: Ireland | collected 2018 | study: Broiler... | reverse complement strand
AAAATTTAACCCCAAGAGCTATATTTTAACCCTTGGGGCGATTTTTAATACAAATAATATTGTGGGTTTACTCTTGAGCCATTTACTCTTATTTCTAAGTGTAAATGATTACCTGTTGAGTTTCCTGTTGATCCCACTGCTGCAATGTTTTCTCCTTGTGCTACGTACTGGCCTGCTGAAACATATAGTGCACTACAATGTCCATATAATGTTTGTACTCCATTTTCATGTGATATTATTATATAGTATCCATAACCTGTATTTGACCAGCCTGATGCAACTACTGTTCCTGATGCAGCTGCATAAATTGGTGTTCCCGCAGGTGCTGCTATATCTAGGCCTGTATGCATTCCACTACTTCTGCTTCCAAATCTGGATGTTATTGTATATCCTGAAGTTACTGGCTTTATTAAATCTATTCCTAGTTCTATTTTTGCACTCGCTATACTATATGAGCCTGAAGAATAATATACTTTCTTTTTTTCATATAATCCTGCTACAACTTGGTCTTGTGCAGTATATTCTTTTAATTCAGTATTGTAAACTTGTGTATAAGATATATCTTTTATATTATTACTATCTTTTTCTTTTAATTCATCTATAATAGCTTCTGCTTCTTCTTTTGTAGGAACATAATATTTTTCTTCATCTTCTAGTAGTATAGCATAATATTCATAATATGTAGTTCCTAGACTTTTTACTTTTTCTAATATTTCCTCACTATTATCTACGCTGTCTCTTTTTACAAAACATAAAGAATATTCTGGTAATGTTTGTATATCTACAAATGCTATGTTTTGTGTTTCTATGCCCTTCATGTATTCATTAATTTTCTTTTGTAATCCATTCTTATCATTTGTGTATCCTATAAATTCTCCATTTAATGTTACTGAATATGTTGGTTTATAAAATATAGATATTATTCCGATTATTAGTATTGCAAATATAATTATCATGATTATTAGTTTTAACGAGCTTCTTATATGTGCAAATACATTTTTAATACTTTTTAAAATTTTAAACACCTCTTTACTTTCTCAATCTATTTCATTTTACCTTTTTTTGGTGTTATTGGCAAATTTTGAATTCCTTGGTATCCCATTTTTATTTCCCGTTTTATCAACATTATCTCTTTTTTACTCACTATTTTTCGTTTTTTCTCACTTTTTTATTTTTTTCGAAACTTTTTCTAAAATGCTCTTTTTATTGTCATCGCTGTAAAAAAAGATATATATTTTACCTAAAAATATAAAATATATATCTTAATTTTAATATTTATATTTACAAATTAATACCTAAATTCTTATTTTGATATTTCGTTTTTTACTTTATCTATTTCTGTTTGTGGTGCTGGTGATGCTGGTGTATAGTATCCTTTTAATTGAGCTACTTTAAACAATTCGTATTGAAATGTTTCGTCATTATTTCTAATTTGTTGTATTGTTTGTCTTAGTTGCATATTTTCTGCTTCTGAAATTACTCCTTGGTAAGTAGTAAGACTTGCCTTTGTGCTTTCTAATATGTCATTTACCATATACTTTTCTTCCATATTCTAACCTCCTAATTTAAAAACGTTAATAATTTTTGCTTAGTGTTTAAGCTATCTTGTGCTGCTTTTGTGAACATTTGCTTAATTTGTGGGTCTACACATTGAGATGCATATGTGTTTAATTTTTGATATGATGTGTCATGTGCGCCTATTAGATGTCTTAAATTCTGTAATTCAACTTGACTTAAATTTGCCATTTTCCCCTCATCCTTCCTTTACTTTTAATTTACATATATATTATAAACAACAAAAAAATTTTTATACAAAAAAAAGAATTTGAAAAAATCTTTCCAAATTCTCATCTCTCACTACTCACTTCTCAGCTCTAAGTTAGCATATCTCGCCATCAATCTTTTATGCCCTACTTTTTCAAATGATATATCTAATTTCAAATCGTCTCCTTCTGTTGCTATTTCTGTTATTATTCCTTCTCCAAATTTTTTATGATATATGGTTTGCCCTGTTTTATATTGTGATAAATCTATTTCTTTTAGCTTTGTAGATGAATTAGCAGCTATATTATTTAAAAAGCTTTCTGCTGTTCTGAAGCTGTATTGAGGTTGTGTTTGTTTGTTAATTTTGCTACCCGTTATTACATATGTTGTCATTCTATTATTTCCATATCTCCATTCTGTATTTTCGTTTACTTTATTTGTTTTTGTTAATTCATCTGCTCCTTCTAATAGTTCTTGTGGTATTTCTCCAATAAATCTTGAAATTTTATTGCAACTTGTAGAACCAAATATTGTTCTTTGTCTTGCACATGTTAAATATAAATATTCTTTTGCTCTTGTTATACCCACATAGCATAAACGTCTTTCTTCTTCTAGTTCTCTTTGTTCACCTATTGATCTATAACTTGGGAATAATCCTTCTTCCATTCCAATTAAGAAAACAACCGGAAACTCTAGACCTTTTGCACTATGTAATGTCATAAGAGTAACTGAATCATCTGTTTCTTCCATTCCATCTATATCGCTTGCAAGCGTTATGCTTTCTAAAAATTCTGCTAATGAATTTTCTGCATTTTCTTCTTCAAATTCCATTGCAACTGTTAAAAATTCATCTAGGTTTTCTATCCTACTTTCTGCTTGTGCAGTGTTTTCTAGTTCTAATGCTTTTGTATAACCTGTTTTACTTAAAACTTCTTTTAAAATCTCTGATATAAGCATTTCATCCTTTTTGTTGGCTAATTCTTCTATAGTTTCAATAAATTGCCTTGAATTTAAAAATACTTTATTTAAGCCATATTGGTCTGCGTTTTTTATTACTTCATACATAGATATATTATTCACATTAGCATAGTTTTCTATTTTTTCCATACTTGTTTGTCCAATTCCTCTTTTAGGCTCATTTATTATTCTTTGTAAACTTAAATTGTCTGACTGGTTATGTATTAATCTTAGATATGCAATTGCATCTTTTATTTCTTTTCTTTCGTAGAATTTTAGCCCTCCTATCATTTTGTATGGTATGTTTTCTCTTCTTAATATATCTTCTACACTACGTGATTGTGCATTCATTCTATATAATACAGTAAAGTCTGCATATTTATAGTATTCTTCTCTTCTTAGTTTGTTTATCTGTTCTACTATAAAATTTGCTTCTTCATATTCATTATCTAATCTTGAAACTGTTGGAAGATGTCCGCCTTCTTGTTCAGTCCATAAGTTTTTTTCATATTTTTTTTCATTATGTTTTATTACTGCATTTGCAGCATCTAATATTGCTTTTGTAGACCTATAATTTTGTTCTAATTTAATAATTGTTGTTCCTGGAAAGTCTTTTTCAAAATTCAATATGTTTGTTATATCTGCTCCTCTAAATGAATATATTCCTTGGTCGTTATCACCCACAACTGTAATGTTTCCGTATCTGCCAGAAAGTAATGTTATTAATGTAAATTGTGCTTTATTTGTATCTTGATATTCATCTACTAATACATATTTGAATTTTTCTGAATAATATTCTAAAACATCTGGATTTTCTGTTAATATTTGAATTGTCGAGTTTATTATATCATCAAAGTCTAATGCATTGTTTTCTTTTAATTTTCTTTGATATATTTCATATACCTCAGCTATTTTCTCTTTTCTTTTTTCTCCATTGGTTCTTAAATTATATTGCATTGGTGTGAGCATTTCGTTTTTTGCATTACTTATTTCTGCTAAAACACTTCTATCTGTAAATATTTTATCATCTAAATTCATTTGTTTAATGCATTGTTTTACTAATGTTTTTTGGTCTGATGTATCAAATATAACAAAGTCAGAATTAAATCCTATTCTATCTATATGTTTTCTAAGTATACGCACACAAATTGAGTGAAATGTTCCAATCCACATATTATTTGCGTTTTCTCCTATTAATTTTGTTATTCTTTCTTTCATTTCGTTTGCTGCTTTATTTGTAAATGTTATTGCAAGAATATTCCAAGGACTTATATTTTTTTCTTCTATTAAATATGCTATTTTGTGTGTTAGCACTTTTGTTTTTCCGCTTCCTGCTCCTGCAATTACTAAGCATGGTCCTTCTGTTTGTAACACTGCTTCTTTCTGCTTGTCATTTAATCCTTCTAATAGCTCCATTTATTTATTCCTTTCTTAATTTATATTTTTTCTATTATTTTGTTTATACATTCGTCTATTTCTTGTGCACATTTCTTATATATTTCATAACTACAACCCCATGGGTCGTTAATGTCTAAATTATTTATTGGATATCCAGCATACTCTTTTATTGTAAATACTTTTCCTTCCAATTCTGGATATCTATTTAATACATTGTTCTTATGTGATGTTGTAGCACATAAAATAACATCCATTTCTTTTATTGGTGAATTTTCTATATTTGTTGCCTTATGACTTGTTAAATCTACATTATATATGGTGTTTAATACTGATATGGCTTCTTCCGTAGGTCTATTGCCATTATATGCAAAAATCCCACAAGAATAAACTTCTATTTTTTTGTTTTGTGATTTCACTTTTTGTTCTAGCATTGCATGTGCCATTGCACTTCTACATATGTTTCCTGTGCATATAAACATTATTTTCATTATTTTTCTTCTCCTTATTTAAATTATGTCTAATATGTAACTTTCCATCTTTACTGGATTGTCTGCTATTCTATATGCTTGTTTCAATTCTTCTATAGCTGTTTTTCCAGTATCTTCGTTGTTTGCATGTACATATGCTAATATATCTCCTTGTTTTACTTTGTCTCCTATTTTCTTTTCTAACCATATTCCTACTGCATGGTCTATGCTATCTTCTTTTTTTATTCTTCCTGCTCCTAAATGTACTGATGTTACACCCACCTGTCTAGCATCTAATTTTTCTATATATCCTGTTTTTTCTGCATATAATGGCATAATATATTTGGCTTTTTGAAATTTTTCTGGATTTTTTATATAACTTATATCTCCATTTTGATTTTGTATCAACTCTAAAAATTTATTATATGCTTTACCATTTTTTATGTTTTCTAGAATTCTTTCTTTGTTTTCTTCTAAATTTTCACATTCACCTGCTAATTTAATTATATAGCTTCCTATTGCTAAAATAATTTCTTTTATATCTTCTGGTATATTCCCTTTTAAGCACTCTATTGTTTCCAATATTTCCAAGGTGTTTCCTACTGCTTTTCCTACTGGTTCATTCATATTTGTAAGTACACATACTGTTTCTCTATTAGCTAATTTTCCTATGTCTTTCATCATTTTTGCTATATAAATAGCATCTTCTTTTGTTTTCATGAATGCACCACTACCAACAGTTACATCTAGTACTATTTTTTCTGCACCTGCTGCTATTTTTTTGCTCATTATACTAGAGCTAATAAGTGACATATTATCTACACAACCTATGCTATCTCTTAAAGCATATAATTTTTTATCTGCTGGTGCTAAGTTTGATGTCTGTCCTATAATACTAATACCTGTCTTTTTTACATTTTCTATAAATTTATCTATTTCTACTGACGTATTATATCCTGGTATTGATTCTAATTTATCTACTGTTCCTCCCGTAAAACCTAATCCCCTACCAGACATTTTCGCAACTGGTATGCCCAAAGATGCAATCACTGGCATTAGGATTATTGTTATTTTATCTCCTACTCCTCCTGTACTATGTTTATCCACAACTGTTTTACCTAAACTTGATAAATCTAATATGTCTCCTGAGTTTGCCATTTCTAATGTTAGATTTGTTGTTTCTTCTTTTGTCATTCCATTTAAGTATATTGCCATAACTAGAGCCGCTGCTTGATAATCTGGTATGTTTCCTTTTACATATTCTTTTACAAAGTATTCTATTTCCTTTTTAGTTAATTCTTTTTTATCTCTTTTTTTAGCAATTATTTCTTGACTATTCATTATTTTCTCCTTTATATAAAATTTTTAATGAATGTTTTTCTATGTAATGGACATGGTCCGTACTGTTTAATAGCTTGTATATGTTTTGCTGTTCCGTAACCTTTATGGTTTGTAAACCCATATTGGGGATATATTTCGTCATATTCTTGCATTATTCTATCCCTTGTAACTTTTGCAATTATTGATGCTGCTGATATACTATATATTTTAGCATCTCCTTTTATTATTGATGTGTATGGTATACCACATGTGTCAATATGTTCTAATGCATCTACTAGTATTCTGTCTGGCTTTACTTTTAAATTGTCTATTGCCATATGCAATGCTTTTTTTGTTGCATTTAATATATTAATTTTATCAATTTCATTTTGGTCTATGATTCCTACTGCCCAGTCTACAGCCTCTTCAGTTATCGTATCATATAGCATTTCTCTCTTTTTTTCTGATATTTTTTTTGAGTCATTTATACCTTCTATAAATGACTCTGGCTTCATTATAGCGATTCCTACAACTACTGGGCCAGCAAGTGGTCCGCGCCCCGCTTCATCTATTCCTGCTATGTATTTTATGCCTGTTTTATATAAATTTGTTTCGAATTCTTTTAGAATATTTAATCTTTCTATTTCTTTTTCTTTCATTTTTTCTTTCCTTTATCTATAAGTTAAGTAATCTTTTTAATATTATTTTATTGTATTTCAGATAATTTGTATTTCCCATTTATGCCTAACGAATAAAATACTTCTCCAGAATTATAATCTACTACATAAAATTCATTATTGTTAATGCTTACGTCTTTTATTCCTTCATTATTTAATTCTTCTTGACTTAATATATATAAATTTGAGTTTTCAATGCTTAATAATGCATTTTTTAGTTCTTCTGTTATTATATATTCTGTTGTGTTATTTTCTATTTCTAGTTTGGTTCCTATTAGAATATTATTTTCTGCATCGACTGTATGTTTATTACTTATATTTGTAATTATGCCTTGTATAGCAAGCATTGTTGCTTTTGTATCTTCTATCTTTTGATTATTAATATAATTTTTGGTGTATTGCACTCCTGTAAATATTATTACCCCTATTACTATAATTGCTAAAACTAATGCTACTAGAGTAATGCCATCTTTATTTTTCATTTTTTTACTCATCCTTTCAAATAAAAATCTTATTATATTATATATGTATAATTTGTTTTTTTCAATACAGATTGTCAAATTTAATTTTTTTTTAAGTTTATTCTTGTATTATTTTTATTGTTTAGTATAATATATTTATGGAGGTATTGATATGGAAAATGACAATGATTTTTTTAGAAAATTTGATAATGCAGGGAAGCCTAATAAAAAATCTATATCTACTACTATTTTAACTTCATTCATTTCTGCTATAATAGGTGCTGTTTGTGCTAGTTTAATATTTTTAAGTATATATAATGATAAAGAAGCTATAGATACTTCAACAGCTAACTCTAATAATTCTTCTTCATTTAATAACCTAAATTTATCTCAAGTATCACTAGAAAACTATTCAGATACTGCTATTTATGCAGCTAATAAAGTTTTACCATCTATGGTAAGTATATCTGTAGAGTATGATGTAAACTATATGGGAATGACTAGAACATCTTCAGGCTCTGGTTCAGGAGTTATAATCAGTGAGGATGGATATATTCTTACTAATAATCATGTTGTTAGTTCTTCTGATTCTTCTGCCTTTTATCAAGTAACTGATGCAAAATCTATAAAAGTTAAGATATATGGCGATGATACAGAATATGAAGCTAAAATAGTAGGAACAGATAGTCAGACAGATTTAGCCGTTTTAAAAATAGAAAAAACGGGGTTGACACCTGCTGAATTAGGAGATTCTAGTTCAGTTCAAGTTGGAGAATTTGTTTTAGCAATTGGAGATCCTTACGGATTGCAATATTCTGTTACTGCTGGTATTATCAGTGCTTTAAATAGAGAAATGACAGTTGAAGGTACTTCTTATACAGTTATTCAAGCAGATTGTGCAATAAACTCTGGTAATAGCGGAGGAGCTTTAGTTAATAGTAAAGGGCAAGTTATTGGAATTACTACTTTAAAATTATCCGGTACTGGAATTGAAGGTGTAAGTTTTGCTATACCTATTAATGATACTATTGAAATTTATGAAGGATTAATTGAAAATGGTAAAATTTCAAGACCTTTTGTAGGAATTTCTGGTATTGATTTAGATGAAGCAACAGCCATTAGAAATGGCTTGACTAAAGGAATCTATGTTGATAGCGTTATAGAAGGTAGTAGTGCAGAAAAGGCCGGTATACAATCTGGTGATGTAATTGTGAAGTTTGATGGACAGTCTGTTTCTACTATGGATGAACTAACTGCTATAAAGGATACAAAAAAAGTTGGAGATAGTGTTGAGGTAGTTTTTTATAGAGGAAATGAAGAAAAAACAGTAACACTTACATTAGGCGAAGCAGAATAAATTTAAAATATATAACCAAAAATCAACACAATTGTGTTGATTTTTTGGTTTTCCTTATTTACTTTTAAAAAATTATGAAATATCTGGCAGTGAAAAAAGTACATCTACAGTTCCTCTTTGCAACTTTGCCAAGTGTTCTGTTGCAGCTGTATGAGTAACAAGTAGTGTTTTTATCCCTTGAGACTGTAATTTGCAGGCTAATGATACATTTTCTATGCTCCGCCATTGGTTAGTTCTTAAATTAGGATTTTCTACTAAAAGTTTTCCATTTTTGGCGGAAGTTTTGATAAGCCAACCTTTATTTTCTTCGATATATTTTATAACTCTTTGTGCTTTTACTGATTGTACTGTACATTCGCCTTTTTCAGTAAAGTTTCTTGCATACAAGTACAAGTCATTGATGGTTGAACTTGTAACATAAATAGTTTCAAATTCTTTGCAGTATTGAAAACTATTTAATAGGGCAGAAGCGTCTGCAATAATTACAGAATATTTCTGTATCTCATGTTGTTTTCTTTGTTCCTGCTCCATGTCGTTCCGTAGTTTTTGGAACATTCTTTTAATAAAGTCGATTACCTTTTTCATGTCGTTTCCTTTCTGTTTTTTAAAATTAAATAAGGCATTTATTATAACTATGGCACTGCCTTAATTATTTTATTATAGCATCTTTGTCGAATTATGTCAAAATGGTAAAATTGATCGTATTTTAACAAATCTTACTGTTCACTCTAAAAAGAATTGATAGCTCTTTGTAGCCAAAAGCAGTAATTATATGTTCTTTTTGAAAGAAAATAATCAAAGAGCCTGCTGCTTAACTCGTGACCTGCATAGACCTTTTGATTTTTTCTTGAGAAAAAACATATAATTACTGCTTTTGACGGATTATATATGTTTAAGTTTGAATAGCAACTAACAAATATCTTTTACTTTTTTTAAATCTTGCCAGAAATATATTTTTTTTGTATCATCTCTTAATAGTGCTGCTGGATGGAATGTTGGTAATATTTTTATTCCATCTTTTTCAAACCATTTGCCTCTACTTGCTGTTATACCATATTCAATGCCTAAAATATTCTTTAAAGCTACACTTCCTAATAATACTATAATGTCAGGATTAACTAGTTTTATTTGGGCCTCTAGGTATTCTATGCAGGCTTCAGCTTCATCTCTCTCAGGATTTCTATTTTTAGGTGGTCTACATTTTACAATATTTGTTATATATACATCATCTCTTTTTAATCCTATCCCTTCAAATGCTTTGTTCATTAGTTGTCCTGCTTTTCCAACAAAAGGTATCCCTTGAATATCTTCATCTGCTCCTGGTCCTTCACCAATAAACATTACTTTGGCATTTTTATTTCCTATTCCAAATACTACATTTTTTCGTTCATTACATAATCTACATTTATTGCAGTTTTTGCATGCGTCTTCTACTTCTTCCCAATTTTCGTACATATTTCCTCCCAATTTATTGCATCTATTTTTTCATTATTTTCTATTATATAGTCTGATTTTTGAATATAGAACTCATCCTCTTTTTGTATATTTAATCTTTCCCTAGCAGTTTCTGGTTCTATATTATCTCTTCTACAAATTCTTCGTATTTTTTTATTGATATCTGCTATAACTCCTATGGTAAAATTGCATATTTTATCTAATCCACTTTCAAATAACAATGGTGCATCTATAATTATGTTTTTATATTTAGTATTATTTGCTCTTTTTTTTATTTCATCTACAACGTATTTATATGTAAGTTTATTTAATTCTTTTCTTTTTTCTTCATCATTATAAATAATTTTTGCAATTTGTTGTTTTTTTAATTTATTATTTTCTACTATTGAAATTCCAAATAATTCTACTATTTTTGCATAATATTCATTTCCATTTTCTGATAATTCTTTCACTACCTCATCTGCATCAATTACTTTTGCATCTATTTTTTTTGCAAGAATTTTTGAAATTTCACTTTTTCCAGTTCCTGAATTCCCTGTAATTCCAATTATCATATTTTTCTCCTTATTTTTCTAGGATTTCTACTACGTGTTTTGGTAAGAATTTATCTACATTTACGCCATTATTCCATAGCTCCATAACTAAACTTGATGAAAGATATCCCCAGTCTCCCGCTCTGAAATAACATGTATCCAATCCCTCTATTTTCTCATTAGCCTGTGCAATATTTTCCTCATATTGATAATCTGTTCCGTTTCTTAATCCTCTTATTAGAATATTTGCTCCTCGTTTTTTTGCTTCGCAGGCTGTAAGTCCATCATATAAAATTACATCTACATTTTTTAAATTCATTTCTTCTATAGTTTTTTTTATTGCGTCTTTCATTTTTTCTTTGTCAATTCTTACTTGTTTTTCACTATTATATGCTAATCCTATAATTACTTTGTCAAAAACATTTGCTGCTTTCATGACAATCTGTAGGTGTCCATTTGTAAATGGATCAAATGAACCTGCATAAAAACCTATTTTTTCCATTATTCTTTCCTCCATTTTTTTACTCATTTTCTTTAATTTCTTCTAAAATAGTCTCTTTAGATTTGTTTTGCAAATATTCGTATTTATTAATATTGGGGTTAAATGCACATATTGTTTTATATTCACAATATTTACATGTTGATGTTTTTTTTGTCTTATCATATATTGGTTTTATATCTATTTTTCCACTTAATATTTCTTTTGCTATTTGTTTTATTATTCTTCTAATAGTTTTTTGTAAGTTGGTAAATTGTTCTTTGGTTACTGTGCTAGACCTATTTTTACTTATGTTTCCATCTTTATCTAAATATACTGGAACTATATTAGATGCACCTTTTTCTAATTTTCTATCCATCATTTTTATTATTTTTATATCTGCTAAAATCAAACCATTCATTTTAAAGCTTTTTCTTATTCTTTCTTCTATTTCTTCATCACTTAAATTTTTACTTTCTTTTATAATTGGTTCTATTAAATTAAAATACAATATTCCTGCTGGCTGTTTATTCTTTTGGTTACTAATAGCATCTATATACGTTAATAATTGAATTTGTGTACCTGCTAGCATTTGGTTTAAGTCTATACTCTTTTCAGAAGACTTATAATCTATTATTCTTATAAACTCTTGTCCTTCATTAGTTCCAATGTCTATTCTATCTATCTTTCCTATAATTTCTACATTTTCCATTTTAGACACAAATTCAACTTCATTCCCTGCTACTTTAAAATCACTTAATTTCATTTGATATACAATATATTTTATAGATTCTTTTATTGTTTTTTTCAATCTATTTGTTAATATAATAAATTTTGCTGAGCTAGAAAATATATAATTTTTTTCTAATTTTAATTTTTCATTTATTATTTCTTCTACTATTTTTTCTATATCTTCATTCTCTATACCATCTATATCTTGCACTCTTTCAAAAAATGTATCTACAACGTCGTGCATAAACGAACCTGTATCTATTGCATTTAACTTATATTCTTCTGTTTCTTTTACCTTTAGTCCGTATTTTAAATGAAATGAAAATGGACATTTTCTATATTGTTCCATTCGTGAAATACTTGTCTTTAAAGTGTTTCCATATAGTTTTTTTATATTTTTTTCATTTATTTTCTCTGCTTTATTTGAATATTCTAATCCTTTCAAGCTATAGTTTAATTTGTTTTTCCAATATAAATTTTGCTTATACCAGTTATACACATCTATCCATATATCATCTATTTCTTCGCCATCTTTTAATTTGCGAATATTTTTTAATAATTCCTCAAAAGTTGCATTTTGATTTGTTATAAATGATTTTTTTGTTATTATATCACTTTCTTCTTCTAATTTTGGAAATATTTTTTTTATTTTTGATATTATAGCAGAAGGTCTTAAAGCTGCCCCTTCTTTATTCGAAGATGTATATGATAAATATAGTTTTCCCTCCGCTGTTGTTAATGCTTTATATATATTAAATTGGTCTTCATATAAATTATCTAGTGTTCCTTTTGCAATTTCTAAATTGTTTTGTTTTAATATTTCTCTATCTTTATCATTTAAAAAACCTTCATTTTTATTTACACTCGGAAATATTCCATCATTAATTCCTATAATAAATACTACTTTTACTTTATGGCTTCGTGTTCTGTCTACATCCCCTAAAATTACTTGATCAATATTTTGTGGTATTTTTCCTAATTCTTTATTTTTTAGTCCTATTTTTAATATTTCTTTATAAGTGTCTAATGTCATTTTTTCATCTTGGAAGAATTCTGCAATTTCATCAAAAACGTCTATTAATATATCCAAACTAGATTTGTATTCTTCTGCAATTTCATTTTCTCCAATTCTTTTTAATTTTTCTATTTTTTCATTCAATTTTATTTGAATATTATTTTTTAATAAATATTTATATAATTTTTCAGTTATTTTTTTTGCTGTTTTTTCTTTGTCTATTTCTTTTTTTAATTCTAACAAAGGTTTTACAATTCTTTTTCTTATTTCTTCATTTTGATGCCATTCATTTTTATACCATTTATTTCTATTTATTCCTGACTTTTGGCAATATTTTTCTATTTTATATATTTCGTTTTTTTCTAACTCCAAAAATCCCGATTTTATATAATTAAATACTGCTTCTGTATTCCAATTAGTTGTAAATATTTCTAATATGGCAAGTACATATTTTATAACTATATTTTCAGTAATTTCAGATTTTTCATCAATAAATATTGGAATATTATATTTTGAAAATATTGCTTTAACTACATTTTGAACATTATCTATATTTTTTGTAATTATTGCAATTTCATTATATTTATATTTTTCCTCCCTTATTAATTTATTAATTTCTTGTGCAACATGCTCAATTTCTGTATATGGAGAATTTGCTAAAAATAATTTAATATTTTTATTTTCCTTCTCATATTTTTTATAAATTTTGCTATAAATATTTTCTTCTAAATGATTTAATTCTGAATTTTTAAATCTATATTTTTTATTTAAAAAAATTGATTTTTCTTGTTTTTTATTCACAATTTGTACACAATCTGTTAATAACTTTTTGAATTGTTTATTAAAATAAAATATATCACTTTCTTTTTCTGTATTTTCTTCTAGATTATCTGTGCATAATGTAATATTTACTTGTTTTGCTTTTTTCAATATTTCCGTTAAAATGTTATATTCTTGTTTTGTAAAACCTGCAAACTCATCTATATAAACAATAGAATTATCAAACATTTTGCTTTCAGGTATTTTCTGATATAATTTTGTAAGTACATCTTCTTCATCTATGAATTTATTTTTCATAATATTTTCATATTTTTTAAATATATTATTTATATCTTCTAACTTTTCTTTTAATGCAATATTTTCTATTTTATTAATTTTATCATCTATTTTTTCTGAATTTATATTGTGTTTTTTTAATTCTGTTATTTCTTTTAATACTAATTCTATATTATCATTTGAAGTACCAAGAAATTTTAGATTTTTTTTCTCTTTTTCTAATATTGAATATATTATCATTGCTCTACCAGATTTGGAAATTAATATATCTCTTAACCCTCCAACTTCAGTAAATACACGATTTGCCATTCTATTAAAGCTAATTACCTCAGCATTAATAGAAGCTGGAGTATCTATGACTTCCAACAATCTCTTTTCTGCAGAATATGAAAATTGTTCTGGTGTGATAATATATATTTTTTCATTATTTTTAATATGCTCTTTTATTTCATTAAAACAATATGTACTTTTACCAGTTCCGGCCTTTCCATAAATAAATCTTAATCCCATATTTTTCTCCTAATTTTTGATATATCTATTTTATCAAAAAAAAGAGGAATATACAATATATATAGTAATTATCTATCATTTAGATGTTACCATTCAGAGTTACAGATATATAGTCCACTAAAAGAAGGAATTATATGTTTTTTTCTCAAGAAAAAATCGAAAGGTCTATGCTGGTCACGAGTGAAGCAGCAGGCTGTTCGATTATTTTCTTTCGAAAAGAACATATAATTCCTTCTTTTAGTTATAAAGTGCTATCAATTAACTTAGATAAACTGCCATTCAAGTTAACTTAATTAATAGCATTTTGTAGCCCAACGCAGGAGTTTTATATTTAAAATAAATTGAGGACCCCCGAAAAGCATCGTAGGCGTCTCCATCGTGGGCTCAATTTATTTTAAATATAAAATCTCCGATAAGATTGGGCGGACTTTATAGCAGTAAATTAGAATATTATAATAGTTATACATATTCTTGTTATTAGCTTTCTATATTTTCATATTCTGATAAATCTGGAAGTTGTATGTCCTCATCTTTTACGGCCCCAAACTCATATTTATAATCTGTAACAGTATTACTTGCTCTATTTATTTGCTTTACCAATAATCCAGTATCTTTATCTATATATTGTTCTTGTCCTTTATCTTTTAATACATAACATTCTATTTCTCCTAAATTAGTTTTTTCAACTCCATATGCCAAAGCCATACATATAGCTTCATTACCATTATAATATGGCAAAGGTGTTATAGCTGTTATTGATGTCTCCCTGCTTATTTTTTTACCAAACTCACTATCTGTTAATAATAGTTGTTCATTCCCATTTTTATAAAAAATTATTTCCTTTTTACCTTCTTTTTTACTATAAGCTACCATTTTTACTATATAATTGCCATCTTTATAATAACACTCGTTGAATCTATATTCTTCTCCGAAAATTCCTTCTGTTCTAGCATAATAGTTATTTAAATTTTTTACATTTTCTGCCTTGTTAGCTAAGTTTGTTACTATTATTACTCTTCTACCAATTACTAAAATAATTATTATAATAATTATTAATAATATAGTCTTTAATATTCTCATTTTATTTTTGAATTTTTTTAGATAATTTACTTCTCTTTTTTCAATTTTTGTATCATTTGTTTTTATATTCTCTTTCATATTAGTAAGAATATTTGTACATTCTTTACATTCTTCTAAATGTTTTTCAACATATTCTTTTGATTCATTGTTTAATAAACCATCAATATAATTAGGTAATAAATCTTGTACAATTTTACATTCTTTGTTTTCTTTCATTTTCATCAACCTCCTTTAATTTTTGTTTTCCTCTATAAAAAATTACTCTTGCCCAATTCTCATTTTTCTTCATAAGGTTACCTATTTCTTTAAACGATAATTCTCCTTTTATTCGTAAATAAATAACTTTTCTTGTTTTTGCATCTAATTTTTCTATTTTTTTGTATAACTCACTCTTTTCACTATTTTTAAATGCTATATCTTCTATTTCTTCTACATTTTCTATATTCTCTAATGTTTCTATATCTATTCTACTCTTCTCTTTCTTTTTTTTCATTATTTCTTTAAACCATAAATGCTTCGCAATTTGACATAGCCAAACTGAAATCTTACAGTTGCCTTTAAATGAATTAATATATTTTACTGCTATGCAAAACGTTTCTTGCGTTAATTCTTCTGCAATATCATTACTGTGTGTTAAGCAGAATAAATACTTATATACAATATTAAAATTTTCTCTGTATATACTTTCAATACTCTGCATGTTTTTCCCCTCCTATTTATACATATGAGTATTTATCTTACAATTTTGTTACAATTTTTTATCTGTTTTTTAAAATAACTTTAGAATTATACTTCAAATAACCTAATGTAGTTAAGTATTATCTATTATTATCAAATCTAAAATAATAAGCTTAAGAAAAAACTTCTTAAGCCCATTATTATTTTAGATTTTTATTCATCTTTATCTGGTTCTATTTTTTCTATGCTTACTACTTTTCCTTCATTTGTTCTCATTAATGTTACTCCTTGTGTTGAACGACCTAGGACGCTTATTTCCGCAACATTTAGTCTTATTATTGTACCTGTATCTGTTATTAGCATTACATCATCTTCTTCATTTACTATTCGAATTCCAATAATAGTGCCTGTTTTTGGTGTTATCTTATATGTTATAACTCCTTTTCCTCCTCTTGTTTGAACTCTATATTCATCTAGTTCTGTTCTTTTGCCAAAACCATTTTCTGTTATAGCAAGTAATGTTGATTTACTTCCCTGTATTATTGATTCCATTCCTATTACATTATCATCTTCATCTAATCTTATTCCTATAACTCCTTGAGATACTCTTCCTACAGGTCTTACATCTTTTTCATTAAATGTTATACACATACCTTGTTTTGTGACTAACACTACATTATCTTCTCCATCTGTTAATCTTACATCTATTAGTTCATCATCATCTTTTAATGTGATTGCTAATAATCCCGTTTTTCGTGCTGAATTGTATTCTGTTAGTCCTGTTTTCTTTATTAGTCCATTTCTTGTAGCAAATAGTAAATATTTACCTTCTGCAAAGTTTTGTATTGGTATAACTGTTGAAATTTTTTCTCCAGCGTCTAAACTTAACAAGTTTACAATTGCTGTTCCTTTTGCAGTTCTACCTGATTCTGGTACTTCATATCCTCTTAATCTATATAATTTTCCTTTATTACTAAAGAATAATATTGTATCATGTGTTGAGGCTGTAAAGATTTGTTTTACAAAATCATCTTCTCTTGTAGATATTCCTGTAATACCTTTTCCTCCACGTTTTTGACTTTTGTATGTATCTATTGGCATTCTTTTTATATATCCAAAATGAGTTAAGGCTATTACAGTTTGCTCTTCTTTTACTAAATCTTCTACATTAAATTCTCCTTCTGCTGCAATTATTTTTGTTCTTCTTTCATCACCAAATTTTTCTTTGATTTCTAAAAGTTCTTCTTTAATAATTCCATATACTAATGTCTCACTAGATAAAATCTCTTTTAAATGTGCAATTAACTTCATTAATTCATTATATTCTTCTTCTATTTTTTCTCTTTGCAAACCAGATAATGTTTTTAATCTCATATCTAGTATTGCTTGAGCCTGAATTTCAGAAAGTCCAAATCTTTCCATTAATCTTTCTTTTGCATCATCATATGATGAACGTATTATATTAATTACTTCATCTATATTATCTAAAGCTATTTTTAATCCTTCTAATATATGTGCTCTTGCTTCTGCTTTGTCTAATTCAAATTTAGTTCTTCTTAAAACTACTTTTCTTCTATGTTCTATATAATGATCTAAACATTCTCTTAATGTTAATATTTTAGGCTCCCCATCTACTAGTGCAAGCATTATTATTCCAAATGTATCTTGCATTTGTGTATTCTTATATAGCAAATTAAGAACAACCTGTGGATTTGCATCTCTTTTTAATTCTATTACTATTCTCACATTATCAATTCTATCTGATTCATCTCTTATAGCAGATATTCCTTCTATTCTTTTCTCTTTTACTAATTCTGCTATATGTTCTATTAATTTTGATTTATTTACTTGGTATGGTAATGAAGATACAATTATTCTTTGCTTTCCACCAGACATTTCTTCTATTTCTGCTTCTGCTCTTAATGTGATTTTTCCACGTCCAGTTGTATATGCTTGTTTTATTCCTTCACGGCCTAAAATTGTTGCACCCGTAGGAAAATCTGGTCCTTTTATAACAGACAATAACTCTTCATTAGTAACATTATCTTCATCTATTATTTTAACAATTCCATTTATTAATTCTGTTAAATTGTGTGGTGGTATATTTGTTGCCATACCTACGGCTATTCCTGATGAACCATTTGCTAATAATGCTGGTATTTGTGCAGGTAGTACTCTAGGTTCTTGTAATCTATCATCAAAGTTTGGCATGAATTCTACTGTGTTTTTTTCTATGTCTGTTAACATATATTGTGCTAGTTTCGACATTCTTGCTTCTGTATAACGATATGCTGCTGGTGGGTCTCCATCTATAGACCCAAAGTTTCCATGTCCATCTACTAGCATATATCTTAAAGAAAAGTCTTGCGCCATTCTAACTAATGCATCATAAACTGATGAGTCTCCGTGTGGATGATATCTACCTAAAACGTCTCCAACTGTTGTAGCACATTTTCTATATGGTTTGTCTGGTGTGAAGCCATCTTCGTGCATTGTATATAAAATTCTTCTATGCACTGGTTTTAATCCATCTCGTACATCTGGCAATGCACGTGCAACTATAACACTCATAGCATAATCGATATATGCTGTTTTCATTTCATTTTCAATATCTCTTTGTATAATTCGTTCTTCTGCTTTATCCATTATTTTTCCTCTTTTCCATATATTTTTAACATACTTATTATATATGAAGTTTACAAAAAATTCAAGCTTTAATTTTGTTTTTTTTATACTGAATGGTAACAATTTTTTTTATTTTTTTTTACTTTTGTATTGACAAGTATAACATTTTGTTTTATAATATATTTGTGCTTAAATTATTATTGTTATTAGGATTATTCCTTTCGTTTTATTTCATTTTTCTTTTTTATACAAAAAGATTAATTGACTAAAACTTAGAAAAGATGGGCTCCTTTTTAGGATACCCATCTTTTCTTTTGTAGCTACTGTACTAATATTTCTGCTAATTCTTTTTCTTGTTCACTTAGTTCAAATTTCTTTCCATTATTTTTTATTAATTCATGCAGATTTTCTACGGTACGTGCTTTTTTTAAAGTTTCTTCTAATGGTATTACTTTTTCTATATATTCTTGTATTTTTTTATATTGATATTCCATATTTGTAAAATTTTGTTCATCATAATATTTTTGCCATTTATTTATATATCCATCTAATTTCTCTATTGCTTCTACTTGATTTTCTAGAGTATCATCTACATTATCTTTTATTATATTCATCATACCATTTTTTCCTTTTTTTATAGCAGATGCAACATCTTTTTCTATGTATCCTTTCTTTTTTGCCCAATCAATACTCGTATCTAATAAATCAGATATAGTATCTATTAAACCTCCTTTTTCTATAGCTTTTTTTATTTGTGTTATATTTTCAAAACTACCAGTTAATATTCCTTGTATACTTTTCCCGACATTAATGGTTTCTTCTATAGCAGTATCTAAGGCTGCTGAAAACCCTTCTGTTATTAATGTGTTTTTTACATTTATTATCTCATCTTCTATAAAATCTGGAAGTATAGCTTTTAATCCTATATCAATTCCTCCATTTATTGCTTCTCCTAAATTAGATGAAATAATTCTAGTTTGATTTTTTACTAGTTTTACTTGATCAAGAAATTGGTCTACAGTTACATTATTTTCTGCTAAAGACTTTTCTGCTCTTTCTAATAGATTTTTATACATTTTTCATCCCTGTATAATAATAAAATTATACTTTCCTTTCTCCATTATTTATTATTTTGGGTCTAATGGTACCTTTCTTATTTTATTGTATAATAAATTAATATTTTCTATTATTTATTTTTCTCATTATTTTATTATATATATTTCTTTATTTAATATTTGATTTTTTATATTTTTTTGTATTATTTTTTTATATATTATTTTATTTTTTCTATATTATTTTTTATTCTTTATTATAATATATATTTTTTGTTTATTTTAATAAATTAAATTAATTCTTATCCTTTATTATTTTTATTTTTTATAATTAATTTTTATTTTTTTT
>ERZ1643249.1941-NODE-1941-length-19972-cov-6.646734_pt1 | contig 19972 bp, 14 predicted proteins | sample MGYA00579263_ERZ1643249 | MGnify/ENA primary metagenome ERZ1643249 (study PRJEB29033, sample SAMEA4952264) | chicken gut metagenome | biome: Broiler Chicken; feature: Gastrointestinal Tract; material: Caecum | place: Ireland | collected 2018 | study: Broiler... | reverse complement strand
AACTGCGTGAGGTGCAGCCGCTTATCAAAAACATCTCGAACTACCAGCGGCTCAAGCCGGTCAATGAAGCCTATCAGAAAGCCAAAGACAAGACCGCATTCCGGGCAAAGCATGAAGCCGAGTTGGTGATCTTTGAGGCAGCAAAGAGTACGCTCCTTGCCGTTCAGGGTGATAGAAAACTTCCCAGAATGAAGGCTCTACAAGCAGAACAAGAACGACTGACCGAAGAGCAGCAGCGGCTCTATGACAAAAGAGCCAAGCTCAAGAAGGAAGCCAAGCAAATCGACACTATCAAGGCGAATGTCGATAGTTATTTGAGGCCCATTGCATCTCAGGAGCAGAAAACCAAGAGAAGAAGCGAACTGGAATAATGAAAAGCTCATCAATCCATCAAGAGTAACGGATTGATGAGCTTTTTCATATTGAATTAAGGCTTGACCAGTGTTATAGCTCTTCGTCTAATATGTTCAGACATTTCCCACAGACGATACGATTATATAGCTCGCGTTCTTGAAACTTTTTTGTGAATTATCAGAGGAACTAATTGAAAACACCGAATATGTATGCTATAATTTAAGCTGTATATCTGTATCCACACTGGTGCATGAAAGCTTGAGGTGTAATATGAAGATAAGCTATAAACGGCTATGGGTACTGCTTATTCAAAAAGACATTACGAAAGTTACACTAAAAAGGGATGTCGGCATCTCTGCCGGAACAATGTGTAAGCTTAACAAAGGAGAGGAAGTAGCTCTTTCTGTCCTTCTGCGCATTTGCGATTACTTGGACTGCGACATTGGCGATATTTGTGAGGCTGTAAAAATTGAAGGGGAATAAGTCCATTTTTTTGTACTTTGTATTTGCTATACTTATGTTGAGAAGCTGTAAATCTAATTCCACGAAAGGAGGGGTCATTCATGTGGTGCAACAACTGTAATATTGAAACTAACGATAGCATTTGCCCTCTTTGTGGTGCTCAAACTATTGAGGACCTCCCCGTGGAAATATATTGGTGCGACCATTGTCACACGCCAATAATTCAAACGGCGTCTCAAGCGGATAAAGGTACTTGCCCCCTATGCAAGGGTAAAACAAAATATATGACCGCTGACCTTCGTCCTGTATTTCCCGAGGAGCGGTTACTTGTTGAGCTTCTTCTGAAAAAAGAACCGCATCAGTATATTGAGAACTCGGTATGGGCAAGCAACAATCGTTATTACATTGATGGCAAATCTATTTCAATTCCTAACGGGCTATACCAAAATGTTGACACTGATAAAATCGCAGAGCTGCTGCATCAGTACCAGAGTGAGAATACATACAAGTTTTTTGATAAGCACATGGCGACCTTCGTCTCGGCTAACCGTGACCGGTTAAATTATCTCATAGATGAAGCACATAACTTCATTCGTAAAGCTGCCAAAAACTTCCCCGAAGAAAGAATCGTTTTGTCTTTCTCAGGAGGCAAAGATTCGACAGTTACAGCAGATTTGGCGGTTAAGGCTTTGAGCAACCCGTCGCTTGTTCATATATTTGGAAACACGACATTAGAGTTTCCAAGCACAATAGAGTATGCTCAGCGTTTTCGGGATAACCATCCTGATGCAATTTTTCAGGTAGCCAAAAATGACGATCAGAACTTCTATGATGTCTGCGAAGATATAGGACCACCTGCAAGAATGATGCGCTGGTGCTGTTCTATGTTCAAAACAGGACCAATTACAAGAGTAATAAATAGTTTGTACCGTAGTCAGCAAATACTCACATTCTATGGAATTAGGAAATCGGAGTCTGTAAGCCGGAGCAAATATAATCGAATTGAAGATAGTGCCGATGCTGTAAAGATTCAGCAGCAAACAGTGGCATCTCCGATTTTCTTCTGGAAAGACATAGATATTTGGCTCTACATAATCGCAGAAAATGTAGACTTCAACGACGCTTATCGTCTCGGCTACGATCGTGTAGGCTGTTGGTGCTGCCCTAACAATAACCAACGCGCTCAGTTTTTGTCAAAAATCTATATGCCTGAGCAATCCAGAAAATGGCGTAACTTTTTGTTGGAGTTCGCAGAGAAAATAGGAAAACCAGATCCCGAAGTATATGTAGATACTGGAAAATGGAAAGCTCGTCAAGGCGGCAATGGTCTTGCATCAGCAAGTGATGTAAAGATTAGATTCACAAACTGCACAGCCGAAGATCATGCCAAAATATACCGGCTGGTCAGACCATTTGATGATGAGCTTATAGGGATGTTTGTACCGTTTGGACGAGTAGCACCTGAACTGGGTAGAAAGTTGCTAAGAGAAGTTGTTGTTCTCGATCACAAAACAAAAATCCCAATTCTCTCTCTCCAACCTTTTAGTCAAGACGGTTATGAATATGCCGTAAAAGTTAGAACAATGAATGTTGCAGACCATGACGATTTACAACGCATGGTTGGGTATCAAATAAGGAAATTCAACGCTTGTAGAAAGTGCTTGAAATGTGAGTCGCTTTGTCGAGCTGGTGCCATTACTATTAGCAGTTTCGGTTACTTCATCGACCCGGAAAAATGCGTCCATTGTAAGGCTTGTATGACTGCAAAGTATCTTGACGGCGGCTGCATGATGGACAAATATCTTAGGACAAAGTAAGCAATGGAGGTTTTTTTATGGCAATGAAGTTTCGTGCCCATGATACATTTTTTATAAGAAAAGGTTGGCTTAGCAAGGGCATGAAGTATGTCCAGAAGAAACCAGATGTGTTCGTTGCTAAAGACGAAAACCCTATGGATGTCCTCGGAATAGGCGCAAACATGGTTAAAGCTCTCCGCTATTGGCTTCAAGCAGTGGGCTTAACCGAAGAGCCGAGCAGCGGCAAGCGCGTTCAAACCTTTACTTCTCTCGGAAATAGTGTCTTTACAAATGATCGCTACATAGAAGAATTGGGTACGCTATACCTACTCCATTATCGGTTATCTTCAAATAAAGATGAGGCAACTGCGTGGTATTTTTTCTTTAATGAGTTTAATATGACGGAGTTCTCAAGAGATGACTTCGTAGAGTTTTTGCAGAGACGCATCCGCATGGAAGAAGGCGAGGTAAGTGTTGCAATACGATCCCTCAACGATGATTTCTCGTGTATCATAAATACTTATTTACCGCGATATAAATCCAACCCCAATCGCATAGCACCAGAGAGCAACATTGATTGTCCATTTGGAGAACTCGGACTGATCGACACACTCAGCAAAGAAAAGAAAACATATCGGAAAGCGATACCTCTCGCAAACTCAATCGATCCATGGATCGCTTTAGCTGTAATTGTTGATCAGGCAAAAGGAGCTAAAGAAATTAGCCTCAATGAATTACTAACTGCTCCCTGCAACATTGGCAAGACCTTCAATCTCGATGCAATCTCCATGCTTGATGTTTTATATCAGGTTGAGAGAATTGGAAAAATTAAAATTAACAGAACTGCCGGTTTGGATGTTATTCACATTTTAGAAGACCTTACATTCCAGGACTGTGTTGATGCGTATTATACAGGCATAAACAAGCAGTGACAGGAGATAGAACTATGAGCAAAATGATCTCTGTTGCATCAGGTTTCCAGTATTCGGTTAATATTGGATATGACCTGAGCAGCAATGAAAAACTGAAAAATTTCATACCTACAAAGTCATCACTCGGTCTCCTTGAAGAAATCCTTCTAAGCACTGCTGAGACATCCACTGAGCGTTCTCGTGTTTTGATCGGGGCATATGGCAAAGGAAAGTCACATATCGTTCTGACTATCCTCTCAATCCTGATGAAACGCGACTTGCGTTTATTTGAAAAACTTCTCCCTAAACTGGAAGAACACCCAAAGCTAAAACAGTGTGTTCTCAATTATTATGAGAGTCCAAATAAAATACTTCCGGTTGTAATAACAGGTAGCAACACAAGTTTGTCCCAAGCTTTCCTACTGGCATTGCAAAGAACGCTCTCGGATAACGATCTTCTTGATGTCATGCCGGAAACGAATTACAAAGCTGCTATCTCTGTTATTGAAAGATGGGAAAAAGATTTTCCCGAAACCTATACGGCATTTGAAGCAGCTATTGATATGCCGGTTGCTGCATTTATAAATGCGCTTTCTACTTACGACATCTCTGCTTATGAGCAGTTTGAACGGGTTTATCCGACACTGACCGCAGGAAGTGTTTTCAATCCCTTTCTTGGTTTTGATGTTGTTGAACTATACGAAAGTGTAGCTAAGGGTTTGATGTCCAAAGGCTTCACCGGAATGTATGTGGTTTACGATGAATTCAGCAAATATCTTGAAGCAAATATTACGGAAGCATCTTTGAGTGATACTAAGATGCTCCAAGACTTTGCTGAAAAATGTAATCGAAGTGGCAAGATGCAGCTCCACTTGATGCTTATTTCCCACAAAGAAATTGCGAATTATATTGACAAACTGCCCAAGCAAAAAGTTGATGGGTGGCGTGGGGTGTCAGAGCGTTTCAAGCATATCCACTTGAACAACAATTTCTCTCAGACATATGAAATCATCTCATCCGTAATTCAAAAAGATGAGACTTTGTGGAGCGCCTTTATCAAGGAACATGAAGATGATTTTGGAGCAATTTCCCAGCGATATGCTACCCATCCGCTATTCTCTGAGAACAGCGATGAATTGAATATCGCATTATATGGCTGCTACCCTTTACACCCTGTTTCGACATTTATTCTGCCGAGACTATCTGAGCGCGTTGCGCAGAATGAACGCACTCTATTCACTTTTCTCTCCGCAGCGGGAAGTGCAACACTACCGTCTTACTTGGCGTGTTCAGACGATAGGTTTGAGTTTATTACCCCGGATGTCATTTATGACTACTTCGAGCCGCTTTTCAAGAAAGAAGTTTATGCCGGTGAGATACACCAGAACTATCTTTTAACTGCAAACATACTGTCACGGATTTCCAAAGAGTCTTTAGAGGCAAAAATCGTAAAGACGCTTTCTCTGTTCTATGTGCTTGGGCAATTTGATAGGCTAAAGCCCACAAAGGATGAGATCGTTGGCGTTTTCTCTTCTGCTTATACGGTGCCTGAGATCACGACTGCCATAGATAATCTTATTGAGCGTGATTATGTTATCTACCTCAAGAGAAGCAATGATTTTTTGAAACTGAAACAAACCTCTGGCGTAGATATTAAGCAGAAAATACACGATTATGCTGAATCTCACGCAAAAAAGGTTTCCGTAAAAGAAACCCTCAATGCCTCGAACTTCGACAACTATATGTATCCTTCCCGATACAACGATGACCGAGAGATGACTCGCTTCTTCTCTTTTGTGTTCATTGACGAAAGCGAGGTAAGACCCGATACAAACTGGGTTATTAAGAGCGAATCCATTGATGCAGATGGCGTGATTTACGCTATCATCCCACATAGTGAGGACTCCATAAAAAAATTAAAGGAAATCCTCCTCGATACAAGCAGAGAATGTGATAGGCATATCTTTATTTTGCCTAATCATTTCACAAGCATTGACGAGGCTGCGCATGAATATGAAGCTGTTTCTTTCTTGCGAGAGACTGCTTCTGACGATCCAGTATTGTTCGATGAGTACGATGTTGTGTATGAAGATTTGCGTGAAGTGATTAGTAACTTTATGTCTATTTATACACACCCTGAAAAATACAAGGCAAGCTATATTTTCAATGGCAGGATTCGCAATATACAACGGAAAGCTGCTCTAACAGAACTAATGGCTGACATATGTGATGATGTTTACTCCCTCACCCCAATTATTTGCAATGAGGCAGTAAATAGAGATGTCATCACAAATATTGCAAGCAATAGCCGGAGTAAGTTAGTTGCTGCACTGCTCCGTAACCAACTTGAAGCCAACTTGGGACTTTCTGGTACTGGGCAAGAGGTTTCTATCATGCGAAGCACATTGCTCAGAACAGGTATATTGGTGGAGCAAGGAGGAATGCCATCGCTTGACTTGCGTCCGGGCGATCCTAACCTTGCGAATATGTTAGAAACCATCGAGAACTTTGTCCTGAGTGCAAGACATAATGAGCGAATTGGATTTGATGTCCTGTACGATACTCTTACTCTTCCAGAGCATCATATTGGATTACGCAAGGGCTTGATTCCGATTTACTTAGCTGTTGTCCTCCATGAGTACAAACAACAAGTCGTGATATTGGATAAGTTTGGACAAGTTCCTACATCAGCAGATGTTCTTCTCCAAATCAATGCCGATCCCAAATCTTTCTCCCTATCTTATCTTGACTGGGATCCTGAAAAGGAGAACTTTGTAGAGCTGTTGGCTCAAGCATTTGCAAATCATATCATAGATGCAGAAAAAGGTGCAAACACATACGATTACATCGCAAATGCAATGAGACGCTGGGTGATGTCTCTGCCAAAGTATGCGAAAGAAATCAAATGTCAGCCTAACGGGAAAAAAATTGATAGCAGGCATTTGTCATTGTTAAAGCTATTGAAGCAAAATACGAGTAGCTACGAACTGCTTTTCGATAAGCTTCCCAAAGCATACGGATATGCTGAGACTTTTTCGGCTGGATTGGCAGAAAATATTATTGCATCGAAAAACTTCATTGACAGACTTATTTCTGATTTGAAGAAGTCTCTGATTGCTCAGACCAAAGAGATTTTCATGCTGCCTCAGAACGAGCCACAGGCTAATAAAATGTCCTTAGCATCTACCATTAAGGAGTGGTGTGACTCTCTAAGTCCTTCCGTATTCAATCATATCTTTGCTGATGGCACGGATAAATGCCTTGTCTTGTTTAGGACTGTCACGAACGATGAAGATTCTTTCATTGTCCGTCTTGCAAAAGCTTCGACCGGCTTGAGGATTGAAGACTGGGATGATGGCACTTGCAAGACATTCACCAACAAACTCCAACAATATAAGCAAACCGCTGAAAGCTATGAAGGCGAAGCTGTACAAGAAAGCGCCGATTCTTCTAACTACAAGGTAACATTTGTAAATGCTGATGGATCCGCCACTACTAAGAGTTTTGAACGAGTAGCATACAGCAATCGTGGCAAACTTCTCTACAACCAAATCACTCAATCGTTGGATTCCATGGGACACGCCATTTCGGAACAGGAAAAGCGTCAGATCATCATGGAAATATTGCAAAAACTATGTTAAGGAGGTGAGCTGATGGCTTACTTTGATAATGCTGCAACTACTTACCCGAAACCTGAAATCGTTTATCAGAGTATGGATCAGTTTCAGCGTCATACCGGTGGCAGCTTTGGACGGGGCAACTATGGATTTTCAAGTTCCGCAAAGAGCATAGTTGACGATACAAGGGCTGCCCTCCAACAACTTCTTCATTGCCCTGCAAAACAGGTTATCTTTGAGCCATCAGCTACCATCTCTCTTAACATTATCATTCAGGGAATTATCGAAAAAGGCGCAAGGAACATATACATAAGCCCCTTTGAACACAATGCTGTAACGCGCACCCTTCACCATTATGAAACGATGGGTTTGGTTAAGGTAGTTGAATTAACGGTAAACAAGGATCTTTGCTATGATATTCAACGGATCAGATTTCAGTTTGAGAATACGAAGCCTGATTTAGTCATAGTCAGCCACGCAAGTAATGTGATTGGTCTAGTTGCACCGGTCGAGGAAATATTTACGCTTGCAAAAGAGTTTCACTCGCTTACTCTTTTGGATATGGCTCAAACAGCAGGTCTTGTTGACTGTGATATTGGGAAAGACATTTTTGATTTTGCGGTATTCGCTGGTCACAAAACTCTGCTGGGTCCGACTGGTATATCAGGGTTTGTAATGAAACCAACCATTGACCTTGAACCGGTTTTCTTTGGAGGAACAGGGTTCGATTCTGCAAATCAAGATATGCCGGGATCGTTGCCAGAGAGATTTGAATTTGGTACGATGAACACCATTGGAGTAGTTGGACTAAATGCGTCAGTTAAATGGATATTGCAACAGGGAATAAACAATCTTGCCGCAGCAGAGTTGAAAAACAGAGCAAGACTAATTGAGATCCTGAACGAATATGACTTTATTTCTGTTGTTGGAAACTGTGACGGACGAGATTATGTCGGAATTGTCTCTTGTGTGCTTAATGACATAAGCAGTGACACCGCAGGACAGTTATTCAGCGAAAGAAACATTTCAGTTCGTACTGGATTGCAGTGCGCCCCTGCTGCGCATAGGTTCCTTAATACCTTCCCAGCAGGAACGGTACGGTTTAGTGTGAACTGCTTTACAACTGATGAGGACTTTGATGTTTTGAGAGAAGCACTTGATGACATCAATGATAATCTATAAGGAGATCGCATCATGAGCTTACAGGATGTTAGTGTAAAAAATGAATATCGTTCCCTTATAGACAATGTTGTTCAAGAGTTCTATATCCCATTGCTGGAACAGGCAAATGTCTACAAAAGAGCAGTCGGTTTCTTTTCTTCGTCCTCTCTTGTAGAGATCACAAAAGGAATAGCAACTATGGCTTCAAATGGAGGTAAAATACAGATTGTTGCTTCTCCGTACCTCTCTGATGAAGATATAGAAGCCATTCAGAAGGGTTATGCAGAACGCAACAGCATTATCGAAAGGGCTATTCTGCGCCAAATAACCGGGGAGCAAGTTGATTACTATTCCATGCAGAGACTCAATCTTCTTGCTTGCCTGATTGCAGATGGGATTTTGGACATTCGCATTGCATACACAGAGGGGAAAAACGGTATTGGAATGTACCATGAAAAAATGGGACTTATCGAAGACGGTGAAGGAAATATTGTAGCCTTCTCCGGATCGATGAACGAATCTGCAACTGCAATGTCCATCAATTACGAAACAATAGATGTTTTTAGAAGCTGGGGCGATCAAAACGAAACTGACCGCGTAAGGCTAAAAGAGAACGCATTTTTCTCTATTTGGAATGACAGTGAACCTAACATCAAAGTCTTGGAGTTTCCCAGCATATCACAAGCTCTTATTGATAAATACAGGAGGTCCCCGCCAAACTTTGACTTGGATAAGGAGCAGTTTCCATCGAAAGATTCAAAGATTCGCACACTGAAAGACGGAAATATTGAAATCGTAACGAGAGCCATAGGACCCCGCATACCTGAAAATATCTCTTTACATGATTATCAAAAAGAGGCTATTGCTTCGTGGGTAGGAGAAAATTACCACGGTATATTTGATATGGCAACAGGTACAGGCAAGACATTTACCGGACTTGGTGCAATTTCAAAGCTTTCCGAAGACTTGAACGACAAACTTGCAGTTGTAATCGTTTGCCCTTATCAGCATCTTGTTGAGCAATGGGTAGAAGATATTGTCCGCTTTAATATGAAGCCCATCATCGGATATAGCAGCTCACCACAGAAAGACTGGAAACAACGATTATCGAAAGCTGTGAGGGACCAGAAGATTCGAGTAGACAAAAGTTTCTTCTGTTTTGTATGTACTAATGCTACATTCACGAATAGTTATGTTCAGGAACAAATAAGTAAAATACATTCACCCGTCTTGCTTGTCGTTGACGAAGCACATAATTTCGGTGCAGCTTCCTACGCAAGATTATTAGACGATCGTTTTACATACCGGTTGGCTCTGTCGGCTACCCTTGAAAGGCATCGCGATGAGGAAGGCACCGCGCTCCTATATGCCTTCTTTGGGAAAAAGTGCATTGAGTATTCTTTGGATCGAGCAATAGAAGAAGATAAGCTCACACCGTATAAATATTATCCTGTTGTTGTTCACCTAAATGATGACGAACTTACAGCTTATGAGCAATTATCCTATGAAATGTCGAAGTGCGTCATTAAAGGTAAAAATGGAAAGTATAAACTCAACAAGCATGGCGAGATTCTGGCACTGAAACGGGCAAGGATTGTAGCTGGTGCGTCTGAAAAGCTTGATGCTCTCAGGGAAGAGATCAGACCTTATATTCACGACAATAATATACTGGTGTACTGTGGTGCAACCAATGTGTTGGACGAGAACGCCGATTATACATCCTCTGATACAGGAGATATTCGGCAAATCGAGGCAGTAACTCGTATTCTCGGTAATGAGTTTGGTATGGATGTAGCTCAATTTACATCCAGAGAAAATATGGAAACGAGAGCAGCAATCAAGGAGCAATTCCAGCGTGGAGATCGGCTTCAAGCAATAGTGGCGATCAAGTGCTTGGATGAAGGCGTCAATATTCCTGGTATTCGGACTGCTTTTATCTTGGCAAGCACAACAAATCCCAAAGAGTATATTCAGCGTCGGGGGCGTGTACTAAGGAAAGCGCAAAACAAACCTTATGCAGTGATTTATGACTTTGTGACCTTGCCCCGACCTCTTGATTCAGTGTCATCGCTAACAACTGAACAGGCTCAAAGAGATCTAACCCTTGTGAAGAATGAACTGGCAAGGATAAAAGAATTTGGACGCTTATCTCAGAACTCAATGGACGCAAACAACTTGATCTGGGATATTCAGGAGGCATATCATATTACCGACGAAGAATCGGAGGAAGGTGGTTTCGAGTATGGAACAGATTGAGATAAACGAGAAGGCTGTTGAGCGCCTGAAACGCAAAATCATCCTTCAAGAAAATCAGAATCTCAAAACAAGGGCTATGACCGATCAGCAGATGGTCGCATGGATTAAGAAGCAGATCGAGGAGGAAGCGCAATGTTACTCGAATCGATAACACTGGAAAACTTTAGACAGTTCCGTCATGAATCCATCGACTTTGCACAGGGCGATAACGGGAAAAATGTCACGATCATAATTGGTGAAAATGGCACGGGTAAAACAACCTTCGCCCAAGCATTCTTTTGGTGTATGTATGGAGAGACAGAGTTTTCCGATAAGAATATGCTTAACAAACTTGTCGCAGCGGAGATGAAACCAGGTCAAGAAAGCAAAGTTCAAGTCATTCTCAAGCTGCGTCACGGAACTGTAAATTATACGCTCATGCGGGAGCAGACTTACCGTAAAGACTACTCAAATCGTGTCAAGGGCGATAATACGGTCTTCGATATTGCAATTAAAGACGCAAATGGCAATACATCCTATGTCAAAAAATCGCAATGTGAAAGTGAAGTTAAAGGAATCCTCCCGAAAGAATTGTCCAGATATTTCTTCTTTGACGGCGAAAGAATCGAGAAGATGAGTAAAGACATTTCAACCGGAAAGAAAGCCACTGACTTTGCAGAAGCAGTAAAAGGGCTTCTTGGATTGAATGCTATGTACAGTGCTATTCAGCATTTTAATCCGAAATCCAGACTTGCCGTTATCGGCAGTTATGAGAGTAGCTATGACTCCCACAGCAACTCAAAAATACAAGAGTACACTCAGACTATCGAACGATGCAAAGCTGAAATAGCTAAAATTGATGCAAGATTGGAAGAACTGGAAGGTCAAATCGAGCAAGCAAGTGCGCGGAAGGCTGAAAAGACTGAGGAAATCAAGCAGTACGCAGAAGGTGAAGAATTACAACGCCAAAAGGAACGGCTTATCCAAAAGATAGCAAGAGCGAAGGACTCTAAAGCAAATGTTGTTAAAGCAATTTGCAAGGACTTTAACAGCAACATGAGTTCCTTCTTCTCGGTTGCACTGATGTCTCGCGCACTTGAGCTTCTGTCCGACAGAGACTTCACTGGCAAGGACATTCCGTATATGCACGCAAAGACTATTGAATATTTGCTGAACCAGAAAGTCTGTATTTGCGGGACACATTTGGATGAAGGCTCAGTGCCATACACTAAAGTTAAGGCGCTTATCGACTTTTTGCCCCCTCAGTCCATCAGCAATATGATTAGCGACTTCAAAAAGGAAGCTAAGCGCCGTGCCAACGCTCAGCAGGATTTGTTTTCCCATATAAGTGATAATCTTGCTGTGATAAGCCAGCAGGATGAAGAAGTCACTGATCTTCAAGATGAACTACATACTATCGAAGGGAAACTTAGCGGTGGAGATGTTCGGAGCAAAGTCCGGGCAATCAACAGTGAGATTCAACTGTGCGACAAAGTTATCAGAGAAAGTGGAGCCGAAAAGGACCGTATCCTTTTAAGAAAAGGCGGTTATGAGTCTGAGGCTGAACGAGCAGACACAGAGCGTCGTAATCTTACCTTGTTGGATGATAAAAACAAGAAGATTGAGATCTACAAAGCATACGCCGAACGCATTTACCAAGAACTTCTTGAAGTTTATGCCACCAGCGAGGCTGAAATCCGCAGCAAATTGGAGACTACCATCAACGAAATATTCAAGCAGATTTATGAAGGTGGATTATACTTAACCATTGATGAGAAATATCATATTTCTGTATATGCAAATGACTATGATGGGGATGTCGAAACATCCACCGCTCAAAGCATCTCGGTAATTTTTGCCTTCATCACCGGCATTATAAAGATGGCTCGTGATAACAGAAACGCTTCGGATGATGATGCCAAGCTCCTGTCTTCTGAACCTTATCCTCTGGTGATGGATGCTCCCCTATCTGCTTTCGATAAGCGGCGTATCAAGACTGTTTGTGAGGCGCTTCCCAATACAGCGGAGCAGGTTATTATCTTTATCAAGGATACTGATGGTGAACTTGCAGAAGAGTACATGGGCGACAAGATCGGCTGTCGGCATTACTTTGATAAGAAAAATGAATTTGAAACTGTGTTGGTGTAAGGGGGTGGGCAAATGTTTGATAAACAATATCGCTTTCGTGGCAGACACGCTGTTCGTGTGGATGCTTTAACAAGCGTCTTTGACAGCAACAGCAAAGCCAAGTTATTTGATCGGAATGTTGATGTGTACGCAAATGCTCCGTTAGTCGGTTTCCTCTATGGCAGAACCGCTGAGCAAGATGATACTCGGAATCCTGAGACAAATCAGGTCTACAACCAAAATGTTATGGGCGATCGTGTTATCTATTCTCAGGAAGAACTCCAATTCAATTTTAGATTGATCATGTTGCTTGACAAAGATTATGAGCCTAACGAAGATGCGCGAATCGACAAGGCATTTAAGCACATGGGAGAAAATCCTGATGATGAAGCTCGTTTTGACAGTTATGTTCGCGGCGGCGTAGATGTCCTTTATGAAAAACTTATTGAAGGAGTATCATCGCCGGATGAGTATGTAACAAGACTTTATGACTTTATTGAAGAGTTTCAAGAGAAGTTCAACGATGAAATATCAAGTGACGATATTTTGAAGCTTTGTTCTAAGTGAAATGTGGTGAATAGGGATGGAAAACCGTCAAACGGCATATGAAAAACTGATAGAGCTTGCCGAAAAGCAGGGCTATGTGACATTTGATAATATCATGGACTGTGCTGACGAATATTCCCTCCCTATTCAAGACTTTGATTGGCTCAGCAACTCTATTACAACTCGCGGAATCCTCGTTTATAGCGAAGCTCCTACTCGTAATGTTCCTTCCGATGAAGATGATTTTGATGATTTTGCACAGAGTGATTATGATGCAGTATATACTCGCATCATCGAACTGAGTCCTTCTCTTGAATCCTTCGTATCTTATGTGAGAATGGTGATACCTCCACAAAGGGGGGAAATCAGGCAACTCAAATATCAAATTGTTGATGGCAATACATATGCACGAGAACGAATGATTGAAATGCACTTGCGATTAGCTTTGCGAGTGGCATTGCAGAGAGCGGAAACATATGATATGGACATAGAAGATGCCATAGGATATGCTTGTATAGGGCTTGTAATTGCGGTTGATAAATATGATCCCGATACATCAGGAGCGTTTGCTTCATACGCATCTCTCTGGATGATTCAAAACATTTCTCGTGTACAAAGTACACAGCGGCCTTTAATTTATTATCCCGTTCACCAGAAAGAGGGATATTTCGCTATGTACCCCGTGCTGAAAGCGCATGATTGCATAGGTTGTGAGCGGTTAAATGAATGCGCTTATGCCATTTCGATGGTTCAAGAAAAAATCGAATGCTCTCCGGATGAAGCAAAAAAGATCCTTGACCAGATGATACCCGATGCCCAAATAGAGGATCTTCTTGAATTATTTGAGAAGTACGATGAGAAAGACACTCCCAGAGACACACTCATTGACGCATTATTAAGCAATCTCTCCGAAGAAACCATTCTCTCTGATGAAGATGCACTGTCCACTGTTCAAAAGAATGCTCTTAAAGAGGAAGTCGCTTCTGTTCTGAGCAAACTAACACCAAAAGAGGAAAGAGTTCTCCGTTTAAGATATGGGTTCGATGGGCACGAACGAACACTTGAAGAAGTGGGCGCTGAGTTTAATGTCACCCGTGAGAGAATCCGTCAAATCGAGGGGAAAGCACTCCGCAAACTAAGACACCCATCAAAAGCGAAAAAACTCAAGGAATATTATTAGAGCAATCACTCGAAAGGAGTCAGACTTGGACTGGGATCAATATTAGCATCAAATCCATAGCTGAATAGAGTGGCATTGTCATAAAACTGCCCGAACATTTCATCTGTCATGTAGATAAATGGTGCGTCCCCACCTATGCGTGATGCAGCTAATGCACCAGAAGATGTTTCATATTCATAAGGAGTCATATTTGCGATTGCAAGCACAGTACAGGTTTTTACTAATTCACCATTCTTATAAAATGATATACTATCCCCCATTTGAAATTGTTCGCCAAATACCCCAAAGTCCGGCTCGCCAGTCAGCTTATCCATGTAATAGCCAATAATCACATATTCCCCGGTGTGCATCTTCTGTTTGAGCGTGTCAATATTTTTTTCTCCGTCATAAACCGTTATATCATCCCAAAATGCATCAGACACACCAAAAACATTTCCATACCATTGATTTCCCGCATCTGGCGCAATAGCTACGCGTGCATTACTACCATAAGCAAAAGTACGTCCATTCCACTCGTCAGTACCTTCAATCGTAAAGATTTCAATACCGTAATCTACGGTTACATCTGTATGATCCAAGGTATTCCGATACAAGTATCTTCCATTTTCTACACCGGCTTGTTGGTTTATCAATTCCGGCACAGCCAAAGGCAGTCCATCCTCGTGATACATAAACGGAGCAGTTTGATTGACGGCAGTGGAATTGTAGACAGTATAATCTGTTTTTGTTTGTCGGCTGATCCATTTGTTTTCATCCATACTTTGAGTAATTACAAAAGCAGAATTAAGCAAGACAATACACAAGAGCATGGAAATCACAATGAAAATTGTACGCCGCTTACTCCGGCCTAAGTTTGCAAGAGCCATACGGGGCAGCTTTGCTCCCTGTGTCCGTTTTGTTACTTTCTTCTTGATATTTTCCTGCCCGGTATAGCGGATCGCCTCTAATGGGGATACCTTTGCTGCCTTTTTTGCGGGTTTCCGGGTACTGATAAATACAGTCAGGATAGTAAACAAAGCAGCTATTACAAAAATCAACGGAGATAGCGATACTTCGGTTGCGTTCAAAGCGTTATATCTTAAAAACTCCATGACAACGGGGAGAAGCGCCCAACTCACAAGAAATCCCGCAACCAAGCCGATGGGCAGACCAATCACCGTCAGCCAAACGGCCTGACGGTTTACCAGCTTTTTGATCTGCCGGGTAGAACATCCGATTGTCCGAAGAAGCCCGTACTGCTGAACATCCTGCATGACAGAAATATCAAAAATATTATAAATCAGCAAGTACCCGCAAGCCATAAAGAGAAGCACAAACCCTACAACGGCAACCGCCATAAGCGGATCTATGGATTGTACGGTTACATCATTCTCTGCACAGAGAATATAATTGCTTGCATTCATATCATCGGTGTTCCCGCCAACGGAACGGGCAAATTCCTGTAACTGGCCCTTTACATCCGTCTTATTTTTCAAAACCACATCGGACAGATAGGTGCCAGCCATTTCTCTATCTTCCGCAAAGGTATTACGGAATAAATCGGGGTTTTCCTCAACAAACTTTTCAGACACAATCATTAGGCTGCTAACATCGTTCGCTGCTTCCCACCAGCCAGAAAGTACCATGTCAAAATGATAGGTCTGGCCCCGCAACTCAAACTCAACGGGAACCTGTGCGCCAATTTCGGCTTCAATTCCCAGGGCTTCCAAAGCAAGATCGCTGGTGGAAATCTCATTCGCTGCTTGCGGAGCCTCCCCGTGTGTCGGCATACAGAAAGTCAATTCCTGCTGAATGGCGTCAGCATAATCAATTTCAATGCTGTGTCCGGGCGAATTTGTTGCAAAACCAATAACCCGCCTACATCCGGCCTGCTCAATAAAATCGCTGTTGATAAGCTGCTCATATTGTTCTTCGGTCATATAACGAATGTCACCGTCTGCCTTACCTATATAAGGGACTCCATCCGAGGAAATGGGTGGAGTTCTATGACTGGGCTGCGGATCTATTGTGTCTGCAACGTCCCCAATCTCACAAATCTGCCATCTATTACGATCGTACACAAAATTACCAAACATCTCGACAAATCGGGATTTGCGGTCAACCGATGTACTTTCGGTGGGACAGCTTGACGTTGTTCTGGCTGACCATGGCGTACTGCATGGTGGTGTCAATTTTTGCATGACCGAGCAGGCGCTGCACCTGTTCGATGGGCATTCCCTTGTCGATGGCGCGTGTGGCCAGCGTTCGTCTGAATTTATGGGGGTGAACTTTTTCGAGGCCCAGCATCTTGCCAAGGCGGCGCAGGCGGATTTCTACGCCGCTGATTTTCAGGCGCGCATGGGGTTTGTCCAGCGTTACGAAAAGTGCCGGGTTCTGATCGGTGCGGCTGGCGAGGTAGTTTTTCAAATGGATTTTCGTGCGGGCATCAAAATAAACCGGGCGCTCCTTGTTTCCCTTTCCGAAAACGACGCACTCCCGGTTTTCAAAATCAATGTCGGAAATATTCAAATGCACCAATTCTCCTACGCGCATCCCGGTGGAAGAAAGCATGTCAATCATGGCCAGATCGCGCAGATGGGTACAGCTGTCCCGCATCATCTCCATAGCCTCGTCGGTATAGGTTTCCTTGACGGGCTTATTGGTGCGGATTTTATGAATTCGCCGGACAGGGCTTTTGAGGATATAGTTTTCGTCCTCCAGCCAGGCGAAAAAACTGGAAAGAATGCGGCGGATATTGTCGATATTGCCGCGGCTGCACCCGCTGGCCTGCTGATAGTCCGCCAGATACTGGCGCAGATCGTCCGTGGTGATATGCACGACGCGCTTATCGAGGGTATGCAGCAGCTTGGCGATGGTGGTCTGATAGTAATGCAGCGTCTTTTCACTGCAGCCCTCCACGCGCTTGGCAGAGAGAAACATTTCCAGAAGCTGAGCATTGCTCTGTGCCTCCGGTTGCTCGATGGCGGAATCTACTTCGACGATGTTCTTGCCCCAAAGCGCATGGGTCAGGGTTTCATGCAGGGCCTTCATCTGGGCGTTGTCCAGAATGGACAAAAGAGACTGTTCTACTTCGGTGATAAAAAGCTGCTTCATGTTGGTACACTCCTTCTTCTTGTGGGGTGTACCAACATCCTGCAACCATTCTGATTATCTATTTAGTTGCACTCACTTTGCATGAGTGAAATGCCTTTATCCTCTAAATATGCTTCAAGTGCTTGACGAACGCAAGGGGAAGCATATGGGTTGATAATGGCACCATTTATAATTTTCGATAGATTTACGGGAATATTCTGACCATCTGAGTTTTGACGATCAAAGCCAATAAACCGTATTTCATTATCATCAATATATTTGCCATCCTTATATTGCTCTTTTATCCGTACACTAACAGGAGCCGGCATTTTCTCGTCATTTATAGATGCCCATCCTATCGTTTTCACATCATTGCTCGCAGCAACGTTAATGTACTTTGCTTTGCAGCAAAGAAAACGATCGTTTCCTATTTCGGACATGACTTGTCCACATGTCGTAACAATCGCAAATCCTTCATGTGCTGGATCATAAGTATTCCATAGTTGCTCGCATTCTGTTTGACTCCAACAGGAGATGTATGATTTGTACAGTTTGTCTTTAAGCTCATTAACCGTCCTGTAATGCGCTGCATCACTTATAGACATTCTCTCATAAAACCCTTGTGGAATGGTTCTTTCCAAATTGTCGCACCTTTTGATTAGCGTATCTATGTTACAAAACCAAATGGCATTATCCGAAAACAATCTATTGTATTTGTCTTTATCGAAAACACGTATAATGCGTGTTTTTGCATCAGGAATGTCAATGCCAACAACGTTTTTGATAATGTACATGGTACCCCTCCTATCCAAAGTACTGCTGCATCAGCGATTTTTTCAGCGTTTCCAGCTTTTCGAGGCTCTGTTTCACTGCCAATTTTGATTTGTCGACTTGGGCAACGAAGGCGGCGAACTGCTTCTGTGCTTCATGTGAAGGCACAACAATCGGGATATCATCCATCATAGAAAATGATAATGCAGGCATCGCTGCTCCAAAAGCTTTTTCGTGAATATCTCGCTCAAAAGTGCCGTGCTTAAGCGCAAGATATAAGAATTCTTTACTGATTAGCGTTTCATCGGGAATTACCTCAAAGAGGTTGTTTGCCAGAATTCCACTATATCCGCGACCGACAAACCCTGCGGTAGCCCCATATCGCACAATTACAACTGATTTTTCGTCAATTTCACGGCCATCGACATTGACATATCTTGGAGGTTGAGGGGCTTGTGTGTAATCACTAATTCGCAAAAATCTCTTGTAACCAGCCAGCAATTCCTCGGTTTGCATTTCAATAGGTATCTGAGTTCCTTGTTGAAACTTGCATATTTTGCTAATCATCATGACCTTGCATTTTCCATCATGTCCATTCCCGAACAGTTCGACAAATCGGGACTTGACGATGTTATCAAGCAGTCCAAGCTCTTCTTTGCTTTTTGCGATTAGGCTGTTGACCGCGTCTAAATTATCCACTATTTTCGCTTCAGTTTGGTCATCAAATACATTGATTGGCATTTCAGCAATATCAGCCAGCGAAATTGACGGATATGAAGCATCCTTCACAAGCTGGTTTGGCTTGTGATACTCAAAATAATATTTTAAGTACTTTGAATCAACGTCAAATGGCATTATACATGCAAGATGGCTCACGACATAACACTCTGCATTTGTCGCATAGACATAGCCTTTCATACAGGACATCCCGCTTTTCGCAAAAAGTACAGTTCCTTTGGGATATAGCTTGAGCCTGTGATTTTTAGCTACTTCCTCCGACACCTTTTGAATATCACATTCACGCTCTCCATTGACCAAATAAAACAAATCTCCTGCTTTAACAAAAGGGGTGCCTTCTTCAGAGTAATTCTCTGCTCCTTGAGGAGCACCTTGTCCAGCTGAAATATTGGCTATTTCTCCAAGTTTCTTTCTCTGAATCATGCTGCCACCTCCATTTGTTCGGAAAATCGGGATTTTACAAGTTCATCAAGAACCGTCATCTGGCATTCTTGTAATGCAATAAGCCTATCGGTTTGTTCGAGAACCATCACAGCTTTTCTCTGCTCTTCCAACGTAATAATCGGAATTGTGAATTCCTTGAGCATGGACAGTTTCAAATTGTCGCGAACACTTCCGGAAGCAAGTTCTTTAATATAGTACAGGCACTTTTCGCTCTTCAAATAATAGTAGAGATACTGCTGATCAAGCCCTTTAGAAACGGAAAAAACGACATAGAGGGGGCTTACAATAACCTTATCTTCTTTGCGCTGCCAATCAACAGAACCAACATTGATACGAGAAGGATTATACGCAAAGCAGCCCCTCGGAACAATTTTATATGTACTGCGATCCTGGCTGGCGACATCTTTGCTGAAATAATCCCGGCAAAATCCTTCTTTATTGGTAACGCTATAAACGGGTATATCATCACCCGCTCTGTTTCGTACTGAGTATTCCGAAATGAAATTGCCTAATTTGATGGTATTGCTCATCTTTACAGCATCTCCTTCAGCGCCTTCA
>ERZ1643249.1938-NODE-1938-length-19984-cov-18.231422_pt1 | contig 19984 bp, 20 predicted proteins | sample MGYA00579263_ERZ1643249 | MGnify/ENA primary metagenome ERZ1643249 (study PRJEB29033, sample SAMEA4952264) | chicken gut metagenome | biome: Broiler Chicken; feature: Gastrointestinal Tract; material: Caecum | place: Ireland | collected 2018 | study: Broiler... | reverse complement strand
ACATCATCATGAAAAACCTGATGGATTTCTGCCTCGGCACCGTCGTGTTCATCTTTGAAGAGCTCAAGCAGGCGCTCAACGCCATCGGCGTCACCGGCCTCACCGTCACGCAGGTGCTCGGGTGCGGCGTGCAGAAAGGCGCTTCCGAATATTACCGCGGCGTGAAAGTGGATATGGACGTCCTGCCGAAGGTGAAGGTGGAAGTCGTCGTCAGCAAAGTACCCGTCAGCGAAGTGATCTCCGCCGCGCGCAAGGCGCTCTATACCGGGCATATCGGCGACGGCAAGATCTTCGTCTACGACGTGGAAGACGCCGTGCGCGTGCGCACGGGAGAAACGGGGTACGACGCCCTGCAGGACAGCGACGAAAAAGTCTGAAAAAGCTCACACGCTCTCGCTTAAGACATAGAAGGGGCCCCCTCCGCCGTTCGGCGGAGGGGGCTTCTCCGTTTTTTGCGGCGCCCGTCAGGCGCTCTGTGCCGCCATCCTTTCGCGGTAGGCGAGCTCTTCCTCGCAGGGGATCACCTCGTCGGAGGCGTCTTCCGGGTCGGCGCGGGTGAATACTTCGCGTATCGCGTCTACGTCGTTGTTTGCGCCGAGGTTGTCGTTGGCGTACTGTGCGAACTGCTTTCTGCCGATGACCTGCGCGTCGCCGATGACATAATATCTGAAATCCGCGGTGATGACGGCGGCGGTGCAGCCGTAAATTCCGCTCATCTCTTCATAAAAGGCGAGCGCGTCCGTCAGCGGCATACAGAAGCCCGCCGTGGAGAGCGCGTCGGAAAAGGCGCCCGCGTGCGGCACGGAAAGGGGCATGACGATGGTGATGCTGATAACCCCGTTGTTTGCAGGCTCGCCCGTGCTCCCGTCGATGATGTGCGGGTAGATCCTGCCGTCATAAACGTAAAAGCGGTAGTTGTCCGCGCTGGTGGTCAGCGCGCAGTCGGAAAGCTCCACGATGTACAGCCCCGCGTCGGCGGGTTCTTCGGGGTCATAGCGCGGATTGGTGACGGACGCCGTGTAATTGCGGCGCGTGCCGTCCTTATTTACCTTCTGCCCGAGCAGGATGCTGTTGGACATGACGCTGAAGATGGCGTCGACCTGTCTCCCTTCATATTGCCCGAGGAGAAGGGCGAGCGCCGCGTCGCTCATGTATCCTTTTGCAATGCCGCCGAAGTCGAGCTTCGCGCCGCTCTGCGCCTTTGTTATCGTTTTTGCGCCGGCGTCCGCATCGAAAAGGGACAGGTCGCTCACCGCTTTCGCCGCGGCGATCTCGTCTGCGGAAGGGGAAGGGCGCGGGTCGTTGTAACGCCCTTCGTATGCGGGAGAAAATTTCCACAGCTCCGTGAGTGGGAACAGGGCGGGGGAAAAGCTGCCTCCCGTGAGCGAGGCATAGCTCTCCGCCAGAGTGAACGCCTCCATCGTGTCGCCGCTCACGGAAACGGTTTCCCCCGCGGCCGCGGCGTTGACGCGCGAGAGGTCGCTGCCGGCAAGGTCGGTGGAAAATTCCTCTTCGAGCGCGGCGATGCGGCCGCGCATCTTCCCCGACAGGGAGGTAAATTCGGACGCGCCGATCTGTTCCCCGTCTATAAAGACGTTCTGCCGCTGCATATCGAATTGCACGAAATAGGTGCCGCCTTCCGTTCCTTCCGTGTTTCCCGCGCATCCCGCAAAGAACAGCGCTGCCGTAAGGGCGAGGGCGGCGATCGCTCTCTTTTTCAAAAAACGCCTCCGAAAAAAATTTCCTCTCTATTATACCCGATGCGCGCGTACATGGCAATTCTTTTTGTTTTGCCCGCGGGGCGAAATTATGCGGGAATTTTCTGAAAATTTTGTGTAAATGTACGGCGCAGCCTTCTCTTCCTCGAACGAAGAGGTCGTTGCGGTCGTCGGCAGCGCGGCGATCGCCTCCGGCGCGATATCTCTCTCCGCCTCGCCCGGCGCAAACTTAACTTTTTCTTATACCTCCTATTCAAAAGTGCGAAAATTCCATTTTCCGCCCCGCGCTTGACGCAAAAGAGGGGCGGGAGTATAATGAATGACATGATATACGAGGCGGCGCGCGTGCGCCGCTTTTACGGAGAAATTTCTATGTTGCAGCGAGAAGGAGAATTCAGAAACCCGTCCGGGTGCGCGATCACGGGCGTCATAGACCGCAGCGGCGCGCGCATGAACGGGGAGTGCATGATCGAATCCGTTGCCGTCATGCACGACCGCTCCAACGGCCTGGGCGGCGGTTTTGCCGGTTACGGCATCTATCCGAACTATAAGGATTTTTACGCCCTGCATCTCTTTTTCGACGACAAGGGCGCGCAGGCGGAGACGGAGGCGTTCCTCAACCGCCACTTCGAGATCGCCTATTCTTCCGAGATCCCCACGCGCAAACTGCCCGCCGTGACGGACGAGCCGGTCATCTGGCGGTACTTCGCCTCGCCGCTCGCGCGCAAACTGCAAAACAGTCACCTCGACGAGCGCGAGTACGTCGCGCGGTGCGTCAACCGCGTCAACGCGCAGATAAAGGGCGCATACGTCTTTTCGAGCGGCAAAAACATGGGCATCTTCAAGGGGGTCGGCTATCCCGAAGACATCGGCAGGTTCTACCGCCTCGAAGAATACGAGGGCTATGCCTGGACGTGCCACGGCAGGTACCCGACCAACACGCCGGGCTGGTGGGGCGGCGCGCATCCCTTCGGCCTGCTCGATTTTTCCGTCGTGCACAACGGCGAGATCTCCTCGTACGACGCGAACCGCCGCTATATAGAGATGTTCGGCTACAAATGCACGCTGCAGACGGATACCGAGGTCATCACCTATATCATCGACTATCTCGTGCGCAAGCGCGGGCTCACCCTCGACGAAACGGCGCACGTCATCGCGCCTTCCTTCTGGGCGACCATCGCCGAAAAGGACGAGGAGAGCCGCGAGAGGGAGACGCTGCTGCGCAGGATGTTCCCGTCGCTGCTGATAACGGGGCCGTTTTCTGTCATACTCGGCTATACGGGGGGCATCATGGCGCTCAACGACCGCCTCAAACTGCGTTCGATGGTCTGCGCCGAAAAGGGCAGCCGCGCATACGTCGCCAGCGAAGAGAGCGCCATACGCGTCATAGAGCCCTCGCCCGACAGGGTATGGTCGCCCGTGGGCGGCGAGCCCGTCGTCTTTGAGCTGTACGGGCGGGAGGGAAGAGAATGAACATCTGGATACATCCCGAATACGAAGTGGTGCGCAATGCAGACCGCTGCATTGCCTGCCGCGTCTGCGAGAGGCAGTGCGCCAACCTCGTGCATTCCTTTGACCCCGAAACGGGCAAAATGAAGGCGGACGACTCCGGGTGCGTCAACTGCCACCGCTGCGTCTGCCTGTGCCCGACGCACGCGCTCAAGATCGTAAAATCGGACGATACCTACAAGCGCAACGAAAACTGGAGCGACCAGAACATCAACGAGATCTACAGGCAGGCGAACTCGGGCGGGGTGCTGCTCTCCTCGATGGGCAACCCGCGCAAGTTCCCCGTCTATTGGGACAAGATGCTCATCAACGCGTCGCAGGTCACCAACCCGCCCATAGACCCGCTGCGCGAACCGATGGAGACGCAGCTGTGGCTGGGCAGGCGCACCGCGGAGGTGGAGCGCGACGGAAAGGGGAGGCTGAAAAACACCCTCGCCCCGCAGCTGAAACTCAAGGTGCCCGTCATGTTTTCGGCGATGAGCTACGGCTCCATCAGCTACAACGCCCACGAGGCGCTTGCGCGGGCGGCGGAAGAGCTGGGAACGTACTACAACACCGGCGAGGGCGGCCTGCACAAGGACTTCTATAAATACGGCAGAAACACCATCGTACAGGTGGCGAGCGGCAGGTTCGGCGTGCACAGGCAATACCTCGAAGCCGCCGCCGCCATCGAGATCAAGATGGGGCAGGGCGCGAAGCCCGGCATCGGCGGGCATCTGCCGGGGGCGAAGATCTCCGCAGACGTTTCGGAAACGCGCATGATCCCGCAGGGGGCGGACGCCATTTCTCCCGCGCCGCATCATGACATCTATTCCATCGAAGATCTGCGCCAGCTCGTCTATTCGCTGAAAGAGGCGACGGAGTACAAAAAGCCCGTCATCGTCAAGATCGCGGCGGTGCACAACGCGGCGGCGATCGCCAGCGGCATCGCGCGCAGCGGGGCAGACATCATCGCCATCGACGGCTTCCGCGGCGGCACGGGCGCGGCGCCCACCCGCATACGCGACAACGTCGGCATCCCCATCGAACTCGCGCTCGCCTCCGTCGATGCGCGCCTGCGCGAAGAGGGCATCCGCGACGACGTTTCCATCGTCGTCGGCGGTTCCATCCGTTCGAGCGCGGACGTCGTGAAGGCGATCGCCCTCGGCGCGGACGCCTGTTATATCGGCACGGCGGCGCTGCTCGCGCTCGGGTGCCACCTGTGCCGTTCCTGCCATGAAGGCAAATGCAACTGGGGCATCGCCACCCAGCGGCCCGACCTCGTAAAGAGGCTCAACCCCGACATCGGGTACAAGAGGCTGGTCAACCTCGTCACGGCGTGGAACCACGAGATACAGGAGATGATGGGCGGCATGGGCATCAACTCCGTCGAGGCGCTGCGCGGAAACCGCCTCATGCTGCGCGGCATAGGGCTTACGGACACCGAACTTTCCGTTCTGGGCATCCGTTATGCGGGTCAATCTCTGTAAATTGTGCAATTCCCTCTGTTTTTGCTTGTCATCGGGTGAAAAAATAAGGTATAATAATAGGGTCGGAAAGTGCGGCGTCCAGCCGCGCGCGGCGAAAATAAATTATATCTTTGTGAGGAAATTGCAATGTTAACAGCGATCGTCGGCATCAACTGGGGAGACGAGGGCAAGGGCCGCATGGTAGACCTGCTCTCCAAGGATTACGACGTGGTGTGCCGCTATCAGGGCGGCAACAACGCGGGGCACACCGTCATCAACGAGCGCGGCAGGTTCATCCTCAACCTGCTCCCTTCGGGCATCCTGCGCGAGGGCGTCGTGTGCGTGATGGGCCCCGGCATGGTCATCGACATAAAGCATCTGGCGGGGGAGATGGCGCGCCTGCGCGAGGCGGGCATTGAAATCTCGCCGGAGAACCTGAAAATATCCGACCGCGCGGTCATCACCATGCCCTACAACGTGCAGCAGGACTGCCTCGAGGAAGAGCGCCTCGCCGATAAAAAGTTCGGTTCCACCAAGCGCGGCATCGCGCCCGTGTATGCGGACAAATACCTGAAAAAGGCGTTCCGCATGGGCGAGCTGCGCAATCCGGAGCTGCTCAAAAAGCGCCTGCCCGACATCGTGGACTGGAAAAACCTGACCGTCGTCAACGCATACGGCGCGGAACCGGTGAGCGTGGAGGGCATGCTCGATTATTTCCGCACCTACGGCGCGCCGCTCAAAGAGTATATCTGCGACGTCGGCCTCTACCTCAACGAGGCGCACAAGGCGGGCAAAAAGATCATGCTCGAGGCGCAGCTCGGCGCCCTGCGCGACATAGATTACGGCATTTACCCGTATACTTCTTCTTCCAACAACATTGCCGCCTACGGCCCCATCGGCGCGGGCGTGCCCAACCTCAAGCTGGATAAGACGATCGGCATCATGAAGGCGTACTCCACCTGCGTGGGCGAAGGCCCCTTCACCGCCGAATATTTCGGCGACAAGGCGGAAAAGCTGCGCAAGGCGGGCGGGGAATACGGCGCCGCCACGGGCAGGCCGCGCAGGGTGGGCCCGTTCGACGTGGTCGCGTCCAAGTACGGCATCCGCTGCCAGGGCGCGGACGAGATCGCGCTGACCAAGCTCGACGTGCTCTCCGGGCACGAAGAACTCGAAGTGTGCACGGCATACGAACTGAACGGGGAGAGGATCACCGAATTTCCGTTCACGGACGTTCTCGACGAGTGCAAGCCCGTGTTCGAGAAGGTGAAGGGCTGGAACTGCGATATTTCCGGCTGCCGCAAAAAAGAAGATCTGCCCAAAGAGGCACTCGATTATATCCGCTTCATCGAAAAGGCGTGCGAATGCAAAGTCCGCTACGTCTCCGTCGGGGCGGAACGCGACGCATACGTCGAATTGTAAGCTCACGGGAGCAGAATATTCCGTGAGCGGCCCCGCCGTGCAAAAAAAGCGGCGGGAGATCACGGAAAAAGCGCAGGGCCTCCGTCCGCGGTTTTTTCGCGGACGGAGGTCATTTTTATGAAACGTATCTATGTCAACGAAAAGTGGTGCCTCGGCTGCCACCTCTGCGAGTACGAATGCGCCTTTGCCAATTCGGGGCTGACCGATATGGTCAGGGCGCTCAAAGGAAAGACCATTCACCCCAGGATCCGCGTGGAGGACGGGGAGGAGATACATTTCGCCGTCAGCTGCCGCCACTGCAAAGACGCCCTCTGCGTGCAGAGCTGCATTTCCGGCGCGCTCACCAAAGACGAAAGCGGCATGGTGCGCATAGACAGAGAAAAGTGCGTCGGCTGCCTCACCTGCGTGCTGGTCTGCCCCTACGGGGCGATCATGCCCGCGCCCGACGGGCACGCCGCGCAGAAGTGCATGCTCTGCACCGACAATCTCTGCGGGGAGCCGAACTGCGTGAAGCACTGCCCGAACAACGCCATCGTGTACGAGGAGAGGTGAAAGCATGAAGTACGTCATCATCGGAAATTCGGCGGCGGGCATCGCCGCGGCGGAAGAGATCCGCGCGCGGGACAAAGAGGGGGAGGTCGTCATCCTCTCCGACGAAAAATACCCCGTCTACGGCAGGCCGCTCATCTCCTATTATCTTCTCGGCGCGACGGACAGGGAGCGCATGAATTACCGTTCCCCCGACTTTTACGAAAAGAACAATTTCTCGTTCCGCCCCGGTACCCGCGCGGAAAAGATAGACGCGCAGGCAAAGGAAGTTTTGCTTTCGGGCGGGGAGAAGATAAAGTACGATAAACTGCTCGTCGCGACGGGTTCGCGCCCCTTCACGCCGCCGATAGCGGGGCTTGAAAAGGTGAAAAAGCGCTTCTCCTTCATGACGCTGGACGACGCTCTCTCCCTCGAAAAGGCGCTCGCGGGCAAAAAGAAGCGGGTGTTCATCCTCGGCGCGGGGCTGATCGGGCTGAAATGCCTCGAAGGCATCGCGGACAGGGCGAACGGCGTCGCGGTGGCGGACATGGCGGGGCACATCCTGCCCAGCATCCTCGACGAGGCGGGCGCCGCTGTCGTGCAGCGCACCCTCGGGGCGCACGGGGCGGAATTTTACCTGAACGACAGCGTCGCGGAATTCGAAGAGAACGCCGCCCTCTTAAAGAGCGGAAAGCGCGTTCCCTTCGACGTGCTCGTCACCGCGGTCGGCGTGCGCCCGAATACGGAGCTCGTAAAAGAGGCGGGCGGGCAGGTGCGGCGCGGCATCGTCATAGACGACCATATGCGCACCTCTCTTCCCGACGTGTACGCCGCGGGCGACTGCACGGAGAGCCGGGACATCGTTTCCGGCGAGTACAGGATCCTCGCCCTGCTGCCCAACGCGCGCTTTCAGGGAAGGTGCGCCGGCGCGGACATGGCGGGCGGCGATGAGGCGTTCGATACCGCTTTTGCGATGAACGCCATCGGCTTTTTCGGCACGCACGTCCTCACGGCGGGCTGTTATGCCGGCGAGGAGTATACGGAAGCGGAAGGGGATACCTATAAAAAGCTGTTCATCGGCGACAACGTCCTCAACGGGTTCATCCTCGTGAACGAACCCGAATGCGCGGGCATCTATACGGAGCTTATCCGCAGGCGCACGCCCCTTTCCGAAGTGGATTTCGCCCTGCTCGAAAAGGCGCCGCAGCTGCGTGCTTTTTCTGCAAAGGCGCGCGCGGGGATGTTGGCAAAGGAGGTATGAACATATGCGCATAGATGCGAGAGGAATGCATTTTTCCGCGCTCAACGAGATCGTCCGTTCGAGTGCGGATGCGGAGATAGAGATAGACAACTGCATCGGGCAGAGGTACATCGCCTGCGGGCTTTCCGGCAAAAAGATCACCGTAAACGGCACGCCGGGCAACGCGCTCGGGGCGTACCTCGACGGCTGCGACGTGACCGTGCGCGGCGACGTGCAGGAGGCGACGGGCGACACGATGAACGGCGGAAGCATCTGCGTGTTCGGCAGCGCCGGCGACGCCACGGGTTACGCCATGCGCGGCGGGCGCATCTTTGTCGAGGGGAACGTCGGCTACCGCTGCGGCATACACATGAAGGCGTATAAGGAGAACAAGCCCGCCATCGTCATCGGCGGGAAGGCGGGGAGCTTTCTCGGCGAATATCAGGCGGGCGGCATCATCGTCGTGCTCGGCGACGGGGCGGAGGGTTCTCCCGTCGGCAATTTCTGCGGCACGGGCATGCACGGCGGGGAGATGTATATCCGCGGCGACGCGCTGCCCAAAACGCTCCCGCCGCAGGTGAAGGCGGAGAGGCTGGAGCGCTTCCCCGAAGGGGAGGCGGCGCAGCTGGTGCGGCAGTGGTGCGACGCATTCGGGAAGGAGAGCGAAAGATATCTCTCTTCCCCCTGTTTCCGCCTCACGCCGGACAGCGCAAACCCTTACAAACAGATGTATACGCCCAACTGACGGGCGCATAAAGGAGGCTGCGGTGGAAAGGGTGCTTATCTGCTGCGAATCGGATACCGCCTCGGCGCGCATAGAGGAACTGCTCGCGGGCAGTTACGAAACGGTGCGTGCGAGGCTCCCCGCAGAGGCGCGCGAAAAGGCGGAGGATGCCTCGGCGGCGGTGCTCGCCGTGCCCCTGCGGCAGGACTGGGCAGACGCCGTCCGCGCCTTGTCCCTCGATACCTGCGCGGGGCTGATCGCGCTGCTGCGCGGGGAGCGCCGCGCCGAGGCGGAAAAGCTGTTCGGCGGGCTGGGCGTCGCCTTTGCGGATGTTTCCGAGGGGAAAAAGGCGTTTTTCGCCGCCCTCGCCTGCGCGGCGAAGGTGCACGAGCGCCTGCGCGCCGTGCGCAGCGAAAACGACCGCCTGAAGAGCACCATCGGCGATCTGAAACTCGTCGACCGCGCCAAGTGCGCGCTCATCCAATATCTGAACATGACGGAGGCGGACGCGCACCGCTTTATCGAAAAACAGGCGATGAACAGGCGGCTCTCCCGCCGCGAGATCGCGCTGGAGATCCTCAAAGCGTACGAAAGTTAAAGCGAGGGCTGTATGCTGAAAAAATTTGTGAAGATGCAGGGCGCGGGCAACGACTACATCTATTTCGACTGTTTCGGAGGGGAACCGGAGGACATACCCGCGCTGGCGGTGCGCCTCTCCGACAGGCACAAGGGCATCGGGGGCGACGGGCTCGTGCTCATCTGCCGAAGCGACGTAGCGGACGCGAAGATGCGCATGTTCAACGCCGACGGAAGCGAGGGGAATATGTGCGGGAACGCCATCCGCTGCGTGGGGAAGTACCTTTACGACGAAAACGTATGCCGCAAAGAGGAACTTTCCGTCGAAACGAAGAGCGGGATCAAATATCTGCGGCTCTACATCGAGAACGGAAAGGTGAAGCGGGTGCGCGTGGACATGGGAAAGGCGGACTTCGACCCGAAGTCGCTGCCCGTGCTGCTCGAAGGGGAGGCGGTCGACCGCCCCGTAAAGATCGCGGGCGGGCTGCACCGCATCACCTGCGTTTCGATGGGCAACCCGCACTGCGTCCTGTTCGAAGATCCCGACGGGGCAGACCTCGAAAGGATCGGGCCGCTGTTTGAAAACGCCCCGCTCTTTCCGGAGCGGGTGAACACGGAATTTGTGAAGGTCATCGGCAAAAACGCGCTGAAAATGCGCGTATGGGAAAGGGGGAGCGGCGAAACGATGGCCTGCGGCACCGGCGCCTGCGCGGCGGCCGCCGCGGCGTGCGCCTGCGGAAAGTGCGATGCGGCGCAGGACATACTCGTGAAGCTGCGCGGGGGCGACCTCGTCATCCATGTGGGAGAAACCGTCTTTATGACGGGCGAAGCGGAAAAAGTTTTTTCGGGAGAAGTAGAGATATGAAGTACATCTTCGTTACGGGCGGCGTCGTTTCCGGTCTGGGAAAGGGCATCACGGCGGCGAGTCTGGGCAGATTGCTCAAATCGCGCGGCTATAAGGTCGCGTCGCAGAAGCTCGACCCTTATATCAATATAGACCCGGGCACGATGAGCCCGTACCAGCACGGCGAGGTGTTCGTCACCGACGACGGCGCCGAAACAGACCTCGACCTCGGCCATTACGAGCGGTTCATAGACGAAAACCTGAACAAGTTTTCCAACCTCACCACGGGCAAGGTGTACTGGAACGTCCTCAACAAAGAGCGCAACGGGGAATACCTCGGGCAGACGGTGCAGGTCATCCCGCACATCACGGGGGAGATCAAGTCTTTCATCTACCGCGTCGGCAAGCAGAACGGGGCGGACGTCGTCATCACGGAGATCGGCGGCACCATCGGCGACATAGAGAGCCAGCCCTTCATCGAGGCGATACGGCAGGTGTCGATGGAGGCGGGAAGGGAAAACTGCTGCTTCATACACGTCACTCTCGTTCCGTATATCTCCGGCTCCTGCGAATTCAAGTCGAAGCCCACGCAGCATTCCGTAAAGGAATTGCAGGGCATGGGCATCACGCCGGACATCATCGTCGCGCGCGTCGACGCGCCTCTGCCCGAAGACATAAAGCGCAAGATCGCCATGTTCTGCAACGTCAGGCCGGACTGCGTCATCGAAAACCGCACGCTGCCCCTCCTGTACGAGGCGCCCGTGATGCTGGAAAAGGAGAACCTCTCCGCCATCGTCTGCCGCACGCTGGGTTTGGAGCCGCGCAAAATAGACCTCTCCGAGTGGGAGGCGATGCTCGCCCGCGCAGGCGGCTGCGAGGGGAACGTGCGCATCGCCCTCGTCGGAAAATATGTGCAGCTGCACGACGCCTATCTCTCCGTCGCCGAGGCGCTCACGCACGCGGGCTTTGAAAACGCCTCGAAGGTGGAGATCGAGTGGGTGGACAGCGAAGTGCTCACCGAAGAGAACACCGCCCGCATCCTCGACGGCGTGGACGGCGTCCTCGTGCCCGGCGGCTTCGGCGGCCGCGGCATCGAGGGCAAGATCTCGGCGGTGCGCTGGGCGCGCGAAAACGGCGTGCCCTTCCTCGGCATCTGCCTCGGCATGCAGGTCGCCGTCATCGAATACGCGAGGAACGTCCTCGGCTTTTCCGACGCGAACTCCTCCGAATTCGACCCCGAAGGCGCGCACTCCGTCATCGACATCATGCCCGATCAGCTGGGCGTGAAGATGGGCGGCACCATGCGCCTCGGCGCCTATCCCTGCCGCATCGCCAAAGGCACGAAGATGGAAAAGGCATACGGCAAAAAGGATATTTCCGAGCGGCACCGCCACCGCTTCGAGTTCAACAACGAGTACAGGGAAGAGTTTGAAAAGGCGGGCATGAAGATCGCCGGTACCTCGCCGGACGGCCGCCTCGTCGAGGCGGTGGAGATTCCCGCACACCCCTTCTTCGTGGGGGTGCAGTTCCATCCCGAATTCAAATCCCGTCCCAACGCGGCGCACCCGCTCTTCCGCGAATTTATCCGCGCCGCCGTGCAGTATGCGGGCAAGTGCGGCAGAAACTGAAGGAGAAACGGCATGAAGCTCAACGAAAACTATTTCAGGCTGGAAGAGAGCTACCTCTTTTCCACGGTGGCGCACAGGGTGAATGCCTATGCCGCCGCGCACCCCGATAAGAAGATACTCCGCATGGGGATAGGGGACGTGACCCTGCCCCTCGCGCCCGCGGTCGTCGACGCCATGCGGGAAGCGGTCGGGGAGATGGGCAGAAAGGAGACCTTCCGCGGCTACGGGCCCGAACAGGGCTACGATTTCCTGCGCGAGAGCATCCGCGGCTATTACGCCCGCCGCGGCATCTCCCTCGCCGCCGACGAAATTTTCGTTTCGGACGGAGCCAAGAGCGACCTCGGCAACATTCTCGACATCTTTTCGGCAGAGAATACCGCGCTCATCCCCGACCCCGTCTATCCCGTCTACGTCGACACCAATATCATGGCGGGGCGCAGGGTCGTGTTCGCCGACGCGACGGAGCGGAACGGCTTTCTCCCCATGCCGGACGAAAACACGGACGCAGACCTCATCTATATCTGTTCCCCCAACAACCCGACGGGCGCGGCGTATTCGCGCGCGCAGCTCGCCGAATGGGTGGCGTATGCGCGGAAAAAGGGCGCGGTCATCCTCTTCGACGCCGCGTACGAGCGCTTTGTTTCCGAAGAGGGGCTTGCGCGCAGCATCTTCGAGATAGAGGGCGCGCGCGAATGTGCCATAGAGTTCTGTTCCTTCTCCAAGACCGCGGGCTTCACGGGCACGCGCTGCGGCTATACCGTGGTGCCGCACGAGCTTGCGGGCGGGGCATGCAACAGGATGTGGCTGCGCCGCCAGACGACCAAGTTCAACGGCGTGCCCTACATCGTGCAGCGGGGCGCCGCGGCGGTGTTCACCCCCGAAGGCGAGAGGCAGACCGAGGCGAACCTCGCCGTCTACCGCCGCAACGCGAAGCGCATCACCGACTGCCTCGACGGGCTGGGCATCTCCTACACGGGCGGCAAAAACTCGCCGTATATCTGGCTGAAATGCCCCGGCTTTGACGACAGCTGGAAGTTCTTCGATTACCTTCTCGAAGAGGCGAACGTCGTCGGCACGCCGGGCAGCGGTTTCGGCAAAAACGGGGAGGGGCGTTTCCGCCTCACCGCCTTCGCGTCCGAAGAGGCGACCGAAGAGGCGGTCTCCCGCATACAAAAGCTGTTCAAGGCATAAAAAGCAAAAGAGAGGAGCGGGGACGCCGTATAAGCGTCCCCGCTCCCTTTTGTTTTGTATTGCCCGTCAGATGCAGAGCACGGTCACCAGCGCAACGAGCGTTCCGCACAGGAGGGAGCCCGCGAGGGAAAGGATGTCTGCAAGTTTTATGCGGAAGGTGCGGCGGTACGCAAAGAACGCCACCAGCCCCGCCGCGAGAAGCAGCGCGAGGGTCACGACGGAAGAGGAGTCGAGCACCGGCGAGGAGGAAGAGGAATAGAAGAAGAGAGAATCTCCCGCGGCGCAGCAGGCGCCGAAAAAGAGGTAGGCGGGAATGACGGTGCGGTAGCCGAACAGGGAAGAGGAGATCTGCCCCGCGTTTTCCGCGGGATGTTTTTTCGCGGTGAAGAACAGCCCGAAGTACGACGCCGCGCCGATCACGCCCCACAGCGGGTACAGCAGAGCGGAGTCCGGGATCAAGACCCTTCCCAGGCGCGCGGCGTTGCTGAAACCCGCGAACAGCCATGAGAGCGGCGCATAGGAGATGTAATTGGTGATATCGTTTATCTGAACGGGCATTTCACGATAAAAATAGGTGGTCAGATACAGGAAGGGCATCATGAGCAGGAACGCCCATGCGGCGATGAACACGATGCCGTCGCCCGTCGTATTCGCGCGGGTAAAGAAAAAGGCGTTCGTGCCGAAGAGCAGCACGGCAACGGGTATAGACGCAAAAAACAGGTATACGTATTGCTCTAAATAGAACATATTCTCTTTGCAGGCGATGACGGCGAAGCCCGCCCAATAGGAGAGGGCGTAGGGCGCGAGCACGAGAACGAGCCCCGAAAGGGTGCGCGCCAGCATGAGCGTCTCCCGCTTTACGGGCAGGGAATACCACAGGTCGGCGCTGCGCCTTTTCATGCGGTAGGAAAACTGCATGACGGGCACGGCGGTGCAGAGCACTGCGAGGGTCAGGGCCGGAATGTAGAGTAAGGTGTCGCCCGCGCGGTAGTGCGGCATCATGATCTCGCCGAATTCGTCTATGGGTTCGTACCATACGTCGATAAAGTCGGCGGACAGCGCCGCCGCCACGAAGAGCGTGACCGCGACCGCGGCAAAGATGCACAGAGGCAGAAGAATGCGCCTGAATTCGTAAGCGAGTACCTTTTTCATCTCGATTTTCCCTCCGTTTCCACAAGGAAAAATTCTTCAAAGTCGATGGGCACTTCTTCCGCAAAGAGGGGAGAAAGCAGGGAGAGCGCTTGCAGGATGGCGTCCGCGTCGCCGCGCGCGATGAATTGGACGACGCGCCCCTCCCGCTCGAACTTGATGCAGGGGAAGGGCAGGTCTCCGCGCTCCACCTCCCGCGGGAACGCCGCCTGGAATTTGTGCACGGAGGAGAGGTTGTCTTCCAGGTTCCCGCCGCGCTTCACTTTGCCTCCGCCGATGAGGGCAAAGTCGGTGCAGATATCCGTCAGCTCGCGCAGCGAATGGGAGGCGATGACCGTCGTCGTGCCGCTTTCGCCGATGTCGATGAGCGCGCGCTTGAATTCCAACCGCGCGTTGGGGTCGAGCCCGTCGAAGGCTTCGTCCAGCAGCAGGTACTTCGGGCGGCAGGCGAGGGCGAGCGAGAGGAAGATCTGCCTCTTCATTCCCTTTGAAAAGTTGCGTATGGGCGCCGCGCTGTTGAGGGAAAAGAGGGCGCAGCGGCTCTCGAACACATTTGCGTCAAAGGAGGGGTAAAACGCCTTATACAGCGCGGCGAGCTGCCTGCCCGTCGTGCCGGAGGCATAGTACGGTTCGTCCGCGAGGAAAAAGATGCCGCCCTTCACGTCGGTATTTTCGAATACAGGTTCGCCGTCGAACAGGATCTTCCCTTCGTCGGGGCGCAGCACGCCCGCCATCAGCCGCAGCAGGGTAGACTTGCCCGCGCCGTTCACGCCGACCATGCCGAACACGCTGCCGTCCGGCACGGTAAAGGATACGTCTTTGAGCACTTCGGTCTTTCCGAAGTGCTTTTTTACGCCTTTAACTTCTATCATCGCCATCCTCCCCGAAAACTTTATGCAATACAGAAAGGGCCTGTTCCCGCGTCAGTCCCGCCGCTTTCAGGGCGCGCAGCTGCCGCTCCGCCTCCTCTTCGGCGTGGCTTTCCGGCCCGCGTGCGCATACAAATACTCCCTTTTTCGGGAGCGTGCGCACCAGCCCGCGTCTTTCCAGCTCGGAGAAGGCGCGCTCCACCGTATTGGGGTTCACGCCCAGCTGCGCCGCGAGGGCGCGGCAGGAGGGCAGCTTTTCCCCCTCGCGCAGCGCGCCGCAGCGGATATACTTTTCGTATTCCTCGGCGATCTCTTCGCTGATATTCTTTTTTCCGCGCAGGAATATTTCCATGTTTTCCCTCGCTGTACCGTCTGTATTATCTGTATTAACTGTATTAAGTATAGCACGAAAAAAATAAGGCTGTCAACCCTTTTGAAAAAATTTTTCTGATTTTTCAGGAGCGGGAGGCACAGGCTTGTACCTCCCGATAGATCACCTACGGCTTGCCTGTTTCCGCTACCGCTTATTTCTGCGGGAGGGCGAGGAGGGTGCGGAGCAGCGTGAGCTGCTCGGGTGCGAGCGCCGCCTTTCCGACGGGGAAGACGACTGAATTTGACGCCAGCAGCTGCTTTCCGCAATTTTTGCAAAACATATTTCCTGTCCTTCTTATTTTTCTTCGGGGAAGAGTTTTCTGATCAGCGCGCTCACATAGTGGACGGGCACGAGCTCTATTTTATCCTCGAATTTTTTGACGCTCTTGAAGTTTTTGGCGGGGAACAGCACCCGCTTGAAACCCATTTTGATGCATTCGTTCACCCGCTTTTCGGCAAAGGTGACGCCGCGCACCTCGCCCGTCAGCCCGACCTCTCCGAATACGGCGGTGTACTTGTCGACGGGGGTGCCGCGCGCGGCGCTGGCAAGCGCCGCACAGACGGCGAGGTCGACTGCCGGCTCGTTCAGCCGTATGCCGCCCATCGCGTTGAGGTACACGTCCTGGTTGAAAAAGGGGATGCCGCACCGCTTTTCGAGCACGGCGATGAGAAGCACGAGTTTATTGTAGTCGATGCCCAGCGGCATGCGGCGGGGCAGGCCGTAGGCAGATTTTGCCATCAGCGTCTGTATCTCCACCATCATGCAGCGGTTGCCCGTTTCGGAGGGGGTGACGCAGCTGCCCGCCGCTTCCCCGCGGTTTTCGGAGAGGAAGATGTCAGAATAGTCGGAAACGCCGAAGATGCCCTCTCCCGTCATCTCGAATACGCCCACCTCCTGCACGGAGCCGAAGCGGTTCTTGTACGCGCGCAGGATCTTGTAGCTGTCCTCCTTTTCGCCTTCGAAATAGAGGACGGTATCCATGATGTGTTCGAGCACCTTCGGCCCCGCGAGCGCGCCCTCTTTGGTGACGTGCCCGACGATGAAGAAGGTGATGCCGCGGCTCTTGGCGAGGCGCTGCAGCTTGCCCGCGCATTCGCGTACCTGACCGACAGACCCCGCCGCGGAGGAGAGTTCGCTGGTATACACCGCCTGTATGGAGTCGATGACGACGAATTTTTCGTCTTCGATGGCGTCTTCGATGTCTTCGAGGCAGGTTTCGTTGAGCAGGAGCAGGTTGGAAGAATCCAGTTTCAGCCGCGCGCAGCGCAGCTTCACCTGCGAGCAGCTCTCCTCCGCGGAGACGTACAGCACCTTCTGTTTTTTGGAGAGGTGCGCCGAGACTTCGGTGAGCAGGGTGCTCTTGCCGATGCCCGGGTCGCCGCCGATGAGCACGAGCGAGCCGGGGACGATGCCTCCGCCGAGCACGGTGTCGAGCTCTTCCATGCCCGAAGAGATGCGTTCAAAGTGCTCTTCCCGCACTTCGGAAAGGGGAACGGGTCTGTGCGCGGCCGCCGAACGTTCGCGCTTTTCCTTTTTCGCCGCGGGGGCGGGCGCCTCCGCTATTTCCTCGACGAGGGTGCCGAATTTGCCGCAGCCGGGGCACCTGCCCAGCCACTGCGGGCTCTGCGCCCCGCATTCGGAGCATATGTAAACGGATTTCGATTTAGCCATAGTCGGTTTCCTTTTCTCTTTACAGCCGCAGCAATACGTTCGCGACGGCGGTGATGCCCTCGCCGCGGCCGATGTAGCCGAGCTTTTCGTTGGTGCCCGCGCTGATGCCGACGGCGCCCTCCGCGATGCCGAGGGCGGCGGCGACGTTCCGCTTCATCTCCGCGATATGGGGAGAGAGCTTCGGGGTTTCGGCGATGACCGCGACCGATACGTTGCAGACGGAAAAGCCGTGCAGATCAAGCATATCGCGCACGCGGGCGAGCAGCCGCAGACTGTCAGCGCCCTTATACTGCGGGTCGGTATCGGGGAAGTAATGCCCGATGTCTGCAAGCCCCGCCGCGGAGAGCAGCGCGTCCATCAGCGCGTGGCACAAAACGTCGCCGTCGCTGTGGGCGTGCAATCCGGTCGATGCGGCTATCTTCACGCCGCCTAAAACGACGTATTTGCGGTTCGCGCCGAAGGCGTGCGTGTCGACGCCGATGCCGGTGCGGTACTCTTCCGTCATAAAATCCTCCGCGAAGGTGAGCTTTCTGTTGCGCGCATCCCCCCCGAACAGGCGGGGCGGCGCGACGTATTTTTTCCAGACCCCCGAATCGTCGGTAAAGCTGTCTTCGGGGGATATCTTCCGGTAGGCGGCGAGCAGTTCGGGGAAGGAAAATCCCTGCGGCGTCTGCAGCGTGAACAGCCCCTCGCGCTCCACGGCTTCCGAAACAAATCCGCTCTGCGCGCGCACGGCGGTATCCGTGCAGGGCAGGGCGCACACGGCGCTGCCGTACTGCCGCACCGCAGCGATGCAGTCCGCGATGACCTTCTGCGAAATAAAAGGGCGGGCGCCGTCGTGGATGAGCACATAGTCGGGCGGGCAGGGGAGGGCGGCGAGCATTTCGAGCGCGTTTTTCACGGAGGCGGTGCGCGTTGCTCCCCCTTCGGCGAGTTTCACCTTTGCGAACGGGGAGAGAAGGGCGGAAATTTCCGCGCGGTCGGCTTCGTTCGCGCAGACGAGGACGCAGGCGATCTGTTCGTTCGCGCAGAAGGCGGCGACCGTCTTTTTGAGAACGGGGACGCCGCCGACCTTTTGCAGCAGTTTATTCTGTTGAAATCCCGCGCGCGAGCCGGTGCCCGCCGCGGGGATAACGGCGTAGATCTTCGGCATGATGTTTTTTCCGATTTTTATTTTCCGGCGTTCCGAAAAAATTTTTCCGCGTGTCCTTAAAAAATTTTATAATAAATTTACCTCGCGGCCCCGCAGGCTGCGCCTGCAAAGCCACTCGTTAAATTTATTATAAATCTGAATTTTGCCGTTTTCAATGCCTTCTGCCATAAATTTTTTTGGCGGAAAGAGTTGACAAAACGAGGCTGTCCGATAATAATTCCCCCGGGTGCGCGGGCCGTGCCGCGGCGTGCCCGAAAGGACGGGGAAGGGGATGAAAGGTCACAGAAGATATTCGAGCCGGCGGTCGAAGGGTTCGCGGCGCGCATGATCTTCGTCGATCTCCTGCGCGTCGGTACAGCCCATCGCCGCGTAGAATGCCTGGCTTTCCACGGCGGAATGCGAGGAGATGTACAGCTTCTGCGCGCCCTGCGATCTTGCCCATGCCGCGGCGAGCGCGAACAGTTGCTTCCCCGCCCCGTGCCGCCGCAGGTCTGCGGAGACGTGCAGGGAGGTGAGGTCGCGGTATTGCCCGCGGCTGCCCGCCGGCGCCGCCTCCACGGACGCAAAGCCTTTCAGTTTTCCGCCCGAAAAGGCGCCGAAAACGACGCCGCCCGCGCGCACGGTGCTGCGCAGGCAGCGGACGAGAAAGGCATAGTCTTCTTCGTCCCAGTCGTCGATAAACGGCGCCGGCGTTTCCCGCCACGCGCCGCCGATCCTGCGCAGGCAAAGCGTCACTTCCTGCCTTCGTATGAAGGAAGAAAAGAGAGGTGCGTCTATTTCGTCCCCGGACAGGGGGCGGTAACGCATATCATTCTTTGATGATCTCATAAAGCTGTGCGGCTTCGTCTTTTTTCACCGTTTCTTTCAGTCCGAGCACGCGGAATTTCAGCGACCCCGCCGCGAAGGCGAGCTCCACCACGTCTCCCGCTTTGAGCTGATAGGCGGGCTTTACCTCTTTTCCGTTGACGGATACTTTGCCCGCCTTGCAGGCGTCGCCCGCGACGGTGCGGCGCTTTAAGATGCGCGATACTTTGAGAAATTTGTCGATACGCATAGATTTACTGCCTCACAGTGCTCCGCCGCGCCCGCGTGCGGGGCACAGGAAAAAAGCGCGGGAGGGGGAAGGACGCCGCGCGTATTCCGTCTTTTTTTGGCGAAAGCGGAAAAAATTTCAAATTTTCGGGAAATAGTGCCCGGTGCGGGTAAAAAGAGGTTGACATTTTTTTGAAAATTTTATATAATGTCAAACTGTATCATTATGAAGTATAATGTGGTTTCTGCCCTTTTTGCCCTTTGCGGAAGGCGGAAAAGACGGTGCGCGGCTTGTTCTCTTTAATAATATTGTCAGAGAGGCAAGGAAAACCGTTTCGCTTCATGCCGTTGCCACTATTATACCGCAAAATTCCAAAGTTGTAAAGAGGCGGAGGATAAATGAGCGAAAAAACTTTTTTTCGCGTCTGCCGATACCGCGGTAATTTCGCGTGCCATGACATGAGAAATTTTTAAGGAGCGTGTGATCAATGAATTTACCCATTCAAAAGTACGGCAAGACAGAACGGCGGAAATTCGGCAGGATCAACGAAGTCATCGACATCCCCGACCTCGTAGAGATACAGAAGGAATCTTACCGCGCGTTCATCGAAGAGGGCATCGGAGAGGTGTTTGACGATTTTTCGCCCATCACCGACTATTCCGACCACTTCGAGCTGTACTTCCTCGAGCACGAGTTCGGCAGCAAGCCCAAGTACGACGAAAAGGAATGCCGCAACCGCGACGCGACCTACGCGCTGCCTCTGCGCGTGAAAGTCCGCCTCGTCAACAAGGTGAAGGAAGAGGTCATCGACCAGGACGTGTTCATGGGCGACTTCCCGCTCATGACGGAGAACGGCTCCTTCATCATCAACGGCGCGGAGCGCGTCATCGTCTCGCAGCTCGTCCGTTCCC
>ERZ1643249.1937-NODE-1937-length-19986-cov-5.924339_pt1 | contig 19986 bp, 17 predicted proteins | sample MGYA00579263_ERZ1643249 | MGnify/ENA primary metagenome ERZ1643249 (study PRJEB29033, sample SAMEA4952264) | chicken gut metagenome | biome: Broiler Chicken; feature: Gastrointestinal Tract; material: Caecum | place: Ireland | collected 2018 | study: Broiler... | reverse complement strand
CTGCTGTTCCGATGGGGGGATTTCGTTCTTTTCCTTATCATCACCAGAATTCTAATCCTTATCATCACCAGAATTCTAAGTGAAAGGGCGATTTCCTGTTTCGGTTTTCAAGATTGCTTTCTTCCGCTCTTCATCGCCAGAATTTCAAGCGTTTGAATGTTCTCTTGTCAGGATAGGATACTTTTTCGTTTGCGATGAGAAACCCACGCAACGAGAGGAGTTTGCTTTTGGTGTTCGCTTTCCCGATTGTTTCCGTACGCGAAACGGTTGACTGTGGGTGGAATGCGGTTTCGTTTTCTTCAAAAGGCTTTCCGAAGAATGTTCCGTTTGAATTTTTCTTTTTCCTCTTCTTCTTTGCTTCTTCGTTTCGTATCGGTTTCTTTTTAAGGAACCGACCCACAGATCATACGACTTTCAGAAGGTCATCGGATTCGGAATAGGAAATCTTCTTGCGGAAGGATTCTTGTTCCTTCCTTTTTCGGAGAACTTCCTTGTTGCTTCTCCCTTGTTGTGCCTTCATTATAGCACATAATTTTCACTTGTCAATAGTTTTGGTGAAAAAAATTTTAATTTTTTGTAAGATTTTTTCTTAATGCGCAGAATGAGACGGAAAACGCGGAAAAAGGCTTAAAACGGCTTTGCGTTGTAGCTTTCAAGGAAGCGGTTGATGCGGGGGAAATCGGAAGGCGTCACGATCGAGAGCGCTTTTTCGCCGAACACGCCGTGTTCGGTGACGATGACGGCGAGAAGGTTCTTCCGCTCCTCGAAGGCGACGAACACCTCGAACACCGTCGCGTCCTGACTCATAATGCAGTATTTTTCCATTTCCGATTCGTGCATGACGTCGCGGCAGAGCGTTTTGGTGAAGAACGCGCTTAAATCTTCGCCCGCTTTCACGCGGATCTCGATCTCGGAATACAGCCCGTAGGAGTTGATCACGCCAACCATCGTGCCGTGGTCGTAAACGACGAGCGTTTTCTGCCAATTTTCGCGGAACGCCTCCACTGCGCTGAGCACCGGCTTGTCGGCGAACACCGAAGCGATTTTTTTGATCTTGATCGCGTCGATGAGGCGCGGCGGACGGCAGAGCATGGCTTCGATGAACTCGATCGTCGTAACGACTTCGTCGCAGGGAACGGCGATCACCGTTTCGTCCGTCGATCCCGCGGTGCGGTGGACGATGGCGTTCCGCAGTTTTCCGTAGTCGATCAGCTCGCTTGCGTACCGCCGCACGGTGATGTCGAGATCGGAGCACCGTTTTACGAGGTCGGTAAAGTTTGCGGTCGCCTTTGCGTTGTACAGCAGTTTCAGCTGCGCTTCGATGCGGTTGTAGCTTTGCAGGAAACGCGATGCGTTGGATATATCCATAGTAGTCCTCCTGCCGCCATTATACCATATCTTGTGCCTCTTGGCAAGGGGGCAATTTTTCCGTGGATTTTGTCAGAATTTGCGGGGCGGGGAAGCGCCGTTCTTCGACGGGATTCGGCGCACTTCCGCATCCTTCGCGCGCGGCAAGCAATTATAATGGCAGATACGAGGCGGGAAGATGATCGTCTATTGGGAATACGCATTTCTGGAAAACGCGCTGCTCGACGGACTGCTCTTATATCTTGCGGGGAAGTGCGCGCGGCGGCGCGTCTGCATCTGGCGGCTCTGCCTTGCCGCGGCGCTCGGGGGCGCGTTCGCCGTCGTGTTTCCGCTCATCGCGCTTCCCGTCTGGGCGGCGTATTTCGTGAAGGTCGTTTCCGGCGTCCTGATCTGCCTTATCGCCTGCACGGGCGGCGCAAAAGCGTGCCTGATCGCGGTATCCGCATTCTTCGCGTTTACCTTCGCGCTCGGCGGGATCCTGACGGCGGCATATTCCTTTTTTGGAATAGAAACCGCCGACGGGACAGGGTTTTACGTGGAGCGCGCGCCCGTTGCGCTCGTGTTTGCGGGTGCCGGGATCTTCGTCTGCGCCGCGCTTGCGTGGCTGCGCGCGCTGTACCGCCATCGGAAAATCAGGCAGAACCTCTTGGAGTGTACGCTGACCGCGGGGACGCGCACGGTGCGTTGGACGGGCTTCGCGGACAGCGGGAATTGCCTCAGCTTCCGCGGCGAGCCGGTGTGCGTGCTCTCTGCCGCGGCGGTATTTGCGCTGTTCGGCGCGTCTCCGCCGTCGGTCGGGCGCATGGAAGTCGGGACGGTGAACGGCAGTGCGGAGCGGCCCGTGTTCCGCATCGACGAAATCTGCGTCTGCGGCGTGCGGCGGAGCGCATACGCCACGGTGGGCGACGTCGGCAAGGGGTATCAGCTCATTTTACATACCGCGCTATTGGAGGAGTGTCATGAACGTATTTTCAGCGCTGAAAGCATGGCTGCAAAGGATAAAGGGCGGAGAGAACGTCGTACATTATCTCTGCGGAAACGAGGCGCTTCCGCTGCCGCTCCCGCCCGAGGAGGAGGCGGAGATGCTCGCCAAACTCGAAGCGGGCGAGGACGCGGAGACGGTCAAGGCGAAGCTCGTTGAGCACAATCTGCGGCTCGTCGTGTACATTTCGCGCAAATTTGAAAACACGGGCGTGGACGGCGACGACCTCATCTCCATCGGCACGATCGGACTCATCAAAGCCATCAACTCCTTCCGTGCGGACAAGAACATCAAACTTGCGACGTACGCCTCGCGCTGTATCGAGAACGAAATTTTAATGTATCTGCGGCGCACCGTAAAATTGAAGAGCGAAGTCTCCTTCGACGAACCGCTGAACACCGATTTCGAGGGAAACGAGCTGCTGCTCTCCGACGTGCTCGGCACGGACAGCGAAACCGTGTACGGCGGCGTGGAGGCGAGCGTGGAAAGAGAGCTTCTGAAAGAGGCGCTCAAAAAACTGCCCGACCGCGAGCGCAAAATCATGTATATGCGGTTCGGGTTGGGCGGGCAGGAGGAGATGACGCAGAAGGACGTCGCCGACTGCCTCGGGATCTCCCAAAGTTACATATCGCGGCTGGAAAAGAAGATCATCGAGCGGCTGAAAAAGGAAATTTCCAAGCTCGTCTGATCCTCCGCGCCGCTCCCGCATGAAAAAGCGAAAATTCCGCATACTCATTCCGCGTACATAGGCTTTTGCCGAAGGAGGTGGGGTATGCTGCAAAAAGTAAGTATCTGCGGAGTGGACACGACGGGGCTTCCCAAGCTCTCGCACAAGGAAAACGACGAGCTGATGCGCCGTCTGAAAGCGGGCGACGGTGCGGCGCGGGAGAAGTTCATTATCGGAAATATGCGCCTTGTGCTCTCGCTCGTCAAGCGGTTCTGGGCGAAGAACGCCAATGCGGACGACGTGTTTCAGGCGGGCTGCGTGGGGCTGATCAAGGCGATCGACGGGTTCGATCTCTCGTTCAACGTCAAATTTTCCACGTACGCCGTGCCGATGATTCTGGGGGAGATCAAGCGGTATCTGCGCGACGGAAATTCGCTCCGCGTTTCGCGCTCCATCCGCGACAGAGCGTACCGCATCTTAAAGGTGCGCGAGAGCATTGAGGAGCGGGACGAGGAGGCGACGATTGAAAAGATTGCCGAGGCGCTCAAAGTGCAGGAGCGGGAAGTCGTCTACGCGCTCGATGCGATCTCCGACCCCGTCTCGCTGTACGAGCCTGTCTATAACAAGTCGGGCGATACGTTGCAGCTTTTGGATCAGCTCTTCGACGAAACGCAGAGCGAGGAGATCTGGACGGAGCGCGTCGCCTTAAAAGACGCCATCGCCCGCCTGACGGAGCGCGAACGGAAGATTTTGCAGCTTCGGTATTTCGAGGGAAAAACGCAGACGGAAATCTCCGCGGAAGTGGGGATCTCGCAGGCGCAGGTCTCGCGCCTTGAAAAAAACGCCATCGGCGCGATCCGCAAGGAAATCTCTTAAAAGGCAGTCGTTTCGCCGCCCGAATCTCGGGCGGCGTTTTCAATGTGTTGTATGCGTGATCCTCAATGCGTTGTAACGTAAATCCCGCGGCGCGGCGTATCGTGCGCGCCGCTCTGCGCGCGTTTGAAAATTTTACAAGAAACACATTTTTCCGACGCGGCGCATATAATAAAACGTGGAAACGAGTTTTTCGGAATTGCATAGCAAGGAGGTCGTGAACCTCACCGACGGCAAGCGGCTCGGGCGCGTGTGCGACGTGGTATTCACCTTTCCCGAAGGGCGCGTGCAGGGGATCGTCGTGCCCGGGGGGAGGGGGTTCCGCTGGGGCAAAGCGGAGCTGTTCATCGAGCTGAAATGCGTGAAAAAAATCGGGATCGACGTGGTGCTGGTGGAAGTCCGTTCTGCGCCCAAACCCGAAAAGAAAGGCAAGTGGGGGAGCGGACAGAGAGAGTGCGCTCCGCCGCCTCCGCACGGCGCGCCGCCCGACCGCCGCGACTACGGAGAGTACGAATAACGCGGCTTATTTCGGCTGTTTCATAGTAGTATGTCAGACATAATACTGTGCTTTTCTCCGAAAATGCCTATAAAAACGCCCCGATCTCATCAAATCGGGGCGTTTTTGTGTTGTGCTTGATTTTATTCCTGATAACAATCGCACATTCTGCCGTCGGGCAAAAATCCCGTATCCGAACACTTCGGACAGGCGTATCTGGGCATGAGATCGGCTTCCTGAATGCCGAGTTTTTGTAGCGCCTCCGCGCGGCTGCGCCGCGCCGCCTGAATGCGTTCCCGAATGGCGGGAAGATCGGCGGGGGAGAACACTTCCGCTTTGGCAAGTTCGATCTCGTCCTTTTTGATCGCCTTCTCTGCGGCGGCGAATGCGGGGTCTTTTTCCGCCGCGGCGCGGGTGCGTTCCGCGCGTTCCACGGCGGCGTTGCGGCGGAGCGCATACCAGCGTTCGCGCTCGCTGCGCGCGTCCGCGTTGATGTCCGCCTTCGTGCGGTAGTCGCGTGCGGCGGGCGTCTGCGCGGTCTGCCGTTCGGGGATCGCCGCGGGGTCGGTCACGCCCTCCCGCTTCCATTCGGAAAGGAGCTTGTTCATGTACGGCAGGGGGGACGATGCGCCCGCGCTGCGCTTTGCCGCTTCCGCGATGAGCGCGTCGGAGAGGTTCCAGCTCTTCCATGCGGCGACGGTATCGAGCGCGGCGGTCGTCTTTTTGATCACGCCGCAGAGCGGCTGTAATTTTTGCAGGAGTTTGAGCTGTCCTTCCCGTTCGGCGCAGTACGATTTCACGCTCTCCGCGTCCGTGATGCCCGCTCCGTACATCTGGTCGAGAAGGGTGTCCGTTTCGGGGAATCCGAAGGAGAGTTTCATGCCGAGCGCGGCAACGAGGGTAAGGCTCTCCTCGTCGTATCCGCGTTCCAGCCATTTTTCGGCGTACTCCTCTATGTAGGGGCGGGGATTCTGCACCTTCACGCCGAGTTTCCGCGCCACCTTAAATACGATGGAGGTGAGCTCTTCGCGGCGTTTGAGGTAGGCGCGCGCCGCGGCTTCCGTTTTGCAGTCCTTTTCGATTAGTTCCTCTACAAGGAGGTCGAGGGAGGCGAGCGAACCTTTTTTCAGCGCTTCGGCGCAGGCGGTCACAGCGCCCGTCTCCATGCCGCGCGCCGACCACTTTTCCAGAAAGTCGTAGTCGCTTTCCTGCGGCTTGCGGTAGATGCCGAGCAGGGTGAACAGCTTGGAAAGTTCGCGCTCGCGGGCGTTGAAGTCGGCGAGGTCGGCTTCGACCTGTTCGTAGGTGTACTTGCGTTCGCGGCAGAGTTTCTGCGCCTTGTTGAGCACGTGCGCCGCAGAGAGCTTTTCGCCGTCCTTTTTCACGCAGTATTCCACCACCAGCAGGAACGCCTGCTGTTCCATCGGCTCGTTTTCCAGAAATTCGAGAATGCGCTGCATTTCGTAGGGCTTGAAGTCCTTTTTCGCGCGCTGCAAGAGCTTGTACAGCTCGCGGTTGAACGCGGCGTATTTTTCGGGGCGCACCGATTTCGGCTTCCCGACGGCGGCGTTCACGGGCAGGTATTCGAGCATGAGCGGGGAGCGGGAGAGAATGCGCACCAGATCGCACTCCTCCCAGAAATCGAAGATCTCCAAAAAGCGCGGCAGGGGAATGCGGAGCAGTTTTGCCGCCGTCTCCGCGTCGAATTCGCCCGCGCATTGGCAAAGGTAAAGCCCGTAGAGATAGGCGCGCACCGCGTCGCCGTCCGCCTGCGGCAGGTACTTCGTGATGAACTGATTTTCCACGCTCGTGAACATATTGGCGGTGAAATCTTTTGAAAACGCGGCGAAAGACATGAAACGCCCACCTCTCCTCGAAATTTGTCCGTTGTTTTACTGCCGTAATTTGGCGGAAAGCAAATCGAACGCTTGCTTTTTTTTTCGTATCGTTATATAATAGTATAGCATAATCGGCGGCGAATTGCAATTTCTTTTGACTGTGCCGCTTTCTTTTTTCCGAATATGAAAATTCTTCACACCTCCGACTGGCACATCGGCAAACGGCTGATGGACAGAGAGCGCCTTCCCGAACAGAGAGAGGCGCTCGAAGAGCTCGTCCGCATCTGCGAGGACGAGCAGGCGGACGTCGTCCTCGTTGCGGGAGACGTCTTTGATACCTTCATGCCCTCCGCCGAAGCAGAGGAGGTGTTTTTTCACGCCGTCAAGCGGCTTGCGGGAGCGCGGCGTGCGGTCGTGCTCATCAGCGGCAATCATGACGACGGCGTGCGCCTTGCCGCGTCCGCACCCATCTCCGCAGAGGAAGGGGTGTATCTGTTCGGCGGATCAAAGCGCGCCCTTCCCGTCGGCGGTACGCGCGGCGTGCGCGCCGTCGGGGCGGGGGAGAACTATCTTCTGCTTGAAAACGAGGCGGGCGAGCGGCTCTATGTGAACGCGCTCCCGTACCCCAACGAGGCGCGCCTGAAAGAGGAAAAAACGGAGGAAACGTACGCCGAAAAGGTCGCGCGCTGGATCTCCTGCGGCGCGGAGGCGCGCGGAGAGGGCGTTCCGTACGTCTTGCTGACGCACCTCTTTGCCGCAGGCGGCGCGGCGAGCGAGAGCGAGCGCGATATTCAGCTCGGCGGCGCGCGCATCGTTCCCATCGACTGTTTCCCTGCGGACGCGTTTACGGCGCTCGGGCATCTGCATAAGCGCCAGCGCCTGCGCGACAACGTGTATTACAGCGGTTCGCTTCTGCAATATTCCTTCGACGAGGCGAATATCCCCAAGAGCGTTGCCATTCTGAAAACGGAGGGGGATAAAGTCGTCTTTGAAAAGGAAGTTCCCTTAACGTCGGGCAGGAAACTCGTCCGGCTGGAAGCGGCGGGCGTGGAACAGGCGCTCGCGCTCCTGCGCAGATACGAAAACGCGTTCGTCGAACTCACGCTGCACCTGAACGCGCCGCTCACCGCGCAGGAAACGCTTTCGCTCCGCGAGGCGAACGAGGGGCTTGTTTCGCTCATCGTGCGCACGCAGACTGCCGTCGACGCGCCCGAGATCGTGCGCAGCGCGCTCTCTTCGGAAGAGCTTTTCGTGGAATACTATAAGTCGGTTTACGGTGAGCCGCCGTCCGACGAACTCAAAGAGGCGTTTCTCGAACTCCTCGGGGAGGGCGCATGAAACCGACCTATCTCAGTTTTTGCGGGATCAATTCCTTCTCCGAACGCGCGGAGATCGATTTTGAACAGCTCCTTCAATTCGGGATCTTCGGCATTTTCGGCGATACCGGATCGGGCAAGAGCACCATTCTCGACTGCATCGGGTTCGCTCTGTACGGCAACGTGGCGCGTTCGCGCTCGGGCAGCATTGCGGACGTCATCAATTACAATACGGACAGGGCGGACGTACAGTTCGAGTTCGAGATCTTTTACGACGGGAGCAGAAGAAAGTTCCGCGTCGAGCGCGAACTCAAACGCAAGAACGCCGCGCAGTCAGCCAAAGTGTTTGAACGGGACAAAGACCGCTGGGTCGCCGTTGCGGACGGCGTGCGCGAGAGCAACGCTCTGCTGGAACGCATTATCGGGCTGGAACAGAAGGATTTTGAAAAGTGTATCGCGCTCCCGCAGGGGGAATTCGCGCAGTTCGTGAAATCTGCGCGGAGCGATCGTCTGAAACTCGTTTCCCGCCTGTTCGACCTCGAATCGTACGGCGACGCGCTCATCAAGCGCGCGGGCGGAAAACTTGCGGAGGCGCGGAACGCGCTCGACGTCACGAACGCCCGCCTCGAACAGTACGCGCAGATCACCAAGGAGACGGTGGAGACGCTCGCCGAAGAGGTAAAAACGCTTGCCGCGCGGGAGACCGCCCTGCAAACGTCGCTGACTTCCATACGGAAGGAGAAAGAACTGCTTGCGGAAAAGGTGCGCCGCCGTGCGGAACGGGAGCGCGTCGCCGCAGAGATGGCGAAGCTGGAAGCGCGCCGCGAGGAGATGAAAACGCTGAGCGGCGAGCTGGACCGTCTCGACAGAGCCGCCGCCGCGGTGAAAGCGGCGAGAGAGGCGAAGGACTGCCGTCTCCGCGCCGCCGAACGGGAAAAGAACCTGCAAGCGGCGCAGGCGCGCGTACAGCGCGCCGAAGAGGCGGAGCGCGCGCTCGCCGCGTGGAATGCGGCGGAAGCCGAGGAGCGGGAACGCGTTCTTGCCGAGCGCATTGCCGCGGCAAAGGCGCGGCAGGTGACGGCGGACGAGCTTGCGCGGGCGAAGGAGCATTTTGCCAAAGCCGAGCGTTCGCTTGCCGAAGAGCGGACGGCGTTCCGCGATTTCTCGTACGACGAGGAGCGCGCCAAGCTCGAACGGGCGGCAGCCGCGCTCGGCACGGAAGATTTCGTCGGCTATCTCGAAACGCACGCAAAATCGCTCTTTAAGGGCGAATACGCGCAGTTTGCTTCCGAACTTCGCGATCTGACGGAAAAATACGGGGAGATCGGCGACGACAGCCGACCGCTCATTGAAAAATACGACGCGCTCGCGGCGGGCGAACGCCCCGATCTCGACGCGCTCCGCGCGCAGTTCGAGGCGCGGCAGAAGGAGCGCGCGGACGTCGAACGGCAGAAACTCATGCTCGAAAAGGCGAAAGGGCGGTACGATCTGCATCTGGAAAATCTCCGCCGCCTGAGCGCCGACCTCGACGAGACGAAGGCACGCATCGCGCGGCTGAGCGAGGGGGCAGTTCCCGAAGAAGAACCCGCTTCCGCCATGGAAGAGCGGCTTGCCGCGCTGCGTGCGGAACGCAGCCGCCACGCCAAAGAGACGGAGACGGCGCGGAACGCCCTTGCGGAGGCGCGCACGGCGCACGCGCGGGCGGCGTCGGAGGAGGCGGCGGCGCGCGAGGCGATGGAAAACGCCGCAAAACGCCTTTCGGAGGCGCTTGCGGCGGGGAATTTCCAAAGCGCGGAGGAGGCGATCGCGCTCTCTTCCAAGTACGGCGATCCCGCGGCGGCAAGGGCGCGCGTGGAAAAGTTCCGCGACGATTGGGCGGCGACCCGCTCCAAACTGCGCGAGCTGAGCGCGGAAGAGCTGGACTCCGCCACGGACGAAGCGTACAGGGCGGTCGCGGAAAAACTCTCCGCGGCGGAAGCGGAGGCAAAGACCTGTTCGCAGACGCTCGCCGTCAGAAGGGAAGCCCTGACCCGCGCCGAAGCGGGATTAAAAGAGAAACACGCTTTGGAGAAGGAGCGGGCGGAAAAAGAAAAGCGCGCCGCGCTCTACGAGCGGTTGAGAAAGCTTCTCGAAGGCAATAAATTTATGGAATTTGCGGCGGAGGAGTATCTGCAAACGGTGGCGGCGAACGCCACGCGCCAGCTCCTCACGCTGACGGACGGAAGATACTGCCTGCGCTACGACAGGGGATTTTTCGTCGGCGATAACTTCAACGGCGGGCAGACCCGCGGCGTATATACGCTCTCGGGCGGGGAGACCTTCCTCGTTTCGCTCTCGCTCGCGCTTGCGCTGAGCGCGGAGATCTGCCGCAAATCGCTGCGTCCCATCGAGTTTTTCTTTTTGGACGAAGGATTCGGCACGCTGGACGAGCACCTCGTGGACGTGGTGATGGACAGCCTTGAAAAACTCAAAGGAGAGCATTTCTCCATCGGCATCATCTCCCATGTGGAGGAACTCAAACATCGGATCGACCGCAAGCTTTCGGTGAAAAAAGCCACCGAGCGGCACGGATCGCAAATTTTTACGGAGTGAGGTAATCTGTTTGGCAAGTACGTTTCTGACCCCCGTGACGTTATGGAAGGACTTTGACGACACGCTCCCCCTCGAAGAGCATATCCTCGGCGAGGAGGTGCGCGACGGCGTCGCCTTTCAGGAGATCTGCTTTTTCGGCCGCCGTGTCGGCGCGTCGCGGGTAAAAATTTATGCGCAGTACGCCTTTCCGGAGGGGGAATCCCGCTTTCCCGTCGTGCTCGTTCTGTACGAGGCGGGGCATCCGTTTGACGAAGCGTTCGTAAAGCACTTCGTCTCGCGCGGGTTCGGCGTGCTGAGCGTGGACTACTGCGGCGACAACGGCACCGACCGCTGTACGCAGTACCCGCCCGAAATCGATTACGCCAACTTCGTGCGCGCGGGGCGGCACCTCGACTACGCGGAACCAACCGCCCGCGAGACCTGCTGGTACGAGTGGGCGGGCGTTGCGCGCTACGCCGCGAAGTTCCTTGCCTCGCGCGAAGAAGTCACGCGGTTCGGCGCGATCGGTCTGCGCTCGGGCGGGGAAGTGCTCTTTAAAATCGCGCCCTACGCGCAGCTTTCCTGCATGATCACCGTGTGCGCGGCGGGCTGGTGGGCGTACCGCGGCATGGAAAAATTTACGGGCGAACAGCGCGTGTTCGACGAGGAGCGCCACCGCTTTATTGCGGGGATCGATTCGCAGAGCTACGCGCCCTACGTCAGATGCCCCGTGCTGCTTCTCTCCGCCGTCAACGATACCAAACACGATTACGACCGCGTGTACGATACCTTCCAGCAGATCAATCCCGCCGTGGAAAAGGCGTTTTTGTATTCTGCGCACGGAAACGGGCTGATCGGTCTGCACTCGCTTGCCGACATCGATCTCTTTCTCGATAAATATCTGAAAAACCGTTCGGTGTTCGTGAGCGCGCCCGTCAATATCTCCGTGGTGGAAGAGGACGGCAACCTCGTCGTGAAGGCGACGTTCGACGAGGACGGGGAGATCCGCAGCGGCGGCATCTTCTATACGGAAAAGATCACCGACGCCCGCGCCCGCGACTGGACGCGCGTCCTCGGCACGGCGGCGAACCTCAAAGGCAACGTCGGCACATATCCGCTGAACATTTACGAAGGCAGCCGCCGCGCGCTCGTGTACGCGTTCGCCAATTATTCCAATAATTTTTCCGTGACGTCCAAAATTCAGGAAGTCGTCATCGAACATCCCTACAAAAACGCCTGTCTGAAAAGCCGCGTGATCTACGAATCGGAGCGCGACGGAACGAACGGCGTGGCGGGATTCCGCCGCCGCGCGCGTTCCATGGCGAACTGCTTTGCCGACAGCACGGGAACGGACGCGAAACTGCTCCCCGGGTACGGCGGCATTCTCGGCGCGACGGCGGAGGCGGGGCTTGTATCGTACCGCGTGAGCGAGCCGCGCTATGCCGCGCCCGACGGAGCGGCGCTCCGTCTCGACGCATACTGTAAAGAGGACGCGCTCCTCAAAGTCACGTTCTACCCCGACGCGAACGAAGAGCGCGGGTACAGCGCGGAGGCGCACATTCAGGGCGGCGGCAAATGGAAAAGTCTCTTTTTCGAGCCGTCGGACTTCAAAACGGAGACGGGGCAGCACCTCGAAAATTTCAAAAACGTCATCTCCGTCGTATTTGTCGGGAGCGCAGAGGTGCTCGTGAAGAATATTTGATGGATCTGACGCAATTTACGCTCGGCACAGTCGTCGAGACAAAAAAACAGCACCCGTGCGGCGGAAAGCGCTGGGAGATCGTGCGGACGGGCGCGGATTTCAAGATCCGCTGCCTGACGTGCGGGCGGGTCGTCATGCTCACGCCCGACGAGCTGAAAAAACGCGTGAAGCGCGTTGCGGAGGAAAAGCCGTGACGCGCCGCCCGCGTATGCTCAACGAGCCGAAGGAGTCGGCTGCGCCCTACGTCGTATTCGCGGTAGTCGTCGCGCTTCTGCTCGTCGTGCTCATCGTCAATCTCCTGCGCGTGACCTATACGTTCGCCGTGGACGTCAGCGGCTCTTCCATGGAAGATACCATTCACGGCGGAGACATCCTTTACGCGCTGCCCGGCTTCGACGCCGAGCGCGGCGACATCGTCATCATCGACGTACAGGGCGATCCGGATTTTAAACGGGATACGAACAATATTATCAAACGTCTCATCGCGAAAGAGGGCGACTGCGTCAAATGCGAGGACGGGGTGGTCTATGTAAAGCCCGCGGGCGGAGAATACGCGCCGCTCGACGAGCCTTACACAAAGGGCGTCACGCCCGATTTTCCGGAAGTTGCGGTCGGCGAAGGGGAGATCTTTTTTCTCGGCGACAACCGCGGCGCCAGTCGGGATTCGACGGAAGTCGGCACGCGGCTGTATTCCGACATTATCGGCGTCGTTCCCGATTGGGCGGTTTCCATAAAGGGGCTCACAACGCCTGTGGAAAAATTCCGTTACGCCCTGCAAGATTTGTTGGAAAATATCCGTTACGGCCTGCAAGATTTGTTTTCATAAAAAATTACGATAAATGAACGATGGAGGAAAGTATGATCAGACTCACGGCAGACAGCACCTGCGATCTCGGCGAGCAGATCGCAAAGCGCGGCATCGGCATCAAGCCGCTCACGGTGATCCTCGGCGGAACGCCCTATTCGGACGGCGTGGATATCGTCCCGCAGGACATCTTCAACTATGTTGAAAAGACGGGGCAGCTCCCCAAGACGGCTGCGCCGAGCATCGCCGATTACGAGGACTTCTTCCGTCCGTATGCGGAGGCGGGGGAGACGGTGATTCATTTCAGCATTTCGTCCAAGGCGTCGTCCTCGTACTCCTATGCGGCGGAGGCGGCGAAGACCTTCGGCGGAAAAGTGCACGTCGTCGATTCCAAGGCGCTCTCCACGGGGCAGGGACTCGTCATCATGATGGCGGCGGATCTGCGCGACGCGGGCGCGTCTGCGGAGGAGATCGTGGAAAAGGCGAACGCCGTCCGTCCCAAAGTGAATACCTCGTTCGTGCCCGACCGCCTCGATTATCTCTATAAGGGCGGCAGATGCTCCCGCATGGCGCTGTACGGGGCGAATCTTCTCAAAATCCACCCGCTGATCGAGATGGAGGACGGGCAGCTCGTCGCGGGCAAGAAGTACCGCGGCAGCATGGAAAAGTGCATTGCGCAGTATGTGAGCGACCTCGCCGCGAAATATCCCGAATACGACAGGACGCGCTGCTTTATCACGCACAGCAGTGCGGACGAGAGCGTGATCGAAGTCGCGCGGCAGAAAGTGAAGGAGCTTTTTTCCTTCGACGAAGTGCTCGAAACGGTCGCGGGTTCGGTCATTACGGGGCATTGCGGCAGAAACACGCTTGGCGTGCTCTTTATTGCAAAATAACCGTTTATCGGGGCTATAAGCACAAAAAATAGCGGTCTGCGCGCGCGGGCTTGATTTCCGCGCGCGGATCGTGTATAATAGGAAGAAAAGCGCGCGTCCGCGCGAATTGAGGACTACATGACGAGATTGTATCAGGACGTTGACCTTTGGAACGCCTATAAACAGCGCAAACGCATTCTTTCGGGCTTCTTTATTGCCACGGGATTGTTTCTGGCAGGTTTTTTTGCAGTGTTTATCTATTTTCTCATGCTGCCGTACGAGGACCCGAACGGCGCGTGGGCGACGGCGGTCGCCTGTATTCTGGCGGCGCTGTACATCATTTTTCTGTTTCCCTATATGGGCATCTGTTTCAAGCGCGCGAACGCCTATTTCAGGATGCTCCGCTATATTTCCGTCGGGCTGAAAGAATATACGGTCGCGCCGTTTTCGGGCATTGAGGACTGGACGACCGTGGACGGCGTTGACGTCAACGTGGCGACCTTCCGCGTCCACAACTATAAGCGCGACGAGGACATGATCCGTCAGATCTACGTTGACGGGGAAAAGGATTTTCCGCCCTTTGAGGAAGGGCAGTCGGTGCGCTTGATCTCGCAGGGGAATCTGCTCATCGAGTACGAAATCGTCGATTGATCGCGGCGTTTTTGCGGGCGTAAAACGCGCCGCAGACTGTATTTACCGAAAATTTTTTCAATTGATAGGAGTAAACGAATTTTATGCGAGCAGTTGTAACGGTAACGGGTTCGGACAGAAAGGGGATCATCGCCAAGGTGAGCGGCTTTCTGTTTGAGCGCGACGTCAACATTGAAGACATTTCTCAGACCATTCTCGGCGATCAGTTCGCCATGATCATGATGGTGGATACTTCCGAAAGCAAGAAGGATTTTGCCGCGCTCTCTTCCGAGCTGGAAGAGATGGGCGCGAAGATCGGCATGACCGTCCGCCTGCAACACGCGGACATCTTCGACGCAATGCACAACGTCTGAGTTCTGCCGAGGGGATCCATCATGTTCAATAAATTTGACGTACTTGAAACGATAGATATGATCGAGAAGGAGCACCTCGACATCCGCACGGTGACGATGGGCGTCTCCCTTCTTCCCTGCATCCGTTCGACGGCGGAAGAGACCGCGCAGGCGGTGTACGACCGCGTGATGAAGAGCGCGAAAGACCTCGTGAAAACGGCAAACGAGCTTTCGCGCGAATACGGCATTCCCATCGTCAACAAGCGCGTGTCCGTCACGCCCGTTTCGCTCATTACGGCGGCGTTTCCCGAAAAGAGCCCGCTCGTCGGGCGCGCGCTCGACCGCGCGGCGGCGGAGCTCGGCATCGACTTTTTAGGCGGCTATTCCGCGCTCGTCCACAAGGGAACGGCGGATTACGAGGAAGCCTTTTTAAAGACCATTCCCGAGGTGCTCGCCACGACGGGGCGGCTGTGTTCTTCCGTCAACGTCGGGTCGAGTAAATCGGGCATCAATATGGACGCCGTCCGCATGATGGGCGAGATCGTCTTGGAGACGGCGGCGCGCACCGCCGACCGCGACGGGCTTGGCTGCGCCAAACTCGTGGTGTTCTGCAACGCGGTGGAGGACAACCCCTTCATGGCGGGCGCGTTCCACGGCGTGGGCGAGAGCGATACCGTCATCAACGTGGGCGTATCCGGTCCGGGCGTCGTGCAGCACGCGCTGAAATTTATTCCCGACGCCGACCTCACCGACGCCGCCGAACTCATCAAGCGCACCGCGTTCAAGATCACGCGCGCGGGTCAGCTCGTTGCAAAAGAGGCGGCAAAGCGGCTGGGCGCGCGCTTCGGCATCGTCGATCTTTCGCTTGCGCCCACGCCTGCGCGCGGCGATTCCGTTGCGCATATCCTCGAAGAGCTGGGGCTGGAAGTCGTCGGCTGCCACGGCACGACGGCTGCGCTCGCCATGCTCAACGACGCGGTCAAGAAGGGCGGCGTCATGGCTTCCTCCCGCGTGGGCGGGCTTTCGGGCGCGTTCATTCCCGTCTCCGAGGACATCGGCATGATCGAATCGGCAACGGCGGGCAAGATCACGCTGGAAAAGCTGGAAGCAATGACGTGCGTCTGCTCCGTCGGGCTGGATATGATCGCGATCCCGGGCGACACGCCCGCGTCGACCATTTCCGCCATCATTGCGGACGAAGCCGCGATCGGCATGGTCAACAACAAGACGACGGCGGTGCGCGTCATTCCCGCGCCCGATAAAAAGGTGGGGGACGAAGTGAGCTTCGGCGGGCTGCTGGGGCGCGCGCCCGTCATGCCCGTTCACGGCGGCGACGCGAGCAGGTTTATCCGCCGCGGCGGTCTCATTCCCGCACCCATTCACAGTTTCAAAAATTAAGGAGAGAGTTATATGGAACGCAAAGAAGTTGAAACGCAATACAGGTGGAAAACAGAGGACATTTTCGGGAGCGACGAGGCATGGGAGGCGGCGTTCGCCGCGCTGGAAACCCTGCCCGACGTTTCTTCCTTCCGCGGCAATCTGAACACCGCGGAGAACGTGGCGGCGTATTTTGCGCTGACCGACGCGTACGAGGTCAAACTCATGCGCGTGTACCTGTACGCCTTTCTGAAACACGACGAGGACGTGCGCGTGACCAAATACAACGCGTATGTCGCAAAGGTCATGAGCCTGTTCACCCGCTACGGCGCGGAGACCTCCTTTGCCGTTCCCGAACTCACGGCGCTGCCCGAAGAGACGCTTGCAGCCATTGCGGCGGACGAGCGGCTGAAAGATTACGATTATTCCCTCAAACGCCTGATCGCGCGCAAAAAGTACGTGCTCTCCGAGAAGGAAGAGCTGATTCTGGCGCAGACCTCGGAGCCGCTGAGCGTTGCGGGCGACGTGTTCGATATGCTCGACGACGCGGAACTCAATCTCCCGTATATGGTCTATCAGGGCAAGCGGGTCAGGCTCTCGCACGGGCTGTATTCCGTCATCATGAGCGGGAGCGACCGCGAGGCGCGCGCAAAGGCGTTCAAAAAATATTATTCGGCATACGAGAAGATCATCAACACGCTTGCCACCACCTACTACGGCAACGTGAAGAAGGATATTTTCTACAAAAACGTGCGCGGGTACGAGAGCTGCTTGCAGGCGGCGATCTTTGAAGAGGACGTCTCGCGCGACGTGTACGACAACCTCGTTTCCGCAGTCGATACCTACGCGCCCGTCATGCACCGCTACATGGAAGTGCGCAAAAAGACGCTCGGGCTGGACGAGATGCACATGTACGACCTGCCTATCCCGCTCGTGGAGGACGCGGAACTCCGCCTCTCCTTCGAGGACGCGTTCGAGCTTGTGTTGAAGGGGCTTTCGCCGCTCGGCGAGGAGTACAACGCGCTGCTCAGAAAGGGACGGGACGAACGCTGGATCGACGTCTGCGAGACGGAGGGCAAGCGCGGCGGCGCGTATTCCATCGGCATTTACGGCAATCACCCGTATGTGCTTCTGAACTATCAGCAGACGACGCACGACGTATTCACCATCGCGCACGAGATGGGGCACGCCCTGCATTCCTACTTCTCCAACGGCAATCAGCCTTACGCCAAGGCGGACTATAAGATCTTCGTTGCGGAAGTCGCAAGCACGGTCAACGAGGTGCTGCTTCTGAAATATCTCCTGCACACGACGGAGGATAAGAAGCTCAAAAAGTACCTTCTCAATTACTTCATGGATATGATCCGCACCACGCTCTTCCGCCAGACGCAGTTTGCCTGCTTCGAGCAGGAGGCGCACGCCATGGCGGAGCGCGGCGAACCGCTGAATAAAGACAATCTTTCCGCGCTCTACTATTCGCTCAACAAGAAGTATTACGGCGACGCGCTCACGCACGATAAGCAGATCGCCATCGAATGGGCGCGCATTCCGCACTTCTACCGTTCCTTCTATGTGTACAAGTACGCGACGGGCATCACGGCGGCGATCGCCATCGCGGGCAAGATCCTGTCCGAAGGAAAACCCGCCGTGGAACGCTATTTCGAGTTCCTCAAAGGCGGCTGCTCCACCGATCCCGTTTCGCTCCTGAAAGGCGCGGGCGCGGACCTGACGGACAAGGAGACGTTCGCAAGCGCAATGCGCGAGTTTGAAACCGCGCTCGCAGAGTTCGAGTCGCTCGAATAATCCATTGCGGCGATATACGCTTTCAGCCGCGCTCGTTTGATAAATTCGTTACGCAGAGGAAGTACGCATGGCAAACAATCAGATGCCGCACAATTTAGAGGCGGAGTCCGCGATCTTGGGCTGTATCCTCATCGACGGGGATATTCAGTCCGAGCTTCTGGAAACGCTCCGCGAGGACGATTTCTATCAGGAATCCAACCGCCTCGTTCTGGACGCGATGAAGAAGGTGTACGCCGCGCGCAAACCCGTCGATATCGTCACGCTCACCGATATGTTGGAGCAGGACGGAACGCTGGAACGCGCGGGCGGGCTGGTGCGCATCACCGAGCTTGCCGAAGTCACGCCCTCCGCGGCAAATTACAAGCAGTATTTTGAAATTATCCGCCGCGACGCGATCCGCCGCGCGCTCATCCGCGCCGCAAAGGGCATTATCGAAGTGAGCACGGAGGGGACGGAGGCGCGCGAAGCGGTCTCCTATGCCGAAAAACAGATCTACGATATTTCCAAGCAGGAGGACGGCAGTCAGCTCGCGGGGCTTGCGGACGGCGTCGTTATCCGCGAAGTGCTCGGAAAGTTCGAGGAGATCCAATCCGATCCCAACGCGTTCCGCGGTCTCGAAACGGGGTTCAAACATCTCGACCGCATCACGAACGGGTTGCAGCGTTCCGACCTCATCGTCATCGCGGCGCGCCCGGGTATGGGAAAGACGTCGCTCGCCATGAACATCGTCGAGAATATCTGCCTCGTCAAAAAAAGGACGGCGGCGGTGTTCTCGCTCGAAATGCCGCGTTCGCAGATCGTACAGCGTCTCTTGTGCGCGCACGCGAATGTGAGCATGGAAAAGGCGCTCTCGGGCAAGCTCGTGCAGAAGGAATGGAAGAACCTGATGATCGCCAGCGACAAGCTGCAAAAGAGCAAGCTGTTCATCGACGATTCCTCCCGCGTGACGCCCGCCGAAGTGCTTTCCAAGTGCCGCCGTCTCTCCGCCTCCGCGGGCGGGCTTGACCTCGTCATGATCGACTATATCCAGCTCATGGGCGGCTCGTCGAGCGGCGGCGACAAGAGCGGAAACTCGTTCGAGAACCGCCAGCAGGAGATCGCGTCCATCACGCGCGATCTGAAAATCATGGCGAAGGAGCTGAACGTTCCCGTCATCGCGCTTTCGCAGCTGCGCCGTATCCAGACCAAAGAGCCGCAGCTTTCCGACCTGCGCGAATCGGGCGCGATCGAGCAGGACGCGGACATCGTCATGTTCATCAACCGCCCCGACGTCACCGCCACGGCGGAGGAGCTTGCCAAGGGGCAGGCGGTCAAGGGGGCGGCGGAACTCATTCTCGCCAAGCACAGAAACGGTGCGCTGGGCAGAGTTCAGCTCCGCTTCCTCGGCGAATGCACCAAGTTCATCGACGTGGACGAGCAGGACATTCCCGACGAAGAGCCGCAGCATTTCGTTCCGCCTCCCGAAGGCTACGAGAGCGCGGAGGACGTGTTCCCCGGCTACGGGGACGATACGGGGATACCCGAATGAAGACGCTCGTTCTGCCGCCCGACGAACGGGCGCTCGCCTATGCGAAAGAGCTGATCGAGGCGGGGGAGGTCGTCGCCTTTCATACGGAGACGGTGTACGGTCTCGGCGCGGACGCCCGCAACGACGAAGCCGTCAGGAAGATCTTCGCGCTCAAAGGCCGTCCGACGGATAACCCGCTCATTTCGCACGTACATTCCGATTACGATATTTCCGCACTTGCGGAAGTTCCGCCCTATACCGAGGCGCTCCGCAAGGCGTTTTTGCCCGGTCCGCTGACGATGGTCTACCCGTCCAAAGGGAAGGTGAGCCCGTTCGTCTCGTGCGGGCTGCCCACGATTTCGGTGCGCGTGCCGTCCTCGCCCGCTGCGCAGGCGTTTCTGAGGGCGGTAAACGTACCCGTTGCCGCGCCGAGCGCAAACCGCTCCAAACACGTTTCGCCCGTCACGGCGCAGCACGTTCTCGACGATTTTGACGGCGATATTCCGCTGATCATCGACGGCGGTCCTTCCCGCGGCGGCATCGAAAGCACCGTGCTCGACTGCACGGGCGCAGTCCCGCAGATTTTGCGGGCGGGGCTTGTCACGCGGGAGATGATCGCCTCCGTCGTCGGCGATTGCGGCGTGTATCATATGCGCGCGGGGGAAAAGCCGAAAAGCCCGGGTATGGCGTATAAACACTATGCCCCCGGCTGTCGGACGGCGTATTTCTCCGCGGACGCGCTGCCCGACGCAAAACGCTGTTACGAGCGGGAACGGGGCGCGGGCGGCACACCCTGTTTTCTGGCGGAGCACGCCGTCTGCGAGTC
>ERZ1643249.1936-NODE-1936-length-19986-cov-6.957754_pt1 | contig 19986 bp, 16 predicted proteins | sample MGYA00579263_ERZ1643249 | MGnify/ENA primary metagenome ERZ1643249 (study PRJEB29033, sample SAMEA4952264) | chicken gut metagenome | biome: Broiler Chicken; feature: Gastrointestinal Tract; material: Caecum | place: Ireland | collected 2018 | study: Broiler... | reverse complement strand
GCGAAACGGCTGCCAGCGCCATCGCGGCAAAGGCGGTGGTGGTGTCGCCGGTTTCGGGGTTGTGCTTGCCGGAATCGCTTCCGGTGTTGCTGCTGGTATTGTCAGAATTGTCGGCAGGGTCGCGGACAACGATCTGGGTATTCTGAGAAGGCTTGTCGTTCTTCTTGGTTACCCGGTAGTTGTTGTTTGGCAGCGGCTCCCAATCATCGTCGTCATCGCGCCGGCTTACAGAGCTTCCGCCGCCGGTGCTGCCGCCGTTGTTGTTGCCGCCATTGTTGCCGTTGTCACCGCCGCCGGGGTTATCAGGGCCTTCATCGCCGCCGGGGTTGGTGCCAGGGTCTGTACCCTCAGCGACAAAGTTAACGTAGAGGTTTGTCCAACCATTTACGGTAGTCTGATCGGTGATTTCCTGACCGGGGTGGTCCAGATTGTACCATTTTCCATTGGTGGTGTAACCTTCGAGGGAAGGCATGGTTTCATCCTTATGCTCGTTCAGGAAATTGAGCAGAGACGTGCCGTGGAGCGCTTCACCGACATAGTATTGTTTAGCATTCTTGGTATCACCGTTGATGACAGTGTGAACAATTATTTTTTCATAATCATTCACCATACCGATGATGTTTGTCCAGCCATTAATTGTAATGGAGTCGGGCAGCGTGTTGTTGGGATTGCCTGCTTTGTAGTCATTCCAACCGCCATCGTTGTACCATCCATCAAAGTCAAAATGGGTGACACCAGCGCCGTAATCTTCTTGGGTATAGTAGTCATTGATGTCAAAGTCGATTTCCAGAGTGCTTCCCATCAGTGCTGGCTCGAGGACGATATTTTGGTAAGGCTTTTCGGTATTGCCGTTGCGGTAGATGACTAACTGAACAACTTCCTCAGAGGTGCAATTGACATAGACGTTTGTCCAGCCATTTACAGTCGCATCCTCTCCGATGGGATGGCCGTACCAGTCCCAATTGTACCACTGGTCTTCTACTTCATAATTTGAACCAATTTTTTCTCGGATCGAATTTTTATTCTCGTCCAGATATGGATTCAGGTCAGAACCATGCAAGGCTGTTCCTTCAAAAATCACCTGTGCGTTTTCTTTGTCGCCGTTGATGACAGCGCGAACCTGAACCTTCTCGTAGTCGGTTACCATACAATGGATATTGGTCCAGCCGTTAATTGTGATGCTGTCTTCAAATTTGTAACTGCCATCATTGTACCAACCATCGAATTCAAAGCCAAATTTACTATCAGTATAGTGTTCGTCGATCTTTAATTGGCTGAGGTCAAAAGTATCGCCTATGTGATACTTGCTTCCATCCTCTTTTGTTAGAGGAACAGTCTTGTAAGGCCTGCTTGTATCCCCATTGCGGTAGATGAGCAGCTGGACGATTGCTTCCTCAGGCTCGACAGGCAAGGCCTCACAGGAAACGTTGATTGTAAAGGCTTTCTCGCTTCCTTCCGCGAAGCTCCACTCCTCATTTTTGTGCTTTAAGGTGATGCTTACAGGGGAGGAAGTAGAATCGGAAGCAGTGTGCGGATCACCATTTGCATAGAATGAATTGACTATCCCTGTCACATCATTCAGAGTGATGGTTGCAGTGGACTCATCATTGTTGTAGACGATTTTATAATTGTCATTGATAACTAGCTCAGAAAGTTTTTTCTCCTTATTGTGACCTGAGTTTTCAGAACACTCAGTTTTGACAACGATTTTGTCTAATATTTCATCATCGTCTTTAATTTCTGGCAACTCCGGTTCCTCCGGCTCCTCACCAGTTTTTTCTACAGTAACCACAATGTCATGTGGCTCGATGACATCGGTGAGGGTGTAGGAAGTTCCCTCTACAGATTCTACTTCCTCCCCGTCAACTATTACAGCAGTAATTTCGTACCCATCTTTGGCAGTAATGGTAATTCCTTCACCATATTCTACTTCGTAACGCTTCATTTCCGAAACGTAATCAGCAGAGATGGAAACAGCATCATCTGCTTCTACTCCCTCTACATCCACGCTAACGGTGGGGTTGAAGTCGGCGCGGAGGGTGAGTTCCAGTTTATTATTAACAACTACAGAGCCATTTGGATCAATGGCATTAACTTGGATTATAGAGTTAGTACCATTGTACGGGGAATTTACAGAATCCTGGAGACTGAAAGCCCATTTTGTTTCGGGTATGTTGGAAACATTTGGAGCATTGATTTCGTCGTACAATCCCCAGCCAGGGCAATATGCGTTTGTTTTCCACCCTTTGAAAAGCCAATTTTCTTTGGCAGTAGCTTTGTAGACTCGGAAACCACTTCCCATGACAAAATCAAACTTACCGCCCCGGTTTTGATCGATTTTTTCGAAAGAACCTCCACTTTTTGTAGTGTATAAATCGATTCTATAATGACCGCCATTGGAATTAAAGCTTTCATCAGAAGACCATTCGTACCTATCCTGGTCGACATCTGGCTTAGAGTAAGTTTCAATCTCCAGTGTGGCGGCGCGTGCAGCTCGCTGTGGCAGCACAACATTTTTAATCTCAGGTTTTAGGTCACTGGCACCTGGGACTAACTCCTCCGAACTCTCCTGTACAGGAGAAGATTTAGCGGCCGCTAAATCATCTCCTGTACAGGAGAAGATTTAGCGGCCGCTAAATCAATTTCCCCATCAGCAAAGGCGGTCAACCCCTGTGACAACAGCATCGCTGCGCACAACGCAACCGACAGTGCGGATCGCAATATTCTGTTTTTCATCTGTCATTCTCCTTTTTGTCTTTTTGAAACTGTAAAAAAATTTACAATTTCTTCCTTAACTATAGCACAAACCGTCTGAAAAGTAAATCGCTTTCGAAGAAAATCCTTCACATAAAAATCAGCTAAAATTTAGACACATTGCTCACACCCACGCTCTACGGCGCACCCCGCTAACCTTTTTCTCATTGAATTTCCCCCACCGCCGTGCTATACTGAAACTGTGGAAAAACTGCCGCCTGGCGGCAATCAAATAGGGAGGAATCTGCAATGAATATCAATTACAATCAAAGACGCCAGCAGCTTCTCAGCGACAAGCAGGGTCCGTGTGCGGCCATCCTGTTTTCCGGTCGTGCGCCGATGCGCTCGGCGGATGGAGCTTATGAATTCTCGGTCGACCGCGACTTCTACTACATGACCGGCATCGACCACGCCAACATGATTCTGGTGTTGACCAAGGACTATGCCGGCAACTATGTTGAGGCCCTCTACATCGAGCCCTACGACGAGGTGCAGGCCAAGTGGGTCGGCGGCAGAATGAGACCTGCCGAGGCCACCGCGCTCAGCGGCATCGAGAATATCCGTTACCTCGACACCTTCGAGGCGGCGGTCAACACCTTCATCCGCACAAACCGCGGCGAAGGCAGCATGACCTGCTGGCTCGACCTGTGGAAACACACCCCCGATCAGGACCCAACCCTGGCGCATAAATTTGCTCACAAGCTCCAGCAGGAGCAGCCGGCTGTCAAGATTGAGGACATCTTCGGCGACATCGCCCGGATGCGCGTCGTCAAGTCCGAAGCCGAACTGGAAAAGATGCGCATTGCGCAGGTCACCACCCAGCTCGCCATCGAGGCGATGATGCGCTACGCCCACCCGGGGGTCAACGAGTGCGCGCTGGAGGGCGCCTTCGATTTTGAGCTTGCCAAACAGAACGTCCGCGAGCACGCCTTCCACTCGATTGTAGCGGGCGGCGCCAGAGCGACCACCCTGCACTACGGCGAGAACAACCAGGTGGTCAACGATGGCGAGATGGTGCTCATCGACCTCGGCAGCGCCCACGAGCACTACTGCGCGGACATCTCCCGCACCTTCCCGGTCAACGGCAAATTCACCGAGCGCCAGAAGGAAATCTACAACATCGTTCTGGCTGTGCAGGATCTCATTATCGAGAAGGCGCGCCCGGGCATGACGCTTGCTGATTTAAACAACATGGTCATCGACTTCTACGCCCAGGAGCTGCCGAAGGTTGGTCTGCTCAAGGACGGCAAGACGGTCCGCGACTACTACTACCACAGCGTCAGCCACAGCCTGGGGCTGGACTGCCACGACGTCACCACCCCATCCTGCAAGACGCTGCGCCCCGGCATGGTCATCACTGTCGAGCCGGGCCTGTACATTGAGGAGGAGGGCATCGGCATCCGCATCGAGAACGACATCGTCATCACCGAGGAAAAGCCGATCGACCTCTCCTCCAACATCCTCAAAACCGTCGAGGACATCGAGGCGTTCATGGCGGGGAATAAACAGTAAGGCGAAAATAGACCGACAGGGGGAGCGCCCAACAATCCCTTTATAGAAAAAACAAGCGGCTTTGAGCCGCTTGTTTTTTTCTTCAGCTCGAACTGTAGAATCTTTCGGTCAAGGAAAGAGTATTCGTGGTAGAAATCTTCATAAAATCCTGCTATCCTCAAAGAAGCATACACAAAAAAGAAAAGAGGGATAACAGGATTGGGTAAAAAAGTTTTGTTTGCCGCATTGAGTTTATTGATTGTGGCGGCCGCTGCCTGGGTAATTTGGAGCAACGTGACGGTGGAGCTGCACCGCATCACAGTGCAGAGCGCCGGACTGCCCACCGCCTTTGACGGGGCCAGGATCGCCCATGTCTCCGACCTGCACAACGCCTCCTTCGGGGAGGACAATCAGACGCTGCTTCAGCTGCTGCGCCAATCGCAGCCGGACATTATCGCTATCACCGGCGACCTTCTCGACTCCCGCCGCACCGATGTGGAGACAGCAGCCCGCTTTGTCGAGCAGGCAGTACAGATTGCGCCGGTCTACTACGTCACCGGCAACCATGAATCGCGTATCCCGCAGGCCTTTGCACAGTTGGAGGAGCGCATGGCAGCGGCGGGCGCACAGATCCTACGCAACCAGTCGCTTTACTGGGAGCGGGAAGGGCAGAGGGTCCAGCTGATTGGGCTGGATGACCCGAGCTTTTTGGTACAGGAAAGCCAGCTGGAAGATCACCTGCATTCCCTGCAGGACGAGGACTGCTACCAGATTCTGCTTTCCCACCGCCCGGAGCTGTTTGATGTTTACGCCGCGGCTGGGGTGGACCTGAGCCTCACCGGCCACGCCCACGGCGGGCAGTTTCGCATCCCGTTTGTAGGCGGAGTGTTCGCACCGGCGCAGGGCTTCTTTCCAAGGTATGACGCCGGGCTGTACTTACAGGGGCAGAGCGCGATGGTGGTCAGCCGCGGCATCGGCCAGAGCGTCATCCCGGTGCGCCTGAACAACCGCCCGGAGATTGTGCTGATCGAGCTGCGCAGGGAGGCTGATTCTGCTCAAAAAGTTCATGAGTATTAGCAGTTCCGTGTATTGGGCAGCAGAGAATATTCTATAGCAGTGCGCAGTTGGCCAGTTTGATCTCGCCAGCAGTCAGGGTGAACGGCGGTTTTCATAAAACCGAGTTTTTCATAAACATGCTGGGCACGTTTGTTTTCCAGCATGGTGCTCACCACAATTTTTTTACAACCAGCATTTTCAAAAAGTTCTTGGCATAGCATGGAGAGTAGAATGGAACCCAACCCGCAATTCTGTTTTTCTGGCACGCAGATTTTGATACCGATTTCTGCGATTGCCGGTTCCAGCCAGTGAAAGCACATTTCACCGATAGGAGCAGATGCATATTCGATCATGAGCCGCATTTTGCTTCCGTCCTGATTGCAAATCTGTTGCTCCACCTCCTTCGCTGTTGTGCCTATGCCATGCGGGAATCCGGCGTGTGCCATCACGTTTCCATCGTTCCACCAGCTGCATAAAAGTGGTGCGTCTGAGGGAAGTGCATCCCGAATGATGAGTTGAGATTGCTGTAAAAACATTTTTCTCCTTTCCAGTTAGAAAAGGCCCCCGCATGGTTGCGGGGGCCTTTTTGTATGTGCGGGAAATTATTCAGCGGTTTCTTCGGTTTCCTCAGCAGGAGCCTCTTCCTCAGCGGCAGGAGCTTCTTCCAGCAGAGCTTTCATCGACAGGCTGACTCTCTTCTTCTCGAAGTCGATGTCGGTGATCTTCACCTGAACTTCCTGACCGATGGTCAGAACGTCCTGAGGCTTGTTGATGCGCTCGGTGGAAATCTGGGAAATGTGGATCAGGCCGTCAACGCCCGGGATGATCTGAGCGAAGGCGCCGAAAGCGGTCATCGAAACAACCTTAGCGGTGACAACGTCGCCGATCTGGTAATCTCTCTTGAGCACTTCCCAAGGGTTGTCCTCGGTCTTCTTGTAGCCCAGGGAGATCTTCTTGTTCTCGGTGTCGATGTCCTTGACATAAACATCCAGCACGTCGCCAACTTTAACAACGTCGGAAGGATGTTTGATGCGCAGCCAGCTCAGCTCGGAAATGTGAACCATGCCGTCTACACCGCCCAGGTCAACGAATGCGCCGTAGCTGGTGAGGGATTTAACAACGCCCTGATAGCGTTTGCCGACCTCAACCTCGCTCCAGAATTTCTCTTCCAGCGCTTTCTTCTGCTCTTTGAGCACGTCCTTGATCGAGCCAACCGCTCTGTGACGTTTCTCGTTGACTTCGCGGATGACAAAATCAACCTTCTGTTTGAGAAGCTGATCCAGCGAGTCGTTCTTGGAAACGCCGGACAGGGAAGCAGGAATGAAGACTTTGACGCCTTCGGTGACAGCCAGAACGCCGCCCTTAACAACATCGGTGACGGTGCCGGAGAGCACTTCGCCGGTGCCGGCAGCAGCCATTACCTTCTCAAAGCCGGCCTGTGCATCCAGACGTTTTTTGGAGAGCATGACAGTGCCCTCTACGTCGTTGACGCGCATAACGATCAGCTCGATTTCATCGCCCTTCTTGACGATGTCTTCCGGCTTCAGGCTTGGGTCGCTGGTCAGCTCGGACAGCGGCACATAGCCGGTGTGTTTTGTACCGATATCGACAGTGATCTCGTTCGGAGCAATGCCGGTAACGATACCCTTCACCTTCTCCCCTGTATATGTACTCTTGAAGGACTGGTCAAGCATCTCTTCAAAGGACATTTCTTCTTCTTTCAAAATCTCACTCATGGTTTTTTGTACCTCCTTAATTATACGAACCGGTGTCGAAGCACCGGCAGTAACACCAATTCGACTGCCCGCGCCAATCTGGCAGACCTCGTCCGCCTGACCGCTCAAAAGTTCCCTTGCCGTTTCGACCCAAATGGTTTTGCAGCACCGGCTGCAGATATCCGCTAATTTCCCGGTATTGGAGCTGTGCCTGCCGCCTATCACAATCATGATATCTGAAACTTCTGCCAGTTGTGCAGCCTCTGTTTGTCGCATCAGTGTAGCCTTACATATTGTATCAAATATTTTCAGATTTGTATACAGTTTTTTTGCGGTTTTTACGCATTTTTGCCACTCCGACGTGTTAAAAGTGGTTTGAGCGACCAGGATGCTGTTCATTTTTGCTAAGAAAGGGCGGCTTTCGGTCAGATTTTGCAGCTCCTGGGCAGATTTAAATGTAACATATGTTGCATTGCAATGGCCAATAATTCCCTGCACCTCCGGGTGGGCGGCATCGCCTGCAATCAGCACCAGCGAGTCGGCGGGCTGATTTTGCACCCGCTCCTGAATCAGCTTGACATAGGGGCAGGTGGCGTCGATGTAGGGGATGCTGTTTTGCTCGAGCGCGGTGTAGACCGACCGCGGCACGCCGTGGGACCGGATAATGACCGGAACCGGCGGGTTGGCTTGTGCCTCCAGCATGAGCAGCTGCTCGAGTGAATCGACCGCGACGGCACCGAGGGAGCGCAGCTCCTCGACCACTTGGGGGTTGTGGATGATTTCGCCGAGGGTATACAACTTTGGAAAGCCGGTGAGCTGGCTCTCTTTCAGCTGCTGGTAGACGGTATCGACCGCCCGCTGCACCCCAAAGCAGAAGCCGGCGGTTTTGGCGACGGTGACTGGCATGGCAGTTCATCCTTTCGGGATGGATTTTTTAAAGGTTCTGGGTTTTGAGCTCCTCCATGATGGCGTGGATGCGGCGGGTCGCTTCCTTTAATTCCCTCGCGTGGGAAAGGTCCGCCTGGCCTCCGGTGCTGGTGATGCCCAGCTCCTCGCAGGTGATGAGCTTGCCATAGGTGACCACCACTCGGGAGCGGAAGCTCTTTTTCGGGTCACAGTAGGTGATGGTGACCGGCAGCACCGGCGCGCCGCTCTGCTGGGCAATCAACGCAAGGCCGGACTTAAAGCGCAGCAGCTTCCCATCCTTGGAGCGGGTGCCCTCCGGGAACAGTCCCAGCACCTCCTTGTCCACCGTCAATACCTGGATGGCGTTTTGGATGGCGCTCATGTCGCCCGCGCCGCGGGAGACCGGGAAGGCGTTCAGCCAGCGGATGACGTGCTTTAAGACCGGCACGTCGAACAGCTCGGCCTTGGCCATGTAGTGGATGGGGACCCGGCGGATGCCCTGGCAGACAATCATCGGGTCGATGGCCGAGCAGTGGTTGCTGGCCAGAATGTAGCCGCCTTCCTTCGGCTCATTTTCCCGACCGAAGATCTGCAGCTTGAACCAGAAGTGCCACAGCAGATTGACGGCGCGGATTGCGATCTGATAAAACAATGTATTTCTTCCTTTCAGCGTGGATTAGATGGACAGGGAAAGCGCGGCGGCCCGCTGAACGATCAGCTTTTTGATGGCGTCGACCGTCTGCTCGAAGGTAAGGTTGGTCGAGTCGATCAGCACAGCGTCGTCGGCCTTTCGCAGGGGGGCCGCTGCCCGGCTGGAGTCTTGCTGGTCGCGGCGGAGAATGTCCTGCAAAATTTCCTCGTATGTCACCTCCTGCCCCTTCTGGATGTACTCCAGATGGCGGCGTTTGGCGCGGGACTCGTTGGAGGCGGTCAGGAAAATTTTCAGCTCAGCGTCGGGGATGACCACCGTGCCGATGTCCCGCCCGTCCATAATCAGGCTCTGCTTTTTGGCCATCTCCTGCTGCAGCCCCAGCAAAAAGGCGCGCACGCCGGGGATGGCGGAGACGTCCGAGGCGGCCATCGAAGCTTCCGGGCTGCGGATGGCTTCCGACACATCCTCCCCGTTTAAAAAGATGCGCTGGCCCGCCTGCGGATCGTAGGTGGTGTGCAGCTCGATCTGCGCAAGGCAGGGAAGCACCTGCTTTTCATTTTTAGTGTCCAGTCCCTGCCGCAGGACATACAGCCCGATGCAGCGGTACATGGCGCCGGTGTCGACATAGATGATGGAAAGATCGTGGGCGATCCGTTTGGCGACGGTGCTTTTGCCCGCGCCGGACGGTCCGTCAATGGCAATGCGGATCATAGTGGATACCTCCCGTATCTGTATTCTTTTATTATATCATAGATTTGCAAAAAAAGGGGAGCAATTTTGAAAAAATCTTTATTTGACGTTTTGGGGAAAATAAGCGTAGTTGTGATCGACGGTGATGACGCAGAAATAGCTGCCCAAAGTCTGCACCTGCTGCTCGATGCGGCGGCTCAGCTCGCTGTCGCTTAGAGAAAAGCCGGGCGGAACCACCACGTCAAAGACAAGGTTGGTGTGGGTGGGGCCGAACACCGCGCGGAAGTCGTGCATACTCAGGTTGGAATCGATGCCCGCCACGATCTGCTGCACCTGAGCGTGCAGCTGGTTTAACCGCTCGTCGTCGGTGACCACCGGGTCCATGTGGATGACCAGGTTGAGGTTCATCTCGTGGCCGACCTCCCGCTCGATGTTGTCGATGATGTCGTGGCTGACCAGAATGTCGCGGTTGGCGGGCACCTCGGCGTGGACGGTGGCAAAGACGCGGCCGGGGCCGTAGTTGTGTACCTGCAGGTCGTGGATGCCGATGACCCCGTCGTAGGCGGTGATCTTTTCCTCCAGCTCCCGGACCATCTGCGGGTCAGGCGCCTGGCCCAGCAGCGGGCTGCCGGTTTCCATGATGAGTTTGACGCCCGAGACGGTGATGAAGATGGCGACCAGCATGCCGACCCAGCCGTCGATGGGGATGGCGGTGAACTGGTAGACCAGCGTGCTCAGCAGCACCGCGCCGGTGGAAAAGACGTCGTTTAAGCTGTCGGCAGCGGTGGCCTGCAGCGCCTCGGAGGAGATGCGTTTTCCCAAATTGCGGTTAAACATCCCCTGCCAGAGCTTGACGGCAATCGAGACGATGAGCACCAGATAGGTCAGCGCCGAGACACCTACCTCCTCCGGGTGCAGGATCTTCTCAAACGAGGACCCCATCAGCTCCAGTCCTAGCAGGATGATGATGAACGAGACCGCCATGCCCGAGATGTACTCCATGCGGGCGTGGCCGTAGGGGTGCTCCTCGTCGGCGGGCTTGCCAGCAATTTTAAAGGCCAGCAGGGTGATGACCGAGGAGCCGGCGTCGGACAGGTTGTTGACCGCGTCGGCGGTGACGGCGATGCTGCCGGAAAAAAGGCCGATCAGCCCCTTGATGATGCACAAAAAGATATTGGACAAAATGCCCACTGCGGCGGCCAGGGTGCCGTAGCGCTCCCGCACGTCGGTGCGCTGTACCTGCTGCCAGTCGGGGACAAAGCGTCGGATCAGAAATTCAATCATACAGTGATGCCTCTCTTTATTTGGAAATTGTCAAACACAGCTCCCTTATTGTATCGCAAAACCGGTGCGATTGCAATCGACCAGAAGGTTTTTTTCGGACGGGAATTGAGAAAGCGCAAAAGTTATGTTACACTGGAGCATAGAAATAAAAATCTCTTGCAGACAAAAGGGGGAAACGGTGTTGGAACAGAGCAGAAGGGCGCTGGAACTGGTCACCCGCATCGGTGAGGTGCTGCTCAAAAACGGCGGCGAGATTTTCCGTGTCCAGCAGACGATGCAGCTGGTGGCAAAGGCGTACGGCATCCCGGGATTTCAGGTGTATGTGCTGGCAAACGGGCTGTTTGTCTCGATGCAGGAGGAGGGCAGGACCATCACCCTGCCGGTAAGAGAGACAGCGGCGCCCTTGCAGGAGCAGCCGGGCCGGGAACACCTGGCTAACCAGACCCTGGCCAGCCAGGTGCGGTATGTGCCGCTGTCCTCGGTGCATCTGGGACGGGTGGCGGCGGTCAACAACCTCTCCCGCGAGATTGTGGCGCAAAAGTACACGGTGGAGGAGGCCTCCCGGAAGATCGAGCAGATCGACAAGCTCCCCTTCACCAGCAACGCCGTGCAGACGCTGATGTCGGGCCTTGGCGCGGGGGCTTTCTGCATCCTGTTTGGCGGCAGCCTGCTGGACAGCGCGGCGGCCTTTCTCTCGGGGCTGGTGCTGTGGATCTTCGTGCTGTTTTTGACCGCGCGCGGCGCCAACAAGATCATGGTCAACATCCTGGCCAGCGCCCTGGTCACCGCCATGGGTGTGCTGTCCTTTCACCTGTTTTCCTTTGGGGACAGCATGGACATGATTGTCATCGGCTCGATTGTGCCGCTGCTGCCGGGCGTGCCGCTGACCAATTCGATCCGCGATTATCTGAATGGGGACTACCTCTCCGGCACCATCCGCATGATCGACGCGGTGCTGGTGGCCTGCTGCATCGCGCTGGGCGTCGGCATTGTGCTGCGGGTGTTCCAGCTGGTGACGGCTTAAAGGGAAGGAGGAAAGGACAATGTTCCAACTGCTGACACAGACGCTGGTGGCCTTTGTGGCCACGGTGGCCTTCGGGGTGCTTTTTCAGGTGCCAAAGGAGCAGTACGCCTTTTCGGGCATCTGCGGGGCGGCGGGATGGCTGTGCTATCTGCTGGTGATGCAGAACTACCCCTCCACCACCATCGCCTCCTTTGCGGCGGCGGTGGTGCTGACCATGATGTCCCGCATCTTTGCGGTGTGGCGCAAGACGCCGGTGACCGTTTTTTTGATCTGCGGCATCTTTCCACTGGTGCCGGGCGCAGGCATCTACTACACCGCTTATTATTTCATTATGGGGGACAACGCGATGGCGCTGTCCAAAGGGATTGAGACCATCAAGATCGCAGTGGCCATCGCGCTGGCAATTGTCTTTGTTTTCTCGATGCCCAATCCCGTAGCGGCGGCACTGCGCCGCAGAAAGTAGCTTTTTTCAAAAAGGAACCCCGGCCGGGGTTCCTTTTTGATCTTCCCAGACTGGCAGTCTCTGCAACGCCGAGGAGGGCGCTCCCCCCCTCCGCCCCCAAGCATCCTCGGAAGCAACGCACCTGCCGCGCTACGGATTGACAACTGCAAGTGTGCCCTTTGTAAGGCGTGGGAAGAAAACAAGACCAGTTTGCCCGCTCACTTAAAGTGGCAAATCGATCTGGGTCAGTGGCAGAAACCCTTTTGAGGGGGTAGCAGCACAATGTGCTGCAGGGGGAGCGAAGCCTCCCCCTTTAGGGGAGTACCCAGAGGGGAAACCCCTCTGGGAGATTCTTTGGTGACTTTCTCATCGGGGAGAAAGTCACCCGGGGTTTGGGGTGGAGCGCCCAAAAGGTGGGTGCAGGGGCTGCCGTCCCGCAAAAGTCCTCCGGTGGAGGCCTCCCCCGAAAGAAAAGGAACGGTAAAATCCGGGTAAAGAGCAGGAAAAAATCGGTAGATTGTATAAGATTTTTTGATAAAAAGGATAAAAAGAGACAAAAAGATAGAAAGAAGGCATTGTTAACAGAAAAAATCTTGCACCAAAAAAGCAGGAATGATACAATATTTAAGATATTGCTTATGGATACGCGGTTTGCAGCTCTTTTTGTTTTTTGAAAATAGGGGTCAAACCGTCGTTTTGTCTTGTCCCAAAATTGTGGAAAATTTACATCCTTTCCCCAATTGGCTGCAAAAACGCCGCCGCAGCGGGGAAAGATAACGCTGTATGAGGGACGGGAAAACTTTAAAGCGAAATGGAGAACTGCGTTGTGAAGGAGAAAAAAGGCTTGAGCAGATACCGCAAACAGCTGGTGTTCCTGATGGATCTGTTCCTTGCAAATATCGTTTATTTTGTCATGATCTACTGGGTGCCGATCCGCAACGGCACAACCATCCAGCAGGTAATCGACTGGATGCCAAACTTCGGGCTGATGCTGCTGTGCCTGTGCGGCTTTTTGTGGGCATCCAAATCCTACGACAGCCTGTGGCGCTACGCCGAGACCGATGAGTATATCTCGATGATCCTGATGGGGGCGCTGGCCTATGTGGTCTACTTCATTCTGCAAAAGCTGCTGCCCATCCCCAAAATCCCCAGCGTGCTGTCGCTGTGCATCTACTCGATGTCGCTTTTGCTGATGATGACCGCGCGCTTTATCTACCGCAAATATCGCATGAAGGCAAACTCCAGAAGCCAGGAGCGAAAGGTGCGCTGCGCCATCATCGGCGCGGGCAATGCGGGCGTCGGGCTGCTCAACGAGATGAAGAACAACTCCTGCAACCACTATCAGCCGGTCTGCTTTTTTGACGACGACCCGGAAAAGATCGGCAAGTTTATCCACGGCATCGAAGTCAAGGGCAAAATCGACATGATGCCGCTTTTGCTGCGCAACACGATGGTCACCGAGATCATCTTCGCCATTCCCTCGGCCGACCCCATCCGCCGCAAGGAGATTCTGGAGATGTGCTCCACCCTGCACTGCCACGTCAAGGTGCTGCCCGATACCTTCGCTGCGGTGCAGAGCGGCAACCTCAGCCAGAATGTGCGCAACGTCAAGATCGACGACCTGCTCGGCCGCGAGCGCATCGTCTTTAACAATCAGGAAGTGTTCGATTTTCTGCGCGGCAAGGTGGTCATGGTCACCGGCGGCGGCGGCTCGATCGGTTCGGAGCTGTGCCGCCAGATTGCCAAGCGCGCCCCCAAGGAGCTGGTGGTGGTCGACATCTATGAAAACAACGCCTACGACCTGCAGCAGGAGCTGAAGATGGAGTACGGCGGCAAGCTCAACCTGAAAGTGGAGATTGCCTCGGTGCGCGACCGCGAGAAGGTGCGGGAGCTGGTGGAGTTCTACCGCCCGCAGATCATCTTCCACGCCGCCGCTCACAAGCATGTTCCCCTGATGGAGGAGTGCCCGGAAGAGGCGGTCAAAAATAACGTCTTTGGCACCTACAACGTGGTGCACGCCGCCGACGAGTTTGGGGTGGACAAGTTTGTGCTGATCTCCACCGACAAGGCGGTCAACCCCACCAACGTCATGGGCGCCACCAAGCGCTTCTGCGAGATGATTCTGCAGAGCATGAAGGGCGTCAGCAAGACCGAATATGCGGCGGTGCGCTTTGGCAACGTGCTCGGCTCCAACGGCTCGGTCATCCCGCTGTTCCGCCGGCAGATCGAGGCGGGCGGTCCGGTCACCGTCACCGATAAGCGCATCATCCGCTACTTTATGACCATCCCGGAGGCCGCCCAGCTGGTGCTGGAGGCCGGCGCGATGGCGGGCAGCTCGGAGGTCTTTGTGCTGGATATGGGCCAGCCGGTCAAGATTCTGGACCTGGCGGAAAACCTCATCAAGCTCTCCGGCTATGTGCCGTATGTGGACATCGACATTGTGGAAACAGGGCTGCGCCCGGGCGAAAAGCTGTACGAGGAGCTTTTGATGAAGAGCGACGGCCTGATTAAGACCACCAGCAGCAAGATCTTCATCGAGCGCCAGCAGGAAATCTCCCAGCAGGAGATGGACCAGAAACTGGAGATCCTGCGCCAGGCGCTGCAGCGGGGCGACCGCGAGAGCATCCGCCGCGCGATGAAGCGGGTGGTGCCAACCTTCCGTGACCCCGAGGAGGTCAACCGCGAGGCCAGCGAGCAGAACCGCCTGGAGCAGCGGGTGCAGGAAGGCTAAAAAGGGTTTGACAGCATAGGAAAGGGAAAGGAGAGTCCGACATGCATCAGAGCATTCAGGGCAAGGAAGTTACCTTTAAGGATGTGCTCATCCTGTTTTTCAAAAAGTTTGAGAGGATTTTGGCCGTCGCGCTCATCTTCGCCGTCCTCTTTGCGGCGTATGGGGCCTGGCGCGGCTACAGCGCCATCAGTGGGGAGAATATGCAGCAGCAGCTGGACGACTACCAGATTGCGCTGGACGAGTACAACGCCTCCACCCAGAGCCTGCGCGATACCATCGAGCGGGATCAGCAGCGGCTGGACAGCCTGCAGGCCTACACCGAGCAGAGCATCTACTACAATCTGGACCCCTACAATGAGGCGGTCAGCGAGCTGATCTTTTACATCGATACCGGCTACCAGATCGCGCCCAGCCAGTACTACCAGAACCCCAACAAGACCGGAGAGCTGGTCAGCGCCTACTGCGACGCCTACCGCAGCGCCGAGCTGTACGAGGGTGTCAGCGACATCCTGGGCCAGGAGGTTGAGATCAAGTACATCGATGAGCTGCTGACCATCGAGCGCGCCGGCGACATCCAGATTCGGGACAGCGTGGGCAACGTCACCGTCAAGCACAGCGACGGCAACGAGGGCGTCATCGTCATCCGCGCCAGAGCGCAGGATGAGGAAACCGCCTCCGAGATCACCAGCTTTGTCTACAACTACCTGCGGGAGCAGTTTGGCGACACCATCGCCGAGCACACCACCACCATCGTCTCCGACTCCACCATGCGTGTGATGGACAGCGAGCTGGAGCAGAGCCAGAAGCAGATGGTGGATGACATCGCCAACCTGCAGGAGAGCATCAAGACCAACGAGGCCCAGCTGGATACCATGGAGCGCGATATGCCCCAACAGCCTTCCGCCTCGATGACCAGCGTGCTCAAGAGGGCGATTCTGTTCGGCATCATCGGCGGTGTGCTGGGCGGCGTCATCATCTGCCTGTGGGTGCTGCTTTCCTACCTGGCGGACAACCGTCTGGACGGCGCTTATCAGGTGGGCAAGCTCTATAACATTGAACTCTTTGCGGTCGTTTCTTCCGAGGAGAAGAAGCGCAGGCCGCTTTTCCATAAACTGATCGACTGTCTGGAACAGAACGCCAGCCGCCAGCAGTTTGCCGGACAGGAGAGCGCGGTGGACTATGCCGACGTCTCGGTCCGGTCGCTGGAGCGTGCGGGTCAAGGCCCGCTGACGGTGGCGGCGGTCAGCAGCTGTAAGGACGAACAGGTGCAGAAGCTGCTGGACAGCTTTGAACAAAAGAGCGGCGATGGGGTGCGCTATGTTGCCTGCCCGGCGGTGCTGTCCGACCCGGCCTCGATGGAGAAGGCCACCGGGGCGGACGCGGTGCTGCTGGTGGAGCGCAGCGGCGTTTCGCTCATCCCGCAGATAAACGCAGAGATCATCCGTCTGGAAAAGGCCGGACGGGAGATTGTGGGCATGGTGCTTGCAGAGTAAGCAGCAAAGCGAAGGGAGAATCGTTATGAAAATTCCGTTTTCTCCGCCGGATATCGGCGAAGCAGAGATCGCGCAGGTGGCGGATACCCTGCGCTCGGGCTGGATCACCACCGGCCCCAAGACCAAGGAGCTGGAGCGCCAGGTGGCATCCTTTTGTCACACCAGCCGCGCGGTGTGCTTAAACTCGGCCACCGCGGCCATGGAGCTGACGCTGCACCAGCTCGGGATCGGCCCGGGCGATGAGGTCATCACCTGTGCCTACACCTACACCGCCTCGGCCAGCGTGGTCTGCCATGTGGGCGCAAAGCTTGTCCTGGTGGACTGCCAAAAAGAAGATTACCAGATGGACTACGACGCTTTGGAGCGGGCCATCACTCCCCGCACCAAAGCCATCATCCCGGTCGACCTGGGCGGCGTGGTCTGCGACTACGACCGCATCTTTGAGATTGTCGAGCGCAAGAAGGCGCTGTTCACCCCGTCGGACAACAAGATTCAGCAGGCGCTGGGCCGCGTAGCGGTCATGGCCGACGCCGCCCATGCCTTTGGAGCACAGTGGCACGGCAGGATGTGCGGCGAGATCGCCGACTTCACCTGCTTTTCTTTCCACGCGGTGAAGAACTTCACCACCGCCGAGGGCGGAGCTGTTACCTGGCGCGACCTGCCGGGCATCGACAACGAGGAAATCTACAAAAACTACATGCTGCTCTCGCTGCACGGCCAGTCCAAGGACGCGCTGGCCAAGACCCAGCTGGGCGCGTGGGAATACGACATCGTGATGCCGGGCTACAAGTGCAACATGACCGACATCATGGCGGCCATCGGGCTGGCACAGATGCAGCGCTATCCTGACTTGCTTGCTAGAAGAAAGCAGATCATCACCCGCTACAATCAGGTGATGGACACCCTGCCGGTCTCCTACCTCCGCCATTACGGCGAGGACTTTGCCTCCAGCGGGCACCTGTATCTGGTGCGGCTGAACGGGCGCGACGAGCAGTTCCGCAACGACTTTATTGTTAAGATGGCCGAGCGGGAAATCGCCACCAACGTCCACTATAAGCCCCTGCCGATGCACACCGCCTACAAAAAGCTGGGCTTTGACATCAAGGACTACCCGAACGCCTTCGCCATGTACCGCAACGAGGTTACCCTGCCGCTGCACACGCTGCTGACCGACGAGCAGGTGGAATTTCTGCTGGAGACCTTTGTCCAGCTGCTCAGGGACTAGGCGATGCGGCTCAAAGCATGGGAGGAGCTGCCCGACCAGCTCAAAACCGAAAGCGTGCGGCCCTACTACGACGCCCTGCGCAAAAAGCAGGGGGCGCTGTTTTGCAAGCGCCTGACCGATCTTCTGCTGTCGGCGGCGCTGTTGGTGGTGCTGTCGCCGGTGCTGCTTGTCCTGGCCATCTGCATCAAGATCGACTCGCCCGGCACCGTCTTTTTCCGGCAGGTGCGGGTGACTCAGTATGGCAGGGAGTTTCGCATCTTTAAGTTCCGCACCATGGTACAGGACGCGCCGAAGCTGGGCAGCGCGGTCACCGTCAAAAACGACATGCGCATCACCCGGATGGGCAGGCTGCTGCGCGGCTGCCGCCTGGACGAGCTGCCGCAGCTCATCAACATCCTTAAAGGGGAGATGAGCTTTGTCGGCACCCGACCGGAGGTGCCAAAGTATGTGTCCCAGTACACCCCCGAGATGATGGCGACGCTGCTGCTGCCCGCGGGGGTGACCTCCGAGGCGTCCATCCAGTATAAGGACGAGGACCGCCTGCTGGACGGGGCCAGCGACCCGGACAAGACCTACGTCGAGCAGGTGCTGCCCGGCAAGATGGCCTACAACCTGCAGAGCCTGCGGGACTTTTCCTTCTGGGGAGAATGGAAAACGATGCTGCACACCGTCACGGCGGTGCTGCATTAAAATATACAAATTGTAAAAGAGGGAACCGATATTACGATGAGGGTCTGGATTATCAACCACTACGCCATCCCGCCGTCGATGGGAGGGCTGGTGCGGCACTACTATTTCTCAAAATTCCTGCGGGAGCGCGGCCATCAGGTGCGCATCTTCACCGCCAGCGAAATCCACAACACCGACATCAACATGATCCGCGACGGCGCGCTCTACCGCGAGGAAACGATGGACGGCGTGCCCTATACCTTTTTAAAAACCCGCGACTACAGCGGCAACGGGCTGAGCCGCATCATCAACATGCTGGAATTTCCACTGCGGATTCAACAAGCTGTAAATCGTTTTGCCAGGGCAGGCGAGCGGCCGGACGTCATCTACACCTCCGCGCCGACCATTTTCGCGGCGGCCTCGGCGGTGATTGCGGCCAAGCGCCTTAAAGTGCCCTGCGTGGTGGAGGTGCGGGACATCTGGCCGGAGTCGATTGTCGAGTACAAGGGCATGTCCCGCAAAAATCCGGTCATCCTGGCACTGTATGCCCTTGAGAAGTGGCTCTACAAAAACGCCGACCGCCTGATCTTTACCATGGAGGGCGGCCCGGACTACATCAAGGAAAAGCACTGGGAAAACAAAATCCCGCTTGCCAAGATCGACAACCTCAACAACGGCGTCGACCTTGCCGAGTTTGACGAGAACTGCCAAAAATATACCCTCGACGACCCCGACCTGCTCGACGAGAGCACCTTCAAGGTGGTCTACACCGGTTCGATTCGTCTGGTCAACAACCTCGAAAAGATCGTCGAGGTGGCCGAGCGGATGCAGCAGATGGGGGAGGAGAAGATCCGGTTTTTGCTCTACGGCGACGGCACCGAGCGCGAGCAGCTCATCGAGGAGTGCCGGCAGAAGGGGCTTTGCAACATCCGCTTCCCCGGCAAGGTGGAGAAAAAGTACATCCCCTTTATCCTCTCAAAGTCGGACCTCAACATCAACCACGTCAAGCAGACCGGCATCATGCGGTTTGGCTGCAGCTTAAATAAACAGTTCGACTACTTTGCCAGCGGCAAACCGGTCCTCTCCGACCTGACGGTCAACTACGACCTGATTCAGCGCTACGGCGCGGGCGTCACTTTGCCCGACCAGGACACCGAGAGCCTGTGCCGGGAGATCTTGCGCTTTGCGCACATGCCAAAAGACGAATATCAGGCCATCTGCCACAACGCCCGCCGCGCCGCCGGGGACTACAATTACCGAACGCTGACGGGGAAATTGGAGGACATCCTCCAGACCGCCGTTTCCGATTACCGGGGGCGGTAGGCTTTTTCCCTTTGCGGGGAGGGCACCCCGCCCCATGCCCCGGGGGCTTTTGCGGGACGGTAGTCCCTGCACCCACCTTTTGGGCGCTCCGCCCCAAACCCCGGGTGACTTTCTTGTGAGAAGAAAGTCACCAAAGACTCACCAGGAACCTCCTGGTTCCTGGACCTCCGGCACAAGGGGGAGACCCCCCTTGGATTCCCCCGGCTTCTGCTCTAGTGGTATTGGTTGCGGTCAATAAAACCCTCAAGTATCCTCGGGAGCAATACACCTGCCGCGCCACGGATTGACAGCTAAAAGTGTATCCCCTGTAAGGCGCGGGGAGAAAACAAGACCAGTTTACTCCACCTGCCCAAAGTGGCAAATCGGTCTGGATTAGTGGCTGGGACGAGCCCGTGTGCAAGCGAAGCGCAGCACGATAAGGGCGATCTTCCCGCACAAGGGAGTCCAGAACCGCAGGTTTTGGCGAATCTTTGCCTACTTTCTTTTCGGGCAACTTGTCAAGTCAAGTGCAACAGCAAATTGGAAAAGATT
>ERZ1643249.1935-NODE-1935-length-19999-cov-8.082732_pt1 | contig 19999 bp, 20 predicted proteins | sample MGYA00579263_ERZ1643249 | MGnify/ENA primary metagenome ERZ1643249 (study PRJEB29033, sample SAMEA4952264) | chicken gut metagenome | biome: Broiler Chicken; feature: Gastrointestinal Tract; material: Caecum | place: Ireland | collected 2018 | study: Broiler... | reverse complement strand
AGGAGCAGCACATCACCATCACCTCCTCCACCAACATGTCCAAGGAGGACGTGGAGAAGGCCGTGCGGGAGGCCGAGCAGTTCGCTGCTGAGGACGCCCGCCGCAAGGAGGAAGTGGACACCCGCAACCAGGCCGACCAGATGGTCTACCAGACCGAGAAGACCCTGGAGGAGATGGGTGACAAGCTGGATGCTGGCGACAAGGCCAACATCGAGGGCGAGCTGAACCGTGTCAAGGAGGCCCTGAAGGGCACCGACACCCAGGCCATCAAGAACGCCACCGAGGCGTTGACCCGCGCCTTCTACGCCGTCAGCGAGAAGCTGTACAGCCAGGCTGGCGCTCAGCCCGGCCCCGACATGGGCGGCGCTGCTGGCGGTGCCACTGGCGCCACCAACAACGGCGGCGACGACAATGTGGTGGACGCCGACTACGAGGTCGTGGACGACAACAACAAGTAAGAACAAGACCGGGTTTCACAAGCGGGGTGTGCACAACCACCCCGCTTGTGGCAGGTTTATTTATCCTGCCCAGTGAGGTGACGACATACAATGGCAGAACAAAAACGTGACTATTATGAGGTCCTGGGCGTGTCTAAGACCGCCTCGGACGATGAATTGAAAAAGGCCTACCGCAAGCTGGCCAAGCAGTATCACCCCGACCTGAACCCGGGCAATGCAGAGGCGGAGACGAAGTTCAAGGAGGTCAACGAGGCCTATGAGGTGCTGTCTGACAAGGACAAGCGGGCCAAGTATGACCAGTTCGGTCACGCCGGAGTGGACCCCAACTTCGGAGCCGGTGGCTTTGGAGGCGGCGGCTTCGGTGGGTTCGACATGGGCGACGTGGACCTGGGCGACATCTTCGGCTCCTTCTTCGGCGGCGGCTTTGGCGGGTTTGGCGGCGGTCAGCGCCAGGCCAACCCCAACGCCCCCAAGCGGGGCGCTTCTCTGCGTGTCAACATGACCATCACCTTTGAGGAGGCCATGCGGGGCGTGGAGAAGGAGATCAGCCTCAACCGCACCGAAAACTGCACCACCTGCCACGGCTCGGGCTGTGCCAGCGGCACCACCGCGGAGATCTGTCCCGACTGCCACGGCACCGGCCAGGTGCGCATCCAGCGTGGGGCGGGCGGCTTCGCCTTCACCACCACCGCCCCCTGTTCCAAGTGCCGGGGCACGGGTAAGATCATCCACCAGCCCTGTCCCGACTGTCACGGAGACGGCCAGGTGCGCCGCCCCCGCAAGATCAAGGTGAAGATCCCCGCCGGCATTGACGATGGACAGTCCATCTCCATGCGGGGCCAGGGCAACGAGGGCCAAAACGGCGGCCCCGCCGGGGACCTGCTGGTGAACATCTCGGTGATTCCCGATCCCCGCTTCCAGCGAGACGGGTACGATTTGTACCTGGAGCAGAAGGTGAGCTTCACCCAGGCCGCTCTGGGCGCCGAGTTGCAAATTGACACCATCGACGGCAAGGTCAAGTACAACTTGCCCGCCGGGACCCAGCCCGGCACCACCATCCGCCTGCGGGGCAAGGGTGTGCCCAATGTCCACGGACGGGGCCGGGGCGACCAGTACCTGCTCATCAAAGTACAGGTGCCCACCAACCTCACCAATGAGCAGCGGGACGCTCTGAAGGAGTACGCCCGCACCATGGGGGAAGGGTCCCCCGCTCCGGCCACTCCGGTGCGGGACTTCTTTGAGAAGAAGCGGAAGAAGAAATAAAAAATCAAAACTCCCAGCCTGGGAACAGGCTGGGAGTTTTGCGTTTAATCCTCTAAATAGTATTGAATTTCATCTGCATGGGCCTGGACTAGTTCCTCAATGGCCTGGTCCACTGCCTCCGTCATCTCCTTGGGGGGATTGACCTTGGTGTACTCCAGGCCGTGCTCCTGGCAGTATTCCTGCCCCAGGGCGGTCTCCAGTTTGCGCCGGGCCAGGATAGATGGAGCTTGTTCACGTACTAGGTCAAAATACTCTTCAAGTGTAATCCCAGCACCCTGACAGTAGTCATCCAGAATTTTCTTTCCATCGGGCAACTCATAGGAATCTTTAACAGACTGGACCATTTCATCAATTTCTGCTTGGGTAGCAGACAGACCTTGCCGAGCGGCTTCCTCTTCTAGGATCTTTTTTTCGATAATTTGGTCGATAATCTCTCGGTCAGAGGGAGGCTGCGTATCGGTTAGACGATATATTTCTCGTTGCTGGGCTAGGATAGAGGAGTGTATAGTCATACCATTATATTCGGCAACCACTTTGTCGTTTGCGTAGAGGGGGGTGGAGAAATTGGATTGATAAATTGTGCCTAGGCTATAGTATTTGCTTTGTTGCATTACAGCAGAAGATACTATGTGTGTCAAAAAAAGTGAGCATATAAGCGCAAGAAGAAGTATAGAAAATTTACGTTTCATTGTTGTGCCACCTCACTTTGCTCATTTTACTTAAAGTATGTCTTAGTTGATCCCTCGAAACTACCAAATCCACCACTTATACCGCAAGCTGCATGTACAATGGTATATGAGGGCTTGTCGTACATTGAAGCCACTCCTATAGGAGCATATGCTTGCCCTTGCCCATTTAAAGTAACTTCTTGAGACCTAAACTGTTTTCCATTGCTATAATAGTAAATAACGGGTTTGGCTGATGCCGAACAAACAACATCTGGAGCATGAAAAGGAACGTTTTCAACGCGTGCAGATACAAACGAGTAAAAAGAAGAAAATGCTGGCCAAATCCCTTCTCCAGGGACATCAACATTTGGATAATTATATTTGTTGGTATATTGGGTCACCAATACAACAGGTACCGTAATAGGAACACCTACACCTTGGTCTCCGTCTATGTAGACTAAAACTCCCGATTTTTTTGTACTGCTGGATGCTGTTTTTGTATTACTTTTACAGAGATTGCAGTCAGCGGGTACCCCAGTTAATAATACACAGTTATATCTAGTATCACCACACTGACAAGAGACTTTGGTAGTATGTGGATGAGTTCGTGGGATAAAACCTACTGGCATCCACTTGTGCTGATGACTTTGTGTAGCTGTATATGTTGTAGATGAAGAGTCAAAGGTATGGGCATGAGATGTCAACGACAGCGATGAAATACAAATTACGCATAAAACGAATGCAGAGAAAAGAGAGAAGGTATTTCTTATCTTTCGCATATTATCATCTCCAATTTTAAAATGTTAGATTTAAAAATATTTACCACATAGGAAACACCTCCTTAGAGTCTTTAAAATATACATGTTTCTACATGAGCGTTTTGTAACAATTATATTTTAAGAATTTTTTAGGGCGAAGAATTTATGAATTTGAATTACTTTGTTTTCTGTGATATGATAAAACAGTTTCTAAACAACTCCTGAGGATAAAAGGTTCGGTGATAGTGATTATGGATAGGAGAGCTGCTTTAGAATTGTTGTTTAAAAAAGAATATCCAGCACTTATCCAAAAAGCATATCGCTTAACAGCAGATCGAGAATTATCGCAGGATTTGGTTCAGGATACCTTTGTACTGGCTTTCGCTCACTGGGAAGAGCTGGTCCATCATCCAGCGCCAGGGGGGTGGTTGACCTTGACGTTATTTAACCTGGTGAGGAATGAACGGCGAAAATTAGCCCGTCATCAATGTTTGTGTTTGGATGACGTTCAGTACTGCCTACCGGCAGATGAAAGAGCATCTCTGGAGGAAATTTTACCCTCCAGACTATCAAACGAAGACAAAAGGATTTTACTGTGGTACTATGAGCAACAGTTGAGTTATACAGAGATTGCATTGCGTCTAGGAGTTTCCGAAAATGCGTGCCGGATGCGTGTATCTAGGGCATTGAAAAAGTGTAGACAATTTTTGGGAAAATGATTCTGTAATGGGTGAAAGACGAGGTGAGAAGATGAAACACAGTGAACTCCGAGATAGTTATCAGGATTATGGGAAGGAAAATATGGGGTTGTCTTCTCTTTCTGTTGTAGAACTAGGAGCACAGTTGGAACAGGCCCTGGAGGACATGACAGAGGAGACCTATGATGAATCGGTGGTAGAGGCATATATGAAGGCGTTGGAAGAAAAGTCGCCCATGCCAGACATGCCGGATACTGCCACAGCGTATGCCAGCTTTCTGCACCGTCTAGGGGAAGCAGAGAAAGCCTCGCTCCACAGACCCAGGCGGAAGGTTGTCCGATTTCGTATGGCTTTTGTGGCAGTGCTGGCTGTTGCGGCTCTGCTGGGGGGGATGGTGTTGGCCCAGGCCGCTGGAGTGGATGTGTTTGGGGCACTGGCACGGTGGACCGATGATACGTTCCATTTTGAGCCTGTTCATGAGGCAAGCGAGAGGGACAGCACAGACTTGGGGTGGAAAGGTTCCGCAGGGGTGTCCTCTGGGGACTCTGCACAAGGGGAAACCATTCCAGCGGATTCTGTGCAAGAGGTCTTAGACCAGTTCTGCATCACAGAGGTGACTGCCCCCAGTTGGATTCCACAGGGATATACGCTGAAGGAGGTCTCTGTTCTGGCGGAGGAACCATATATGTTTATGCTGGCGGCAACTTATGTGCATCCAGAGAAGAGAACGATATCTTTTGATGTTATGACCCATTCCAATATGTCTTTTTCTACTGTGGAGAAAAATTCGGGAGAGGTGGAGGCATGGACGGTGCAAGGAAAGACATATTACTTCATGGAGAATTCGAAAAACCATACCATTGCTTGGACTACAGAGCACTTTGAGTGCTATCTTGGAGGACCTGAAAAGGAAATTTTAAAATCTATGATAGATAGTGAAGAATAATTATCAGAGACGGAGTGGTGTTATGAAGGCGAAGATTAGGATTAATTATATGCTTGCCGTTCTTCTTTCCCTGGCATTATTGTTACCGAGTACAGTTCGGGCAGATGGTATTCAACCATATGTCAGTAATCAAATCCTATCTTATACAGCATCTATCTCTAGGATTGCTAATGGAAACTTGAAAATTATCTATCATATTCGTGGCAGTTCTGTTATGAAAGTTCTGGGAGCATCGAGCATTAGCATTCAACGAAAAGATGGAACTTCTTGGTCTTCTGAGTATACATATAACATTAGGGATTATCCTAAGATGCAGACATCAAATAGTGGAACATATCAATGGTCAATTACATATACTCCTAAGTATGATGGAAAACAGTACCGGGCACAGGTGTTTTTCTATGCAAGAGACTCGTTTGGGTCAGACACAGCAATTAAAACGACAAATCAAGTTGTTTCATAACAACGGTTACATTGCGAAAAGAGGTTTAAGGTAACGAAATATTTAGATGAAAGACAGAATAATTCCCGGAAGAAGTGAGTGAAAATACTCGATTCTTCCGGGATTTTTTGTCTTATCAGCCGTCGGAAATTTAAGTTTGATTAGCACTTCAATTCTACTGCGCTTTCTTATTTTTCAAAAAGAGAGGTTATAAGGGCCGTCCATGTTCCCGGCGGTGTCCGTCCCGGAGCGCGAAAAACAGACATGCAAAGCTGAGGAAAACGTCTAAATAGATCAAACATCGATTGAATAGATATTTGAAATACGTCATATCTTGCTCAATATGGGTAATGGGGAACAGCCCCAGGCAGGACAGGACATGGAGCAGAAACAGGGCCAGAGACAGAATGTAGACGGCCAACCGAAATCCCTGGTTTTGGATTTCCTCCCATGTAAACCGGGCCTTGTTGTACCCCCACAGGATGATCAGCAAGGTGGACGTGCTGTATATCAGCATGTCCACATGGTAGGACAGCTCCAAGGCCCGAGGAAGAAGGGTGGTGGCGATCGCCACGATGACCAATATCTGGCCTATGGCATTGCGAGAGATGACCGGATGATTCTGTTTCATAAGCAACCCTCCTTGATATGGATATTTGCATTGTGAAATAAAAACTTCCACAGTCCTGCGGGGGACTGTGGAAGTTTTTCAATGTTCAATGGTGATGTTTTCGGTGCCATGGGCCTCAAATTCGTCGATATAGGCGTCCATGCGCTCCATGAGCTCCTGCTGGTTGCTCTCGTCGATGGGCACGTAGTTCATATCCCGCCGGGCCAGGTCCTCGGCCAGAATGTCGAAGAACACGTTGTTCTCATATTCCATGATGGCCTCGTGGATGCCGCCCTCGGCAAAGGCCCTGGAGGGTACGATCTCGCCGTGGTACACCTCCGCCAAGGGCTCCATGCCCTCTCGGGCGGCCTGGGCAAAGAGCAGGCTTTCCACCTGGTCGTAGTCCTCAAATCGGTCGTCGCCCCGGGTGGAGTTGAGCACCCAGTTGCCGATATACACCATGTCCAGCAAGCGTCGGAACTGCTTGCGTGTCAGTTGTACCTCCATATGCAGCCCTCCTTTATAGGGGTATGCCATATATTATACTGACGTGTCTGGGAATGTCAACGGTCATACTCTGGCCCCCGGACGCATACACTCCAACAGATTTTACCCATGGAGTGTGATGTCATGAGCCAAGTAAAAGGAGAAAATCAGGGGATGCTGCGGGGAGAAGTTCTGGCCGTTCCCAAGCTGTCCCACCACAACCACGGGGTGGACTACTACCTGGTGCCCTTCCGGGTGCCCCGACTGTCGGGCGCCGAGGACGTGGTGAATCTGGTGGTGTCCCAGCCCCAGGCCCAGCTGTGGCAGCCGGGGAACTGGCTGGAGGTGGGGGGCGAGGTGCGCTCCTACAACAACCGCTCGGGGCAGGGCAGCCGCCTGGTCATCACCATGCTGGTGCGGGAGGTGCTCCAGGCCCACTGCCGGGAGGGGGAGAACCACCTGCTGCTGGCGGGCGCCCTGTGCAAGCCTCCGGTGGCCCGCCGTACCCCCTTGGGCCGGGAGATCTGCGATCTGTTGCTGGCGGTGAACCGCCCCTATGGCCGGGCGGACTACTTACCCTGCATCGCCTGGGGGTCGGTGGCAAATCGGTGCGCCCAGATGGAGGTGGGGGATCGGCTGCGGCTGGAGGGACGGCTCCAGAGCCGCCAATACCACAAGATGGTGGAGGGCGAGCGCCAGACCCGCACCGCCTATGAGATCTCCATTATGAACCTGCTGCCTCAGAGCGAGGAGGAGTCGTAGACCTGGGGGCACAACTGCCGGGCCTTGGAGCGGATGGCCCGCAGGTCCCCGAAGGTGTCCGGCTTCTTGGAGGGGTCCCGGAGCAGAGCGGCGGGGTGGTAGATGGCGGTCATAGCCACCCCCGCCTTCTCCACCCACTGGCCGTGCTGCTGAGTGATCTTATAGCCGGGGTCAATGAGCCGCTGGGCGGCGATACGGCCCAGACAGACGATGATCTTGGGGCGCAGCAGGGCCACCTGGTTGCGCAAATAGCCGATGCAGGCGTCCTGCTCGGTGTGCAGCGGGTCCCGGTTGTGGGGCGGGCGGCACTTGACGATGTTGGCGATGTACACGTTTTTCTCCCGGCTCAGGCCGATGAGGGAGAGCATGTCGTCCAGCAGCTGACCCGCCGGGCCCACAAAGGGGATGCCCTGCAAGTCCTCCTGTTCCCCCGGGCCCTCGCCCACCAGCATGATGGGGGCGTTTTGGGGTCCCACCCCAAACACCACATGGTGGCGGGTCTCCGCCAGGGGACACTGGCGGCAGGCTTGACAGGTCTCGTTGAGCTGCTCCCAAGATAACATACAGTCGGCTCCTCTCCGGTGATCTTTTTTCCTCTAGTGTACCATAAACTCACGCCCCTGACTAGAGTGTGGCCGCGCATTGACAAAGCCCACAGGTCGGGTGTAAAATATCCCAAACAAGCCCCAGCTGTGGTTGTTTCACGGCTTGGGGCGTCTTTTTTTGGAGGGATACCCATGGAAGAGACAAGTAAGCAGGTGCACGAGCTGGCCCACTTGGCCCGGCTCTCTCTCACCCCGGAGGAGGAGGGGGAGCTGGCCGGACGGCTGGAGCAGATGGTGGGCTATTTCCAGGCCCTTTCTCAGGTGGAAGATGGAGAAGCAGTGGAGGCCACCTCCGCCGTCCCCCTCCGCCCGGACGGGGTAGCGCCCTCCCTGGACCGGGACAAGCTGCTGGAAAACGCCCCACAGGTGCGGGACGGGTATGTGGTGACGCCCAGAAGCGTGGGAGAGGGGGACGGAGCATGAACCTCACCCACCTTACCGCCCTGGAACTGGGCCGGGCCATTGCACAAGGAGATGTGACCATTCCCCAGGCCGCACAGGCGGCCCTGGAGGAGATCGCCCAGAGGGACAAGTCCCTGAACAGCTGCATCACGGTTTTGGAAGAGCAGGCCATGGAGCGGGCGGAAGCCCTCCAAAAGGGCCTGAAACCGGGGCTGTCTCCCCTGTACGGGGTACCTCTCCTGTTAAAAGACAACCTGTGCACCAAGGGGATAAAAACCACCTGCGGCTCCAAGCTGCTGGCGGGCTATATGCCCCCCTATGATGCCACGGTGGTGGAGAAGGTACAAAATGCCGGGGGCGTGTGCCTGGGTAAGGGCAATCTGGATGAGTTCGCCATGGGCTCCACCACCGAGACCTCAACCTTCGGCCCCACCCGCAACCCCTGGGATGAGAGCCGGGTGCCCGGCGGGTCCTCGGGGGGCTGCGCCGCCGGAGTGGCGGCGGGCTTTGCCTGGTACGCCCTGGGGTCCGACACCGGGGGCTCCATCCGCCAGCCTGCGGGGTACTGCGGTCTCACCGGGCTGAAACCCACCTACGGCACCGTGTCCCGGTATGGACTGGTGGCCTACGCCTCCTCCTTGGACCAGGTGGGCCCCCTGTGCCGGGACGCCGCCGACTGCGCCGCTGTGCTGGACCTCATCCAGGGGAAGGACCGCCGGGACAGCACCACCGTGGACGGCAACTACGGGGGGCGGCTGGCCTCCCTCTCCTCCGACATTCGGGGCCTGCGGGTGGGGATGCCTGTGGAGTGCTTCGGGGAGGGGCTGGACCCTCAAGTGGCTCAGCGGGTGCAGGAGGTGGCAAAGGTGCTCCAGCACCGGGGGGCTATCCTCACAGAGGTGTCCATTCCGGAGCTGAAACAAGTGATTCCAGCCTATTATGTGCTGGCCTCAGCGGAGGTCTCCTCCAATCTAGCCCGGTACGACGGGGTAAAGTACGGATTCCGGGCCAAGGAATACGGGAACCTTACCCAGATGTATGAGAACACCCGCAGCCAGGGCTTTGGCAAAGAGGCCAAGCTGCGCATGTTGCTGGGCACCTTTGTGCTCAGCGCCGGGTACTACGAGGCCTACTATAAAAAGGCGTTGGCGGTGAAGGAGCAGGTGAAGGGCGGCCTGGAGCGGGCCTTTGCCGCCTGTGACGTGCTCCTCACCCCGGTCACCCCCAACACCGCCCCCAAGCTGGGGGAGAGCCTCAGAGACCCCATGAAGATGTACCTGTCCGACCTGTACACCGTCCCCGCCAATCTGGCGGGGCTGCCCGCCCTGTCCATGCCCTGCGGGGTGGACGGGGAAGGTCTGCCCGTGGGAGCCCAGCTCATGGGGCCCCGATTTGGGGAGCAAGTGCTGCTCAATGCCGCCCATGCCTATCAGAAGGAGACGGACTATCATAATCGTGTGCCGAGAGGGGGCGAAGGGCGATGAATTGGGAGATTGTCATGGGTCTGGAGACCCATGTGGAGCTATCCACCGAGAGTAAGATTTTCTGCGCCTGTTCCACTTCCTTTGGCGCTGCCCCCAACCGCCAGTGCTGCCCCGTGTGTATGGGCTTGCCCGGGGCGTTGCCCGTGCTCAATGAGAAGGTGGTGGAGTACGGGGTGAAGGTGGGGCTGGCCCTGGGCTGCTCCATCACCCCGGTGAGCCGCTTTGACCGAAAAAACTACTTTTACCCGGATTTACCCAAGGGGTATCAGATCAGCCAGCTGTACGCCCCCCTGTGCACTTGTGGACGGGTGGAGGTGGCGGGGACCACCATCGGCATCCACGAAATCCACATGGAGGAGGACGCCGGGAAGCTGTACCACGACCCACAGAGCGGGGAGACCCTGTGCGACTTCAACCGCTGCGGGGTGCCACTATTGGAGATTGTCACCGAGCCGGACTTTCGCACGGCGGAGCAGGTGGTGGCCTATCTGGAGCTGCTGCGGGAGCTGCTGCAATACCTGGACGTATCCGACGGCAAGATGGAGGAGGGCTCCTTGCGGTGCGATGTGAACCTGTCCGTGCGCCCGGTGGGCAGCGATACCCTGGGCACCCGCACCGAGATGAAGAACCTGGGCTCCTTTAAGGCCATCGCCCGGGCCATTCAATACGAGAGCCAGCGGCAGATTGCCCTTCTGGAGCGGGGAGAGCGGGTGGTGCAGGAGACCCGCCGCTTTGACGAGGAGCGGGGGGAGACCTTCTCCATGCGCTCCAAGGAGGAGGCCCGGGATTACCGCTACTTCCCCGAGCCAGACCTGCCCCCGGTGGTGCTGTCCCAAGAGTACATCCAGGACATCCGGGACCACCTGCCCGAGCTGGGGGAGGCCAAGCGGAAACGCTACGCCCAGGAGTACCAGCTGCCGGAGTATGACTGTCAGATGGTCACCAGCCACCCGGTCCTGGCCCGGTTCTTTGAGGAACTCATTGCCCTGGGCACGCCCCCCAAGCAGGGGGCCAATTGGATTATGGGAGAGGTGCTGGGGGCCCTGTCCGCCCGGAGCCTCAGCCCGGAGGGGCTGACCATCACCCCCAAGACCCTGGCCCGGCTCATTCAGTTGGTGGGTGAGGGGAAGCTGAACCGGAACACGGCGGTGAAGGTATTTGAAGCGGTGTTTGACACCGACGGAGATGTGGACGAATACGTGGCTGCCCACGGCCTGGAGCAGGTGCAGGATGTGGAACTGGTGGAGAACACCGTGGCCCAGGTTCTGGAGGAGAACCCCCAGTCGGTGGCAGACTGGCGGGGCGGAAAAGAAAAGGCCTTCGGCTATTTGGTGGGCCAGACCATGCGGAAATTACAGGGGAAGGCAGACCCCCAGACGGTGCGGCGAGTGCTGCTGGAACGGTTGGGTCAAGACTGAGAAACGAGGAGAGAACCATGTCCATTTGTTATATTTTTGCCTCAGGAGAGTACGGAACTCAGTGGCCGGACATCCAGTCCGGGGATTTGTGCATTGCCGCTGACGGAGGCTTTAGCCAGATGCAGGCCCATGGGGTGGACCCGGACCTGGTGGTGGGGGACTTTGACTCCCTGGGCTATGTGCCCCCCCACCCCCATATTGTCCGCCATCCGGTGGAGAAGGACGACACGGACACGGCTTTGGCCCTCAGCGAAGGATGGAGCCGGGGATACCGCAACTTCCACATTTACGGCTCCTTAGGTGGAAGGTTGGACCACACCCTGGCCAACGTGCAGCTGCTGTGCGGCCTCGTGGAGCAGGGAGGCCAGGGAATGCTGGTGGGTCCCGGCATGACGGTGACGGCGGTGCACAACGGCACCCTGGAGCTGGAGGGGGAGACGGGGCGCACCCTGTCCATCTTCTGCCTGGGCGAACCCGCCCATGGGGTGACGCTGGAGGGGCTGAAGTACCCCTTGCAGGGGGCCACCATGACCGTCCAGGTGCCCCTGGGGGTGAGCAACGAGTTTTTGGGCGGCCCCGCCCGCATTACGGTGGAGCGGGGAACGCTGGTGGTTATGATAGTGAGCGACTAAAAACAGCTACGGGGCAGAGACTTACAGTCTTCTGCCCCGCAGCTGTTTATTTCATCAAATCCGCCAGGGTGACGCTGTCCAGGTACTCGTTGACCCGCCGCCCCAGCTCGCACCAGAGGGAGCGGGTGGGACAGGTATCCTGCTGCTGGCAGGGGGCCGCCCCGGCTTCCAGGCAGGCCACCGGGGCCAAATCCCCCTCGGTGAGCCGCAGAATGTCTCCCACCCGGTACTCCTCTGGGGCCCGGGTGAGCTGATAGCCGCCCCCCTTGCCGTGGGTGCCCACAATATAGCCATTTTTGGAGAGTACCGGGAGAATTTTCTCCAGGTACTTGAGGGAAATCTGCTGCCGCTGCGCCACATCCTTCATGGGGATGGGGCCCTGGCTCTGGTGCTGGGCCAAGTCCACCATCACCCGCAGGGCGTAGCGGCCTCGGGTGGATACCAACATGGGGCCTTAGTGGGCGTGGCAGTGGCCGCAGCTGTCGCAACAGGGGAACTGGCTGTGGTCGTACTCAATGCCGTTCTTGTCGTAGTAGTCCTTCAGGGCCAGCTTGATGGCCTCCTCGGCCAGCACGGAGCAGTGCACCTTCTGAGCGGGCAGTCCGTCCAGAGCCTCCACCACCGCCTGGTTGGTGAGGGTGAGGGCCTCGGACACGGGCTTGCCCTTGATGAGTTCGGTGGCCATGGAGGAGGAGGCGATGGCGCTGCCGCAACCGAAGGTCTCGAACTTCACGTCCACAATGATGTCATTCTCAATTTTCAGGTAGATGCGCATGATGTCGCCGCACTTGGCGTTGCCCACCTCGCCCACGCCGCTGGGGTTCTCCATGGACCCCACATTGCGGGGGTTGCGGAAGTGGTCCATTACCTTTTCACTGTATAAAGCCATAGTAAATACCTCACTGGATGATAAATTCTTGAATGCCTGCTTCCAGGTTGCGCCACACCGGGGAGATGGAGCGCAGATAGGCCACCACATCGGTGACGGCCTCCACCATATAGTCCACCTCTTCCTGGGTGGTGTCCGGGGAGAGGGAGAGGCGCAGAGAGCCGTGGGCAATCTCGTGGGGGCGCCCAATGGCCAGCAGCACGTGGCTGGGGTCCAGGGAGCCGGAGGTGCAGGCGGACCCGGAGGAGGCATACACCCCACGGTCGTCCAGCAGCAGCAGGAGAGACTCGCCCTCAATGCCCTCAAAGCAGAAGTTTACGGTGCCGGGCAGCCGGTGCTCCCGGTGGCCGTTGAGCACGGAGTGGGGAATGTTGGACAGCCCCGCAATCAGCCGCTCCCGCAGGGCGGTGAGCTTGCGGGTGTCCTCCTCCAGGTGGTCGCAGGCCTCATCCAGAGCGGCGGCCATGCCCACAATGGCGGGGATGTTCTCAGTGCCGCCTCGGCGGTTGCGCTCCTGGGCGCCGCCGTGGATGAGGGGGAAGATGGGCACACCACGGCGGGCGTACAGCACCCCGATGCCCTTGGGGCCGTGGAACTTGTGGGCGGACAGAGACAACAGGTCAATGTTCTGCTCGGCCACGTTCACGGGCAGGTGGCCCACGGCCTGGACGGCGTCGGTGTGGAAGAGCACCCCGTGGCGGCGGCACACCTCGCCGATCTCAGCGATGGGCTGCACCGTGCCGATCTCGTTATTGGCGTACATGATGGTCACCAGACAGGTCTCCGGGGTGATGGCCTCCTCCACCTGCTGGGCGGACACCATGCCGTCTTCGTGGACGTCCAACAGGGTGACGGTAAAGCCCTCCTTCTCCAGGGCCTCCAAGGTGTGGAGGACGGCGTGGTGCTCAAAGGCGGTGGAGATGATGTGGGTCTTGCCCTTGAGCTTGCCAAAGGCGGCGGCAGAGCGGATGGCCTGGTTGTCCGCCTCGCTGCCCCCGGAGGTGAAAATCACCTCGGTGGGCTGGCAGCCCAGGCGGGCGGCAATGCGAGCGCGGGCCTCGGTGAGGGCCTCCTGGGCCCGCTGGCCCACGGAGTGGAGGCTGGAGGGATTGCCGTACTCGCCCTGGAGGTAGGGGAGCATGGCGTTGAGCGCCGTGTCACTCAGGCGAGTGGTGGCGGCGTTATCAGCGTAAATCTGCATGGTAGGATTCCTTTCCTATCTCTTTATTCGGTAAACATGGGGGTGGACAGGTACCGGTCCCCGGTGTCAGGCAGGAGCACCACAATGGTCTTGCCCTCATTTTCCGGGCGCTTGGCCACCTGGATGGCGGCGTGGAGCGCGGCACCGGAGGAGATGCCCACTAGCACGCCCTCGCTGCGGCCCATGAGTCGCCCGCCGGCGTAGGCCTCCTCACTGGTGACGGGGAATACCTCGTCATAGACGGAAGTGTTGAGCACCTCAGGCACAAAGCCTGCCCCGATGCCCTGGAGCTTGTGGGGACCAGCCTGGCCGCCGGAGAGGACGGGGGAGTCAGAGGGCTCCACTGCCACCACCTGCACCTTGGGGTTGCGGGACTTCAAATATTCGCCCACTCCGGTGATGGTGCCGCCGGTGCCCACACCAGCCACGAAAATATCCACCGTTCCGTCGGTGTCGTCGTAAATCTCCGGCCCAGTGGTCTCCCGGTGGGCCTTGGGGTTGGAGGGGTTGACAAACTGGCCGGGGATGAAGCTATTGGGGATCTCAGCGGCCAACTCATCAGCCTTGGCAATGGCTCCGGCCATGCCCTTGGCCCCGGGGGTGAGCACCAGCTCGGCCCCGTAGGAGGTCATGAGCAGGCGGCGCTCCATGGACATGGAGTCGGGCATCACCACGATCATCCGGTAGCCCCGGGCGGCGGCCACAGCGGCCAGTCCAATGCCGGTGTTGCCCGAAGTGGGCTCGATGATCACCGAGTCGGGCTTCAAAGCCCCGCTGGCCTCGGCGTCCTCAATCATGGTCAGGGCCACCCGGTCCTTCACCGAGCCGGCGGGGTTGAACAGCTCCAGTTTGGCCAGAATCTTGGCCTTTAAGCCCAGCTTTTCCTCGATATGGGTCAGCTCCAACAGCGGGGTGTGTCCAATGAGCTGATGGGCAGATGTATAGATATGTGCCATAACGGATTCCTCCTGATGCATCGAATTAAAACCTACTGAATTGGTTGGTTATATGATACGCCTTTTTACCTACCTTGTCAATCGGTAATTGAGAAAAAGAAAAAACTTCCCCGACCCACAGGAGTGGGCCGGGGAAGGAATCAATCTCCGGTGGGGAAATAATCTTGCAGGAAGGTGTCCACCGCCGTCCAGTACAGCCGGGGGTTGGTGCCCACGGCGTTGGCGTGTCCGGCGTCGGGCATCCACAAAAAGCTCTTGGGGCACTTGGCGGCCTGGTACAGCTTTCCCATCATGGAGGAGGGGACAAAGTCGTCCTCCACGCCGTGGATGAACAGGGTGGGGGTTTTGGACTGGGCCACCGCCTGGATGGGGGCGGCGTCCCGCAGGTCATATCCAGCCCGGCGCAGGGCGGTTTTCCGCAGCAAGGAGAAGAGGGCGGAGGTGGGCATGGGCACCGGGGCGTGGATGTATTCCTCCCGGAAGTTCTGGAGCACGTGGTGCATCTGGGCCTCAATGGTGGTATAGGCGCAGTCGGACACCGCCGCCTTCACCTGTTCCGGCAAGGCCCCGCCGGTGGCCAGAAGGACGGTGGCGGCCCCCATGGATACACCGTGGAGGAGAATCTCTGCGTCAGGGTCCCGGCGGAGGATGTAGTTGATCCAGCCCACCAGGTCCAGCCGTTCGTCGTAGCCCCAACCCACGTAGTCGCCTTCGCTCTCGCCGTGGCCACGCTGGTCGGGCATCAGGACATTCCAGCCCTCCTGGTGGTAGTGCAGGCCGATGGCACCCATGGCCTCGTGGGTGTCGTGGTAGCCGTGGACGCAGATGGCCCAGCGGTGGGTCTGGGTGTCAGCGGGCACCACGGCGGCCCAGAGGATGAGCCCGTCAATGGCCTGGATGGTGGCCGAGCGGAAGCCCTCGGCTTTTCTGGCCCAGGCCCGGCCCTCACGCTGGGTCTCGTTGGGGTCCTGGTAGTCTGGCTCCCGGGTCTGAGGGGTCATGGCTTTGGCATAGAGGCGGTTGCCCACGGCAGCCATGCCTCCGGCGGCTCCGGCCCCGGCTGCGGCGAGGCCCAACAGGTAAAAAGCGGGTTTTTTCTTCATGGCGCACCCTCCTGGCATCGTTTTCTCCATGATACTCCAATGGAAAGCCAATCGTCAAGAGAAGTTTGCCCCTTTTCAGGTGGGGGCATACCGATTCTCACTGCCCTTCCAAAGACGCTCCGCTGGGGGAAAACTTCCTTTTATAAGAATAGATGGAACGCACCCCCGGTAGCACTCTTGAAATCCTACCAAACATATGGTATTATAGGACAAAGGACTATGGGGGTATGGATATGAAGATTTCCACAAAAGGGCGGTACGCCCTGCGGCTGATGGTGGACCTGGCTGCCCACGGCGGGGAGGACAACCCGGTTTCCCTGCGGGATGTGGCGGGGCGGCAAAACCTCAGCGATAAATACCTGGAGCAGATCGTCACACCTCTGTCCCGGGCTGGGCTGGTGCGCTCGGTGCGGGGGGCCGGAGGGGGCTATCTTCTCACCCGTCACCCGGAGGAGTACACTGTGGGCGACATTCTCCGGCCTCTGGAGGGAGATCTGGCCCCCGTGGAGTGCGCCACCGATGACGGCTTCTGTGACCGCTGCGGGGACTGTGTGACCATCGAGCTGTGGCAGGAGATTCACCGGGCGGTGTCCGCCGTGGTGGACGGTACCACCCTGGGCGACTTGGTGGTGCGCTACCACGCCAAGCACTGCGGAAGCTGCAACCAATGAGCATACGACTGGAAAAAGGGGCACAGCGGACTTGGCTGTTGCCCCTGTTTCTCGTTTTGATTGGGGTGGCGGTGCGGCTGTGGCAGCTGGGGGCGGTCCCCTGCGGGCTCAACCAGGACGAGGCCTACGCCGGATATGAGGCCTACTCCATGCTCACCTACGGGGTGGACTCCTGGGGGTACACCAATCCCTGCTACTTCATCTCCTGGGGCAGCGGCATGAATGTGCTGGAGAGCTATCTGGCCATGCCCTTTGTGGCCCTGCTGGGCCTCACGGAGCTGGCCATCCGCCTGCCCCAGGCCATTCTGGCCTGTGTGAGCCTCCCAGTGGTGTACCTGCTGCTCACCCGGCTCTTTTCCCGGCGGGTGGGGCTCATGGGGCTGTTTCTCACCGCCATCTGCCCCTGGCATATTATGCTCAGCCGCTGGGGACTGGAGTCCAATCTGGCCCCGGGGCTGCTGCTGTTGGGGCTGTATTTTCTGGTGCGGGGGCTGGATTCCCCGCCCTGGCTGCTGCTGGCTGCCTTGTTCTATGGCCTGTCCCTGTACGCCTATGCCACCCTCTGGGTGGTGTTGCCCCTGACTTTGACGGCGTTTCTCCTCTACCTGCTCTACACGAAGAGATTAACATTTACCCCCTATCTGGCGGGGGCGGTGGGCCTGCTGTTTGTGATGGCCCTGCCTCTCCTCCTCTTTGTGCTGGTGAATTTGGGGGTGCTGGAGGAGATTCGTACCCCGGTTTTGTCCGTGCCTCGGCTGGTGTCCATGCGGGCCTCCGAGGTGGACTGGCGAAATCTCTTCTCCCTGGAGGCCTACCAGACTCTGGGGAAGATGGTGTTCGGGGAGGGGGACGGACTTATTTGGAACAGCCTGCCCCAATATGGCATGTTCTATCGGTTCAGTTGGCCCTTCATGATCCTGGGCGGCGTGCGCATGGCTGTCCGGGCGGTACGGGGCGCCAAGGAGCGCCGTTTTACCGGAGAGGGCCTGGTGCTGGTGGGGCTTGCCTGCGCCGCCTTGGTGAGCCTGTCTCTGGACTATCGGAACATCAACAAAGCCAATTCCCTCCACCTCTACCTGTTGGTTCTGCTGGCCTTTGGAGTGGACTGGGTGTTTGGTTTCGGTAAGGCCTACCCGGTGCTGCCCTGGGGAGTGGTGGCGGTGTATGCCGTGGCTTTCGGGCTGTTTGTCAACACCTATTTCACCACCTATAACGACGACATTGGCGTCCAGTTCCGCTATGAGGTGGGGGATGCGGTGGCGTATGTCAAGGAGCAGGGCTTTGCGTCGGTGGCGGTGGACTCCACGGTGGTCTACTCCCACATTCTCTTCTATGACCAGACCCCACAGCCGGAGTTTGCCCAGACCGTGGAGTATGCAAACTACCCCTCCCCCTATCTCAGCGTCTCCTCCTTTGGCCGCTACACCTTCGGGGTGGATGGGAACAATTTGGACCCAAATACCGCCTATATCGTCCATGTCAGCAGCTATGATGCCTTCCGAAACGCGGGATATACCGTGGAGGAGTTTGGCCTGTATGGGGTGGCCTATCTGGAATAGAAAGAAAATTAGCACTCTCGAAAATAGAGTGCTAATTGTTTACACTTCGTTCATGATTTTTCCTAGCGAAGAGGTATACTAAGGTCAAACAACAGATTGGGGCGGGAGTCGAGGGGCTCCCAAGCACCCCATGCAAAGGAGTGTAGCCTTATGAATATGAATCAGTTTACCCAGAAGTCCCTGGAGGCGGTGCAGGCCGCCCAGACCCTGGCCACGGAATATGGAAATCAACAGATTGAGCAGGTGCATCTGCTCTGTGCCCTGGTGGAGCAGGAGGGAGGCTTTGTGCCTCAGCTGCTGACCCACATGGGGGTGACGGTGGAGTCTCTGGACGCCGCCCTGCGCCACGAGGTGGAGAAGCTGCCCAAGGTGTCCGGCTCGGGCCGGAGAGCCGACCAGGTGTATATCTCTTCCGGTGTGGATCAGGCCATGAACGCCGCTCTGGAAGTGGCCACCAGTATGAAGGACGAGTATGTGTCGGTGGAGCACCTGCTGCTGGCCCTGATGGACAAGGCCGACAGCACCATCAAGCCCACCCTCACCACCTACCGCCTGGAGCGGGAGAAGGTGATGCAGGCCCTGGCCGCCCTGCGGGGCAACCAGCGGGTCACCAGCGACAACCCCGAGGAGACGTACGACGCCCTGAAAAAGTACGGCACCGACCTGGTGGAGCGGGCCCGGCAGAACAAGCTGGACCCGGTCATTGGCCGCGACGACGAGATCCGCAACGTCATCCGCATTTTGTCCCGCAAGAGCAAGAACAACCCCGTGCTCATCGGCGAGCCTGGCGTGGGTAAGACCGCCATTGCCGAGGGCCTGGCCCAGCGGATTGTCAAGGGCGATGTGCCTGCGGGCCTGAAAGATAAGACTATTTTTGCCCTGGATATGGGCGCTCTGATTGCAGGCGCCAAGTACCGGGGCGAGTTTGAGGAGCGGTTAAAGGCCGTTTTGAACGAGGTGAAGAAGTCCGAGGGACGCATCATCCTGTTCATCGACGAGCTACACACCATTGTGGGCGCCGGGAAAACCGAGGGCGCTATGGACGCTGGCAACCTGTTGAAGCCTCTGCTGGCCCGGGGCGAGCTGCACTGCATCGGCGCCACCACCCTCAACGAGTACCGCCAGTATATTGAGAAGGACGCCGCTCTGGAGCGCCGCTTCCAGCCTGTCATGGTCAACGAGCCCACGGTGGAGGACGCTGTGGCCATTCTCCGTGGCCTGAAGGAGCGCTATGAGGTGTTCCACGGCGTGAAGATCACCGACGGCGCCATCGTGGCCGCCGCCACCCTGTCCGACCGGTATATCACCGACCGATTCCTCCCCGATAAGGCCATCGACCTCATCGACGAGGCCTGCGCCCTCATCCGCACCGAGATGGACTCCATGCCCACCGAGCTGGACGTGATCTCCCGCAAGATCATCCAGCATGAAATTGAGGAGGCCGCCTTGAAGAAGGAGGAGGACGAGTTGTCCCGTGCCCGTCTGGCCGACATCCAGAAGGAGTTGGCCGAGATGCGGGACGAGTTCAACGCCGGAAAGGCCAAGTGGGAGAACGAGAAGAACGCCATTGGCAAGGTGCAGAAGCTGCGGGAGGACCTGGAGCAGGCCAACGCCCAGCTGGAGAAGGCCCAGCGGGAGTACGACCTGGAGAAGGCCGCCCAGCTGCAATATGGCACCATCCCCGCCCTGCAAAAGCAGTTGCAGGAGGAAGAGGCCATTGCTGCCAATCAAAAGGAGAATCAGCTGCTCCGGGATAAGGTCACCGAAGAGGAGATTGCCCGCATTGTGGAGCGCTGGACGGGCATCCCCGTGGCCAAGCTCATGGAGGGCGAGCGGGAGAAGCTGCTGCACCTGGAGGACATTCTCCACCAGCGTGTGGTGGGCCAGGACGAGGCCGTGCGCCTGGTTTCTGAGGCCATCCTCCGCTCCCGGGCCGGCATCGCCGACCCCAACAAGCCCATCGGCTCCTTCCTGTTCCTGGGCCCCAC
>ERZ1643249.1934-NODE-1934-length-20001-cov-6.108242_pt1 | contig 20001 bp, 28 predicted proteins | sample MGYA00579263_ERZ1643249 | MGnify/ENA primary metagenome ERZ1643249 (study PRJEB29033, sample SAMEA4952264) | chicken gut metagenome | biome: Broiler Chicken; feature: Gastrointestinal Tract; material: Caecum | place: Ireland | collected 2018 | study: Broiler... | reverse complement strand
AAAAACTTGAAATATCGGTATGGATTCCAGAGGTTTTCAGAGTATTAAAAAACGGTTCTCATTGTTATGTTTTCACAAATGTGTTAAATCTGACAGATATGCTGAACGAAACAAGGAAAGTAGGATTTCAACTGCACAATCTTCTTGTATGGGAAAAGAACAACTGCACACCGAGCCAATATTATATGAAAAACTGTGAATATGTTCTTTTTCTTAGAAAAGGGAGGGCTAAATGGATAAATGATATTGGCGGAAGTAAAACAGTACACCGGTTTGACAACATTATAGGCAAAAAGACACACCCATGTGAGAAGCCAACAGAATTATTGTCATTTTACATAAATAATTCAAGCAGAAATGGAGATATAGTATTTGATCCGTTTATGGGTACTGGAAACACAGGATTATCTGCTGTACAGAGCGGGCGAAAATTTATCGGAGCAGAAATTGATGAGAAATACTTTGCTATTGCAGAAGAAAAATTAAAAAATATTGAGGTGGTGATACCTTGATTTAATGAAAAAACATAGATACAAAATCCGGGTATTTCAGTGCCCGGACTGTGGAAACATTGCGTATGCTGGAAAATCCTGTAGCCGAATGACTGCACCAGGTCACAGGAAATATCTCTGGTGTTCGCATTGCAAGGAAATTAAAAATATGGTGCAGATTGAGAAAATTTAAGGAAGGAGCCGAAGCCTCCGGCCATGGTAACGACATGTCGGGCTCCGTTAAAAATGAAAGTAGATATTTTTAATACTACCAATAAATATAAAACAATATATGCCGATCCTCCATGGATGGAACGAGGTGCAGGAAAATACAAACGAGGTGCTGACAAATATTATTCCTTGATGAAAACGAGCGATATTAAAGCTTTGCCTGTTAGCCAATTATATGACCCTGAAATTGGGTGTCATTTGTACCTGTGGACGACAAATAATTTTATTCCTGATGCATTAGAAGTTATGCGTGCGTGGGGATTCTGGTATATTATAACAATTACATGGATAAAAAATACGATTGGGATTGGACAATATTACAGGGGGATAACAGAGCATTGTTTATTTGGAAGGACACCCAAATTACTTCCGTACAAAGTGGATGATTTGGGAAAAGAATACAAGGAGTCACGGGGTTTTATGCAGAGAAAACGATTCATAGTCAAAAACCGATAGAAATGAGAAGGGTGATTGAAAGGGTTAGTTATGAACCGAGGATAGAACTTTTTGCCCGGCAATTTGCTCAAGGCTGGGATTGTTGGGGATTGGAGGCACCAGATGATTGAATTGAACAGTTTTATTTTGGGAGATTGTATGGACTATTTGCCGCAATTTCCAGACAAGTATTTTGAACTTGCGATTGTTGACCCACCATATTTTTCTGGACCTGAACGTAGAACCTATTATGGGAAAAAGGTAAGCCCTATTGGAGTCAAAAGATTATATCAAAGTTGTAAAAAATGGGATATTCCTGATGAAACATATTTTGATGAGTTGTTTAGAGTAAGCAAGAATCAGATTATATGGGGATGTAATTATTTTGACTATCATTTTGGACCAGGGAGAATAGTATGGGATAAATGCAATTACAACAGTTGTTTTTCAGATTGTGAGATTGCATATTGTAGCATCCATAACTCTGTGCGCTTGTTTAGATATATGTGGAATGGAATGTTTCAAGGTAAATCTATTGAAGAAGGCTGGTGCCAACAGGGGAATAAACAATTAAACGAAAAGCGGATCCATCCGACACAAAAACCAATTGTGTTATATGACTGGATTTTATCGAAATACGCGAAACAGGGTGACAAAATACTTGACACTCACGTAGGTTCTGCGAGCAGTCTTATGGCGTGCCATAAAAACGGTTTTGATTATATCGGTTTTGAGAAAGACCCATATTATTATGAATTGGCAAGAAAACGGCTTGAAGAATACAAAAGCCAGATTACGCTATTTGACATAGGAATGGAAAGACAATGCTAGAACTAATTATATCTGCAATCATTATTGTTAGTTTTATTATTATGCTAAAAAACGATTGAAATACAAGAAAGGAGGATTGGGGCCTGTCCGGACAAAAAAGCGCTTTTGGCCCTCTGAATTATGACTTGTAACAGAATTCCTTGTTTAGAATGTGAATTGGCATGTCCTTATGCCGAGTGCCCGTATGACGGAGTGCATGCAGAGCAGTTTGCGGCTAGTAATTATATGGATCGCGAACTTGAATCGACGTATCAGGATAAGAGAAAGAAACAGCAAGAATACAACAAAATGTATAGGAAAAGCCATAAATCAGAGATACAGAAATATAATCAAAAATATAGAGAAAGCCATAAAGAATATTTTAGAAATTACCAAAAAGAATACATGAGGCAATATAGAGATGTAAAATTACTCAAGCACAAGGAATACTATTATAGAAATAAAAAAAATATTTCCGATAAACAAAAACGATATTATGAAGAGAACAAGCAGCAAATTCGTGAGAGACAGAAGGCATACCGGGAATTACACAAAGACGAAATTAATGCTCGAAAAAGAGAAAGGAGGCGTGAAAAGAAAGAAGTAGAAAAATCAAACAATCAATAGTAGATAAAACGCAAAAACATTATGTGGAGGGAAAAATGTCTGATAATGTTAAGTGGATCAAGATTACTACAAACATGTTTGATAATCGAAAGATAAAAGCCATAAGAAAACTGCCGGAAGGTAATAATATAATTCTTATATGGGTTATGCTCTTGACTCTTGCAGGGAGGTGTAATGCCTCGGGCATGATATTTTTGACTGAAAACATTCCATATACCAACAAAATGCTTTCGGATGAATTGGACTTCAACGAAAGTGTTATATGTGTTGCTTTGGATACTTTGGAAACATTTGGCATGATTTCGAGAGATGAGCAGCTGTTTATAACAATCAATAATTGGTCGGAATATCAGAGTGTTGATGGAATGGAAAGGATTAAAGAATTGACAAGAAAGCGGATGGAGGAATATAGGATAAGAAAAAGAGAAGGCGTTACAAGTGTGGGGGAAAAATGTGTTTACTGCGGAAAACCGGCAAATACAGTAGATCATTTAATTCCGAAATCTAAAGGCGGCCCGGATAAAAATTGGAACCTGGTTCCTTGCTGCAAGAACTGCAATAGTAGCAGAAAAGATAAGGACTTGGCCGATTTTTTGAACGATTCATTTGTATATGAGTTTCAAAAAATAGACCATGAGTTGGTAAGGAGCAATAAAAAAATCATGGACATCGTTGACTTCGTGGATGGGAGGTATGTTCCCAAAAAAGTGTTACGTAACAGTTACGTTGAAGTTACGCATCCCTCTTATTCTTTATCTTTATCTAATGATAAAGATAAAGACAAGAAGAAAGATAGTAATATATATTATAATAAAAATTATAAAGGATTTAGTAAGTATAAAAACAATAAAGATAACTTAAAATGTATACTAGATACATATTCTAATGAATATAATTATATAATATATAATACATTATTAGTTGAATGTATACAAGAATGGATGGCATATAAAGACGATAAATTACCTAAAAAAGCAAATCATTATGATTCAGAGCTTGGGATAAGACGGTTGCTTAATGTTTTCATGAGAAATGCACAAAAATATGGAGTCGAGGCTGTAGTGGATACAGTAAATAACTCTATGGCTAACAATTACCAAGGAATTGCCTGGGACAGAATCGAAAAGGGAGGGACTGGTAATGAAAAGCCTGCAGGACGAAATCGCATCTATCATGACTCAATCTTCGAGCAGTCGGATTGAGCAGGAGGAACAATCCGATATATGCCCGTATTGTCATGGCAGCGGATACGAATTATACATTGACGAAGAGGGGATCGAATATGGGCAAGAGTGCAGATGCGGGATATTGGAGAGACGAAAACACGACCGGCTGCTGAGATTTGCCGAAATACCTGCCGGGTACGAGGATGTAAAGTTATCAAACTTCCGGAAGTTGGTCTATCAAAAAGCGGAAAGCAGAAAGAGCGTAACCGAAGCGGCTCAAGCGGTGAAATATTGGCTGGATAACCTGGACACAATGTTAAGCAAAGGGATTGGCCTATATTTTTACTCGCACACAAAAGGCTCCGGAAAAACACGGCTTGCAATAAGCATTGCGAATGAGTTGATTGAAAAGCACCACATGCAAGTCAAATTTTCCACGTCCATACGAGTATTGGGTGAAATTAAAAGGACATGGAACAGCGAGGAGGAAGAGGAAAGCGATTTACTTGATTCATTGGCTCATGTGAGTCTGCTTATTATTGATGACTTTGGTGCGGAGCAGGTGAGAGGATGGATTAACGAAAAATTTTACAGCATTATTAACGAACGCTATATCGAACACAGACCAACAATTTTCACAAGCAATGCAAGACTTGATGATTTGGCATACGACGAGCGCATAATAAGCCGAATAGTCGAGCGTACAATACAAATACCATTACCGGAAGAGTCTGTGAGGGAATCGATTGCCTATCAGATTCGGCAGGATATGATTGATGCAGTCAACAAAGCGAATTACCAAAGAAAGGAAGGTGAAACCGATGGACATTGGAGCAAGAGTGAGGTGTGAAACTTGGATGTTGAAAAAATTATTCTGCTGATATTGAATGAAAAACTATATAGAGCTGGCGATATAACGCTGGAAATGCGGGACCAAGTCGTAAAGGAAGTAGAAAAAAGCATTGAGGATAAGGCTACGAGATAGTATAATAGAATTAGCCCCATTCTCTGCATGGAGGATGTAATATGAATATTTACAACACGAGGCAGATGTTAAGGACAAAAACTATCCGTGACTTGGACATAATGGTCGCTTATTATGCACGTGTGAGCACGGATAAGGATGAGCAAAAGACATCGCTAACGCATCAAAGGGAGGTGTTTGACGATGAGATAGCGCAAAATCCGCATTGGAGATTTGGTGGCCGGTATATCGATGAGGCGAAATCTGGACTAAGGACATCTGAGCGCACGGAATTCAACAGAATGATTCAAGATGCCAAATCTGGAAAGTTTGATATGATTATCACGAAGGAGATTTCGCGTTTTGCTAGGAATACACTGGACAGTATCCGATATACGCGAGAATTGCTTATGTGCGGTGTGTGCGTGTGGTTTACAGAGGAGAATATCAATACGATTGACGAGGATAGTGAGTTCCGTTTGACCATATTGGCAGGAATGGCACAGGACGAAAGTCGCAGAATTTCCAATCGTGTTAAGTTCGGGCATGCGCGCTCCATAAAAAATGGTGTGGTGATGGGAAATTCCAGAATTTACGGTTACGACAAACTGAATGGCAAATTGATAATCAACCACGACGAAGCCGAGATGGTGCGCTTCATCTTTGAAAAGTATGCTACAGGGATGTGGTCTACGGGGAAAATCCGAGATATGCTGTATGACATGGGATACCGAAACCACAATGGAGGCAAGATCGATAAGGGGGTAATTGGACATATCATTTGTAACCCCAAGTATAAAGGGTTCTATGCAGGCGGCAAGGTGAAGATTATTGATATGTTTACCAAAAAGCAAGAATTCCTTCCACCGGATCAATGGATTATGTACAAGGATGAGTCCGGTGCCGTGCCTGCCATTGTAGACGAGGAGACATGGACCAAGGCATTTCAGCACTATCAGAGGCGAGGCGACATCGTAAGAAGCCATAGAACATCCTGCAAAAAAGAGGACAACATTTTTACTGGTCTTTTGCTTTGCGGGGTAGACGGCGCAAAATACTGGTTAAAACTCAGGACTTATCGTGGCCGGGATTACTCCCGGTGGGTTTGCTCAAATAAACTGAAAAATGGAGCGGATGCTTGCCCGTCTTTCTGGGTTTCGGAATCAGAGCTAAAGGCTATGGTGGTTCAAGTGCTGCGAGACAGTGCGCCAGAGATGGAGCGAATTACAGAACGCTACATAGAAATCTACAGAACATTGGTTGAGAGGAAGGAAGATGGTAATGGAAGCGTGGAAGTCTTGCCACACCAGATCGAACTGCTTAAAAAGAAAGACAACAAACTTTTGGACTACAATCTAAAGGGCGTTATCTCGGATGATGAGTTTATCAAGCGGCACAAAGACCTGGAACGAGAAATCCATGAATTGGAGAGCAGGTTGGAATCCATATCCCCAAAAACAGGAAAAGAGGAAGATTTTGCACGCGAACTGAGGAGAATTACCGAAAGGGTACGAGAATGCGCAAGCAGGATCAGCATAGATGATGTTACCAGGAAAGTGGTGACTGAATTGTTTTCTAGGATAGTAATAACGCCAACTGGCGAAGAAACGGCAAAAATTGAGTTCTTTTTGAACGGGGGTAGAGAAGCGATTAGTATGGACTATCCTTTTATCCGTTCGGACGACATTGCATTTAACATGTTCACCAAACGGACCTCTATATTTTGGCGGAATCCGAAGGGGATTACGGGAAAACCAGTTCGATTTGAGTATACATACTCGCTGGCAATCTAAAGAATGATGAGAATGGGGCTATGCGGCGGATTGAGATTTCTCTGCCGCTTTTTCTTCTTTTCTTTAGTGTTAATTAACATTGCTTTTTTGTGGATTTTCTATTTTTTTGGAGGAGATGTATTTCTAGTCACCAAAACGGAATTTTCGAATTTTCCGTTTATTTACATTGTGATGCATAGCATAATGCACGCCAAGAGAATATGTTTGCCTGAACGGGAAAATTGCCAATGCACAAAACCGATGCTTGATGGCAGGACATACGAGCGAAGTGCGTGGAGCAAGTGGTCACACTGAGTGTTTAGCACATATAGACAGTGTTGCGCACTTTTTGTCCAGATTTGATTGGATATGTCAAATGGAATTATAACTAGCTGAACAACATTTGGCAAATCAAATAAAATAATTGCGAATTATTCAATGCCCCCGGGGGATACAAACAATTTGGGATATATAAGCGCCCTGTAAAATTGAATTTTTTTCGAGAAAATGTAGTGGCGCTTTTTGAGCGAGTGCAACATGATTAGCGTGTTTTGGGTTGTGTTATCAGACATTAGATTTTGCACCACAATCAATTTTGAGGCGTTTGATGAATTAAGTATCATCCGCATATCAAAATGCCTCAAGGCGCAAATTTGAAACCTTTACGCAAAAAAATAATTGCGATTTTTTCATACCCCCCCCCACCCCCTTACTTGCCGGGCAAGAGTGTCTTGTATCGAAATCTATGAAAAATTCCAAAAACTTTTTGCCTGTTTTTTGTCGTGGTGCTTTTTGCAACTACTGCGTATTGCACTACGAAAATGCAGGAGTTTAGGGGAAAACGCAAAAAACATGTATCCCTCTTTCGCAAATCCAGCTGCCATGCTATACTAAACTTGTTGAAGGTTTTAGTACGGTCGGCACACAGCTGCCGGTTGAACAAGAGGACCAGCCACAGAGGTGTGAGCTGGCTTTCTTGTTACAGTTCGGTCTTTAGCTTATCCAAAAAACCCGGGAGATTCTGCGAAATATAAAGCTTCAGATAATCCAGGTCTTCCTGTGTAACGCCATTCGGAATAAAAACACGAGCGCTATGCTTGTTTAACATGGGAATTTCGAAAGAGTACCCACTTGCGTTTGCCTGTTGATATTCACCGACTGCCTTTTTCAAACCTTTATTTTTCATCCTATTTTCTCCTCCCAAAAATTAATTGCGAAAATTTTGATCCCCCCCTAGGGGGAGGGGAAGGCTGTACTAATACCAGTATACCAAAAACTGATTTTCTGTGTGAAAATATGCACTGCTTTTTTGGTGAGATTCCAGAAATTTAGTTTTCCAGATGGAAGATTGCCCAGCGGAGAGCAGCGGCGGCCTCTGTGTCATGTTCACGTTCCGCCCGTTTCAAGAGTTCATACAGCTTTTCAATTTTCCGTTTTTCCATGCTTTTGCTTTCTCCCCTTCTCCCTGGGGGCTGGGATGTAAAGGACACCGCCAGGAATCGAACCCGGCGCAACGGCTCCAGCGTGCCTATTTTTCGATAATTTCAAATCTTATACAACTGTATAACAGAATTTGCAAGGCATAAAATACGGGAAAACTGCTTCAACATTCTGTCCGCTTTTAATTTTTTGTTGCCTTTTTCGCCGCCGATTATTTCAATAGTATTTCCGGCAGAACGGAAAGAAACAGAAAAATACTCATCATTTTTTGCCCAAAATATATATTCATCTTTTCCGGTTTTCTGTAATCCGTATAAGTACGGCGTTGTATATAGATTGTGAGCGATTGTTAAACCGTCAGCAGATTTTTCAACGCTATATTTCCCTTGGTTTATCATGTTTTTGAAATCTTCTAAATTGGTTACATTTTCAAATTTTACCATTTCTCATTTCCTCCATTTTCTAAAATATCCGGTTTTCCGGGAATCCCTGTGGCGGACTGAACCGCCCACGCCTAAAGCGTCACCGGGTGAAATTATTCTGCTATATTGGTGATATAACAATTATCATATTCCACATTGCTATAATGACAGATCAACGCAAATTCAGCCGCTAACAATGCGCTTTCTTCGTCTTTTTCGCGTTTCCAGCATCCGCATATTTTCTTTCCGGATTTTTCAAAAATAATATAATAGCTTTTCATTTTTTTCGTTCCTCTCTGTTTGGTTGTTTGGCTTGCCATTATCGGCGGAAAAGTTGCCATCTTTCCCGGACGCCCTCGCGGGCGTTTCGGCTTTAAAATCCTCCATGTTCTCGCATATATTTTCTATGTTCGTCTATCGGCAACGGTTTATATACTTCTTTAGCGTTTGGGTTTGGCCTATATATATGTAATGTTTCTCCGTCGTTCAAAATGTAACAATCAACAATTCTGCCGTTTGAATGCCCCTTGATTTTTTTAGCACCTTCTGGAATTTCTGAAAGGCTCCAGAATCCGCCGTTACATGCATTATCAAGCTTTCTGTTTACGGCGTATTTCCTCCATTTTCCACACGTTGGCTTAAAAACCCACTGTTTTTCTTCTTCTAATGTAATTTTCAGCCCTGCAAAATCAAGAAATGCTTCAAGCTGTTCCCAGTTGTTAAATTCTGCAAAATAATATTGCCAGCCATCATGAATGATAATAGGGCTTCTGTGTCGCTCCGAGTCTACATTTTCGATTGTTGTAACATACATTTCGTTCATATTTCTTTCCTTTCCGCCTGCCATCATCAGCTCCGGGAGGCGATCCCGCGGAGGACGGGGAGCTTGCCCCCGTTTCGGCTTATGCTGTTAAAACCTCGGATGGGTCAAACCGGAATATAAACCCGTGCTTGAATTTGCTGTAATATCCTCCCCGCTCTTTCATTGCCTTGTTTTCGGCGATGTATGCAGCTTTATCCAGATTCTCAACGATACGTACAACCCAGAGTTCCGAACCGTCGCGCGTGTCTTCGCCTTTTGTGATTTTATATGTATATCCGCTTTTTTGTTCTAACTTTTCAGGCTCTGGCTTTTTGTTTTCAGTGGCTTTCTTCTGTTCTGCCGGGGCTGTGGATTTGCTTTTGATTCTTGCTGTTTTCGAGACAATTTTTATATTCTGTCCGTTGTTCTGAGCACATCCGAAATAATAAAAATCTACGTCAAAATAATCAATCATGCCATCACAATCGCTGTAATTGTAGGACTTTACAAAGCTGTCTACATCTTCAATAACCGACTTTGTAACCTCGTTCAGAACTTTGTAAAAATTTCCATGTTCGGCGGTTATGCGGTTGTATTCGGCTTTAAATTCTTCATCTGTCCAGCTGCTAAGTGCCCAGTAATTATTTCTATTTGCCTTCCGGAAAAACTCGTTTTTGTCGTCCTCGTCCAGTTCGTCGGCGGTTTTGTAAATTTCAATCGGGCTTTCTTTCAAATCAACATGTAATTCCTGGCACATGGAAGCATAAGAAGTGCGGACGCTGAATTTATAAGTCGGATATTTTTCTTTGACGTATGCCCGGACGATCTGAGCGACTTCTTTCAATGATCTGTTCCAGTCGTGGTTACTTCCTTCCCATCCGTTCATTGTGTAAAACTGTTTCCGGGTGCTGTCGGCTGTCTCGTTGATGACTTCTCCTGTCGCTTGCTCCGTGCGGTTCTTCCAGATCGGAAAAAGTGCGTCATATTCAACATTGATTTCTTTCATTTTCTCAGCGTCGCCGCCGTTGTCCGGGTGGTTGGCTTTCAGAAGCGTCCGAAACTGTTTTTTCAAATCCTCAAAACTCTTTACATTTTTAAAATACTTTGCCATAATATATTTACTCCTTTCGTGGGGTGCCGCTGGTTCAGTTTCTCAGGCCGTCCAGCGGCTTTTGTTTTTCTGTCCTCTGCATCTCTCCGGGCTTGGAACCGGCTACGGCTGCATTACAGCGCCGGAACATGTCCGGCTAGACTAAACTTTTTGCTTTTTCTATGGCTGTTTTCATGGCTTCGTCACCTTTTCCGGGGATCGTCCAGGTGTTTTGCTGGTGGATGGAAAGCCCTAATTGTTCAACCATAAAATTTTTATTCTTGCCAGTGTTCCACTGGTAAACATATATCTTTGTTCCGGCTAATCTAACTTTCTGTCCGGATACTTTTTCAAATTCTTTCGGCCATCTCATTTTTTCTACCTCCTGCCGCGTGGCTTTGTTTTGTGTTCCTCTTGATGGTTATATAATAGCATAGTTTAAATATAATATCAAGGGATATTTATAAAAAAGTTTAAAAATATTTTTTGCGATATTTTTTGAAACATATTATAATAGGAAGAAACGCAGAAAACAGCGAAAAAATATTTGACAACCTTTTTAAACTATGCTATTATATCCATATAAAAATGCGGAGGTGAAAAGAATGGCTTTTACCAATAAAAAAGCGGCGTTTGACTATGTAAACGCCTACCAAAAAGAAAAATATGATCGTATAACAGTAATGGCAGAAAAAGGGAAGAAAGCAGAATACCAGGCGGCGGCAAAATTGAAGGAGCTTTCTTTGTCCGCGTTTGTCATGCAGTGCGTAGATGAGAAGATAGAGGAAATGAAAAATAGTTAAAAAAGTTTAAAAATGCTGTTGGCATTATAGTTTAAATATGCTACAATAAAGACAGTTAAGGAAGGGCAAGACTTTAACGAAAATAGGAGGAAAGGAGTAAACAAAATGAAAGCAAATGAATTTTTACACAATGGCGAGAAGGTTACATACTATGTGATGCAGGATGAAAGTTGGTTTGATCTTTTGGACTATAAAGGGATCGTCCCGGAGGAGTTACCGGTTAAGGATATGCGTTACCGCGTTTTGCAATATAACGATGGAGGGAAAAATGTGTATGCATGCATATTTACCCCCAATGCGCCAGATGCATACATTGAAGAGGTATATATTACTTCTAAAATCCCGGAGGACAGTTTTAATGATTTAATGCTGGATGTTTTCGGACAGCTTAACGGGAAACCGCCTAAACAGCGCCGCTCCCGTCTGAGCATTGCATGCGAAAATGCAGATCGCGAAACGAAAAAGTGGATAGAAAAGCAGTATCCAGATCAGGCGGCCTATTGGATGTTAAAGGGGTACCCGGAAGAAATTCAAAAAGAATACAACAAGGAGTATAAGTTACAGATGCAACTTATGGGCTATTCGCTGGATATGTTAGAAAAAATTAAGGCTGTTGATATTGATATGAATTACATGAAAGAGGTGTTAAAATGACAAAAGTAATGATCTGGCAACATTGGAATTTGATTTTGACTGATTCACAGAAAAGGGGTGGCGAATAATGAAATATTACGTACGAGTGCCGCACAATGCGGACGTAAGCACGGGAAATGGAAAATATTTGGTGGTCGAAGGAGATACATTGGAAAATGCCATTGACGGCAGTATGAAAAAGATCGTTCTTTCTCTTTTTGGCGATGAAGGAGAAAGTGTATTGGAATATCCCAAACGAGGGACCATTAACGAGCGTGTTGATAATTTTATTGATTTTTCAGGCAAGAAAAAGCAAACGAAGAAATATATTGTTTCGTTTGGTTGCCGTGTAAAAAATGGATGGGTAAAAGGGTCTCCTAAATATGAGGAGTATTTTAAAACGTATGAAACGGTAGCATATGAATATGCATATTAGTCTATATATCACAAAAACATAAAACAACGTTTAATATTTAACAAAATATCCCCGAAATATTGGGGATATTTTTATTATAAAAAAACTGTTTGACAAATATAAAAGAATGTGATATTATACTGAAAAACATAATATAACGATATTGCAAAATTGGAACTATACCTATGAATGTAAATTGATATAATAGGTGTAGTTCTTTTTATTTATTTATAACTTTAAAGGGGTAAAGTGCATATGAGAAATACAATTAAAAGTATAAACGATGTTGAGATATACGAAACTAAAATTCATGAATGGGCTGGTGATTATATAGATTCTTTAAATAGCCCTGATGATATATATAATAATCCTAGTTTGTTTACTGGTATGCTGAAACATATATATAAACACCTATTTAAACCGGGAAAGAATGATAAGGTGTTATCTAATACTAATAGTAAATTGGATTTGAGTAATATAGAATTATTAGATAATATATGGGGCATATATACTGAACTATGTTATAAGTATGGTAAAAGACCTACAATATTAAATTTTAGTTTAATGATTGGTGTTGATAATTCAACTATAGATACTTGGAGAAAGGGAGAATATAGATCTGGAGGGGATGGGGCAAATTCTGCACGCTCCGCAACGGTCAAAAAGTGGCTGAAAGAGTGTGAATCAAGTTTGGTTGATGGGGCCACGGAAAAAAATTCGATTGGTTGTATATTTGCATTAAAAGCAAACTATGGATATAGTGAGGGTGCGCAACGAGTGGAGATCACTCAAGGCCAGACAGCCGAGCAGGTGGCCGCCGACATAGCCGCCCGGCACAGTATTACACAGAATACAGTCCCGACACTGCCTGATTTTGATGCAGAAGAAGATTGAAAACGGATAGAAAAGACAGAAAAATAATACTTGACAAAGAGCATAAAACAAGATATAGTGTATTGCATATTGAGAATACAAGATATAGTATATAAACTATGCGCGAAAGTTTTCTTTAGCGAATAGTTATATGGCAAAGCTGGGTTATCGGAGCCAGGGAAACGCTTACAAGTAATGTATTCGTTGTTTACCCGCTGCGCCCTATGCGGTGCTGGGTTGTGGTATGGATCACAGATACACAGGGCAACGGGGGTAGGGGTCTGGTAGGGTGTATGAGCGAGGCGGGGTAACCCCTCCATTCTCCCAAAAAACAAAAAACCCTTATTGCATCAAGGAGATAGAGTAATGTTCAATCGAGATCAATACATTTATCCAGCCATCTTTACATACGAACCAGGCAAAGAAATATCCGTATATTTCCCGGACTTGGATGTTGCCACGAGTGGCCAAACGGAGGATGATGCGATTGGCAGCGCTTGTGAGTTGCTGGAATGTGTTCTCGAAGGATTGGATGAGGATGGGGATATGATTCCAGATCCAACTCCCATAAACCAGATTACAGTGAAGCCAAATGAGCAGATTATGCTAGTAGAGTATTATCCGAGATAAGTAAATCGAGTAGAGGCAATACAGATGGATAAAATCACAATTTGCAAAAACCCCAACGCCAGCATTCTATCAGCGCCACTGGAAATCACGCCAGAGGAACTAAAACAAGCGGTTCAAGTACATCGCGCTGATGTGGCAACGGTCATGGATGAACTTGGAAACGAACTAAGCAGAATGGGAGAAAATCACGATTGGACGAAGCAGGTATTTGCGGATGAGTATTTCCGAGACTTTTACGACAATCCGAAGGACACGGAAGGATTTAAGGCAAGTGAATGGTATCAGCAGCACATTACTGCAGAGAGGCACCATTTGCTCGACCATTTCCCGGAGGATGTAAATCTGTTAGATGTAATTGAAATGCTAGCTGACCATGTATGCAACAAGAAAATGCGCGGCATAAAGAATATGCGTATTGCGATTCCGGCATACATTCTGGAAAAGGCTATGCACAATACGGTTAAGCTAATTGACAAAAATACGGTTGTGGAATGAACCCGTTCTCAAAAATTCCGAAAAAACAAAAAAGCACTTTGGAGGAATACATGAAAAAGCGTGAAATTCGCTCGTTAGCGGATGGTGAGTCTATCCGGATTCGATTTGGCAGTAAAATGAAACTTTGGCTTTATAGGGAAAAGGAGCGAACAGGAAAAAGTGTATCACAAATTGTCCGTGAAGCCGTATCAGAATACATGAAATAAAATTCTTCTCACTTCAGAGCCACATTGGCAAAATTCCAAAGAATGAAAAAGTTTTAAAATCAAATATTGTTACGCTAACAGCAATTTAAGGATATGACTGTTAATCATAAAAACCAATTGCGTAATGAAAGTAAGTAAAGTTTCCTGTACTGCAATCTATCAAGCATATAATTTGGGATTATAAGAGCGAAAAAACAGGAAATGTTTGGGAGCATAGCTCAATCGGCAGAGCAATCGGCCGTTAACCGATATGCTGGAGGTTCAATTCCTTCTGCTCCCGCTTCGGTTCGCATACAGCAAAATTCAAGGGAAAACATGTGTCATTGGTTCAAATCCAATCATTCCCCGAATGGGGAGTGTCGCCCAGTTGGTAGGGCAATATGAATTCTAATGCGAACTGCAAAAAGTACGCTAACAGCAATTATTTTCGCCTATAAGCGGGAGGCCAAAGGTTCGAACCCTTTTACGACCGAATTTTTGGTATATAGCTCAGTTGGGAGAGCACCATAAATGCGTACGGAAAAGCAACTAAAAACCTATGTTAACGCCAAACAGCAATCAGAAAGAATTGGTCTTCCCAGTTTCTTCGCAATGAAGATGGCGTAATAAAAGGAGAAATTATGAATTTTTCGGATGTGATGAGAGAAGAAAGCAAGTGGACAAAGACAGAGAACGGTGCAGACGCTAAGAATACTACGGATTCCGCGCTTCTGGATATGTTCGCCACCATTGGATCCATGAGAGAGCGGTCGGAAGACGAAATTATCCAGAAATTTGAACTGGCATTCCAGGAAGATCCACTTGGCGCTATGCGGTGCTTATTTTGGGCAAGAGATTGCAGGGGCGGAGCTGGTGAAAGACGTGTGTTCCGTGTTCTTCTCCCGTACATAGCAAAAAAGCAAACAAAAGAGATGATAAATACACTTGGATTTATTCCGGAGTACGGAAGATGGGATGATTTATATTCTCTTGTAGGAACAGAAGTAGAGCCATATATGTGGGAGTTTATACGGACACAACTTAATCAAGATAAGTGCAATATGGAAGAAGGAATTTGCTCATGCTCTCTTCTTGCAAAATGGCTCAAGAAAGCAGACGCATCCAGTCCGAACACTCGGAAACTTGGAATTTACACCGCAAAGAAGCTGGGGATGTCCGTATATGACTATAAGCGTCTGTGCGTGAAGCTGAGAAGATACATTGATGTGGTAGAACAGCGGATGTCGGCAAACGAATGGGATACCATCAATTATCCGGCAGTTCCCTCCAGAGCCATGATGAATTATCGGAAAGCCTTTGCCAGACACGATCAGGAGCGTTTTGACGAATACCTGAACAAAGTGCAGTCGGGCGAGCGAAAAATCAATTCTGCGACACTGTATCCGTATGATATTGTTGAAAAAATCCTGTATGGACATGAGGATAGCAAGGTTTTAGAAGCACAGTGGGATAATTTGCCGGACTATGTGGATGGGGATGTAAATGCAGTAGTTATGGCGGATGTTTCCGGTTCTATGGATGGCAGACCGATGGCGACTTCGATCGGACTAGCGATGTACTTTGCGGAGCAGAATAAGGGAGCATATCACAACCTGTTTATGACGTTTTCTGGAAATCCGCAGTTCGTGGCTGTAAAAGGAAATACAATCACACGGAAAATCAACTTCATTTCAAAAGCAGACTGGGGAATGAACACAGACCTTGAAAAAGCCCTTCTGAAGATTTTGGATGTGGCGATTGAAAACCGTTGTTCACAGGAGGAAATGCCGAAATCATTGATTATCATTTCTGATATGGAGATTGACGCTTGCACAAATCAGAAACATCGTGAAAATTTCTATGATTATGTTTCCAGAGTTTACGAGGAACATGGGTATAAAATTCCAAATGTAGTTTTCTGGAACGTAGACAGCCGACACGATGTATTTCTAGCAGACAAGGATAGGAAGGGCGTACAGCTTGTTTCCGGTCAGTCTGCAAGCACATTCAAGAATTTAATCGGCTGCGTTGACAAGACTCCGGTTGAGATGATGTACTCCGTCCTGAACAGCGAACGCTATCAGGCGATTCAGATTTGAGGTGAACCATTTGTGAAGCCTTTGATATGAGCAGAGAACAGATTATGAATGACCTGTGTGATTCGGAAGATATTGTGACAGGGAATAAGCATAATTCGTTGTATGATGCGGAAGTTATTAGAGTGATTTACCGGGAGATTTGCAAATGACATTTGAAGTAATCGACCAGAAAACAGGTGAATATCCAGACCTAGAGCATATCGCCAGAACAGAGGAATGGGCGCAGAACCTCATTCCGTGTGATATGGAAGGTTTTTGTATCAATGAGGATGGAAGCCTGTTACTGATGGATGAATGCAGAAATTATGTTTACTGCCCGCATAATAGGTTCAAAGTGGTTGTGGAATTTTCGTATATCAATCAAAGATACTCGTATATTTATTAGATGAGGTGATTATAATGCTGAAGTGTAACATTTGTGGTACCGAATTCCCGCCTTTTGCTGAAAAGCGCTATACGGCAAAAGATAATAAATTGGTTGGAACACTTACGAATATAGTTAACGCCGAAGAGAAATTGTATGACGCCTGGGATTGTCCTGTGTGCGGGTCGCAAATTATTGCTCAAGAACGCAAACGTGTTTACGACCTGGACGATATTTGCACATGTGACAACAAAACCAAGTCAAATAAAAACGGTGAACAAAATGCTTAGCTATAATTTAAATTCAATGAAGGCTGCCGAATGCCTAATTCGACTTTGCGAAAAATATCGGGATACTATAGAGGTTGATGTAATCCATGGGCGTCAAACGATTGATGGTGCTAGCATGCTGGGTGTATATTCATTGATTGGAAACATCGTGTCTCTCGATTTGCATGCCAAAGATGAAGGAACAATCCAACGATTTGCAACAGAACTAGAGAGGGTGATATGAGTTTGCGTGAATGCGAGTCCATAAAGCATCCAGCATACTACGCTGAAGGCAGGAAATACGAACCAAAAGATGTAATTCGCGACTGGCAACTCAATTTTAATTTGGGCTCGGTAGTAAAGTATGTCTCTCGGGCTGGAAGGAAGGGAAATAAAATTGAGGATCTGAAAAAAGCGCGTCAATTCTTGGATTTTGAGATAGATGCCTTGGAAGAAGAATGGGAGCAAGTGTGTAATGAAATGCAAACGAGATGATAATTTTGATCTTTTGATAATTATAGCAGGTGCGATATTCTTTATATTGTTGTCTGCAGTTTCATGGGCATTGGTTTGTGGAATTGTCAAGGCTATCACATTATGTGTTGGGTGTGCCTTTAATTTAAAAGTAGCCACATTGGTCTGGCTGATAGTGATTGCTTTGGGAATTGCGGTGCGAAGATGGTAGATTTGCTTTTTAGAATATTAGCCATACTGTTTAATGGGTTATTTTTGCTGGCAACATGTTCTGCACGACAAGAGAAGAAAATAAAGAAAACCGATTTCTGTGTATGCGTAACTGGTTTTTTAATAAATATGATATATGTGTGTGGGTGAAAAAATGTTGATACATATTGAGTATGTAGATGGGACAGATGAAGTGATTGAATCTAAAAAAGGAACTAATGTAACGTATGAAGAGGACATGAGATGCTTTCGATTTGTGACGTATGATGACAAAATAATTTTGGTTCATCGGGACTTTGTTAAAAAAATCAGAATGAATAAAAGAATTATATAGGCCTATCACCAAGCGGTAAGGTACAGGTCTTTGACATCTGCATTCGTTGGTTCGAATCCAACTAGGCCTGCTGGTTTTTGCTATTGGCATGAACCTCCATACACCACCTACGGCGTAAGGCTGTGATTAAAGGGGATTCAAATGCCCCGGGTGGTTTTGCGGAAAATTCCGCAACGTGCCTAAGCAGCACGATAAACAACGTGGAAACGGGGGAAACCCCGTGAGGGAAGGTATACCGTAACTGGAAGCGGGCCTGACTGTAAATCAGGTGTTTTCGAACTCTGGGAGTTCAAGTCTCTCCCTTCCCATTACGCAGACTTACCCAAGAGGATGAAGGGACTGGTCTTGAAAACCAATAGGCGGGCAGTTCCCGTGCCGGGGTTCAAATCCCCGAGTCTGCGTTAAATACCTTAAGGGCCTCTAGCTCAGTTGGTTAGAGCATCCGGCTCATAACCGGACGGTCCGGGGTTCAAGGCCCTGGAGGCCCAGTTAGTTTCAAAACCCGATGCTAAGCCTATTAGGTACCAATGGGTTCTCAAATTGAATATTTTGCCGCGAGAATAATTTAGCATGAACCGATAGTAACTCGCCGACACAATCTCCAGGTTTCTGTTTCCCCTTATTCATTCCTGAAGAGGAAAGGCCAAGTGCTATCAAATGATGCAAAGTTTATGGGTCTTTGCATCGATCTGGCCGCATGGCGGAATGGCAGACGCAAGGGACTTAAAATCCCTGTCTGAGAGGAGTGTGGGTTCAAGTCCCACTGCGGCTACTAAAACTTTAGAAACGGCTAAATAATATAGTTGTTGGTGGAGTTGTCTATGGTAATGTGGAAGCTGCTCTATTGATGGCTGTGCCAGCTTATATAATAGTATTCCCCTCACTATTGGAAGTTCTGGCTTATGCCCTTATGGTGGAATTGGCAGACACGTGAGATTTAGGTTCTCATGCTTATGGCGTGCAGGTTCGAGTCCTGTTAGGGGCATTGGCGGAAATCCTGGATTTTACAGAGTTCAGGGTCAAACTTGATACTTTAGTGCTGTAACACTGGGTTGAGGTCTGCCTAAGTCATGGGTGGCGTTCCCGCACGCTTATAGGGCAGGCAAGTGAGCATAATGCGAAAAATATAACTTTCCTAAATGGTAGGCCATCCCATCTAGGACGCACTATGCTTGCGAATCTGCCGGTATAGCTCAAATGGTAGAGCAGGCGATTTGTAATCGTCATGTTCGGGGTTCGAGTCCCCGTATCGGCTCTCTGTCAATATCAACCGATTCAGCCATGGACAATGAATCGGAGACTCGATAGAGGAGCATACTCTAGTCACAAGAGACGTGGCAATGAAAGACGGAGCACATTGGAAGTTGGCCATCCGTAGAAAGTATGGGATATGTTGTGGCACCCATTAAAATCGAGAAAGGCAGAAGTTACAATAAGTTTATAGTGCGCAAACGTTACGGATGGGCAGAAGTTTCAAGGATGAAACACTTAACCGGTAAGGCAATATGATATCGGGGGTAGAGATGGCGGGTTCGATTCCCGTCTGTCCATGAGTTTCATACAAGACAGGTAAATAGTAATAATTATGATGTGTGTCAGACTGGACAAGGAAGCGGTCTAGAAAACCGTTCGGTGGTTCGATTCCATCATGTATCGTATGGTATCGTGGAGTAATGGTATCTCACTCGATTGCTAATCGAGCCTGCAAAATGCAGTCCGCGTTCGAATCGCGGCGATACCGCTTGCAACAACCCAGATGGCCGGTACATCGGAGGCGCCATAAGCCGTGAGTGCTGTTGCAAATTATCTGGCGAGGTATGCGCCGAGTTCCCTCAATAAGTGAATATACGAGAGAGTTCTGCCAGATGCAAAATGCTATCAGTTAAAGGGAATGCACTCCGAGTAAGCGAACCTCTGTGCAAGTACCATCACTCAGAAGGTTGGGAAAAGATAAGCGAAAGGGATAG
>ERZ1643249.1932-NODE-1932-length-20004-cov-7.792270_pt1 | contig 20004 bp, 18 predicted proteins | sample MGYA00579263_ERZ1643249 | MGnify/ENA primary metagenome ERZ1643249 (study PRJEB29033, sample SAMEA4952264) | chicken gut metagenome | biome: Broiler Chicken; feature: Gastrointestinal Tract; material: Caecum | place: Ireland | collected 2018 | study: Broiler... | reverse complement strand
CGAAGTTGTTTTTATTTTGTCAAACTGGTAACTTTATTTTTGGAAAGTCCCTATAACAGTAGGCAAGTATCCCAAACTAGTTAGGCGAAAATTTAGTTATAATTAGCTTTTGTATGCATACATGTTTATTAACAAAAATAATGATTTGATTTGTTTTATACAGCACTTAAAAAATGGTATATAATAAATGTAATGTATAAATATGTTTTTTATGAATATAATATAAATATAATAGTATTGACAAAAAAAATATAATTTGATACTATTATGTTACCGGAGAGCAATCTTGTCAGGTCTACACGCAAGTGTCGAACGAAAGTTTAATCGTATTATTAAATACGACGCCTTGTGTGGGAAACTATCCTTTATGGATAGTTTTTTTTGATTTAAAGTATTTTATGGTAAAAACAATTTAATATCCAAGTATTCTAGCTTTTTTAATATGGTTAAATTATCTAAATCTGATAAAACAATTCTTCTTGTTTCACCGGCTATAAAATCGGAAGCCTGAATTGATATATGCTTATGTGATAATACATACATAAGATTGATGCTTACTTTTGAAAATAAAATTGGTCTATGCACCATATTATATTCAAAGTTTGTCATACCCATTGTTAATTCTTTTTCGATATCTTTTACAAAAGCACGGTTTGTATTTGTTGCTGTTGCTTGTTGGTCTATCCGAATAATTAATTTGACTGGCAAATTTGGATTTATTTTTCCTTCTTGTATTAATTTATTAATAACTTTTTTTATAAGAATTCTTTGCGTATAATCTCTGTATCTCCCACGAGAGTCTTTATCATTCATAATTGAAGCGTGTACTCGTTTATTATTTATGATAACGGCAAAACAAGTTTGTTTTTTTATTAGATTCCAAAGCCATCTTTTATGTTGAGGTTTTATATTTGTATCTTTAATTTCTGGACAAATATGACAACATTTTGTTATATCCGAATGACAATACTTGCATTTGATTTTATTTAATATGCTTTTATATTTACGTCCAAAGTTTTCTTGCTCTAATTTACTAGTAAATACAATTCCTCCATAAACACAACATTTTTCATTAGAATGTAGAACACCTGAGTCATCCATATTAATATAAATTTCTTGGTAATTTATTTTCATTCTGTCACCAACTTTCTATAACGCTAAAAACTATTATACCATCATACGTTAATAAAAACATCTTTTATTGAAATTAAATGTGATGTTATTTAGTTTTATCAATTATATGAATAAAGTACGTTAAATAAGTAAAAAATAAGTGCAATTTAAAAAACTAGGTACCCAAAAGTTCTCACAAAAAAATTAGGTACCCAGCTAGGTACCCAAAGTATTAAAAAGAGTCATTATGCAGTTAAAATTTAATATGAATAAAAGTCTTATTTTATAAGAATTTATATAGTTTTTATAAACTTGCATGACTAATTTTATTTGCCCCCCTGAAGAGAGCCTTATGGCTCTCGCTTTTTGTTTGTATAAAAAATATTGACTTTTAAAGAATGAAATACTAGAATACTCGTAAATTTTGGAAATTGTGTTTTCCTATGAAGAAGACTAACTAGAAGGGCAAAGGGAACAGTTAACTTTTTGTCTTTCTTTATAAATTTACAATATTAATGAGAGGTGTAATATAGCTCATAATATTAAACAAAATACTTTAATAAAGAAGATTCATAAAGATATAGATAGAAAATTTGATAAAGTTATTTATAGGGACTTTCCAAAAATAAAAGTTACAATTATGGAGTAATAAGAACACTCCATTTTTAATGACTTCTGTTCTTGTAATGTACCTTTCCTCAAGCATTTTCATCTCTTTTTTACAGTATTATTTAAGTTTGTTTTGTTTTCAAAAAATATGAATTATATTATAGAAAGATTAAACCAACTTTTCACTATGATGCAAAAATTATTGTAAATAAATCAATATTAACGCAAATAATATTTATGATAATTTAAGCGGTATCAATAAGTAAAAAAGAAAAGAATAAGAAGTATTATAAAATAAAAAAGTTAAACTACCTATTTACGAGAAGAGATGTTCTTTAAATACATTAAGAAAAAGATTGGTGAAGATAATATTAGACAAATAAATTATCTTTTTGTGTAAACCATTTTTTTCTCAAAACGCAAAATAAAAATTACTTTTTTTGTAAAATGATGATATGGTTATTATAGGAAAAAGAAGAACTAGATAAAATAATTGCTGAAGAAAATCTAGATAGTGAAAAGGCTTATAAATTTATTAAAAAATCATTTGAACAAGGTAAGGTAGAAACAAATGGTACTGAAATATCTGATATGCTTCCGCCTATGTCAATGTTTTCAAAAGATAATAATAGAGAAATAAAGAAAAGAGGTGTAATAGATAAGCTAAAAGAATTCTTTGATAGATTTTTTAGTTTATCTAATGATAAATTTTAAAATAAAGTTATCATAGCGAATGCTCATGAGGCTTTATTTTTGTAAGGACTCTATCTTAGAATAGAATCCTTTTTTATAAATATTTTCTACTGCTCCGTATAGAAAGAAAACTCAAGTCTAAGATATCATTTTAAAATCAATTTTGTCAGAATAATTGGTAAAATTTGGTAATTTTTTCATTCTTGGGAAAGCTCTTAAAGAATTTTATTTTTTCCCCCAAGCGATACTCTTATCCTTTGCTACCTCCTATAAAAATACCAAAAAGAAGAATATAGACAATCCTAATCGAACCCTGGGACTGTCTACTATCTTCTTTTTTCTTGTCGTACCATGGAAAAGATATTATAATAAAAGAGAAAAAGGAGTCAAAAATGAAAGTATTAGAAGAAGTAAAATATTTTAGAAAAGATGCCATTTATGAACAGTATACAAAAATTTTATTCCAATGGAAGGATTATGATAAGATCACTCGTCAAAAGATGATAGAAGGAATTCTTGATGTTTATCAAGACTATCATAATATTATTGATATTTGTATGACAAGAGAATTGAAATTTTTAAAAATGTATTTAGAAAAGAATCCTCATTATAAGGATAAAAAGTATGAATGGGAAAGAAATATCTTAAAGAAAAAATTCTTACTTACACCCAGTCATAAAGAGTTTAATGATATTGAAATTTATGAAGAACTATATGATAATATCAAACTAGCTGTATCCAAAGTAAACTGGAAAGAAGCAAAAGAAAAAGATAGAATCAATGAATTTTTAGTAAGTTATTGTAAAGTACAAGGCTCCTGTTTAGCTTATGCTTTAGCTCAAATTGGAAGTCAAATGTTAGATGTGGATGAAACAACCATCACACAACACATTTTTAGAAATCGATTATTCCGCTATTATGTATGGCTTTATGATGAAGAGATAGAAGGCTTAGGAGAGCAAACCATCGCTAGTTATGATGATTATTGGGATGTGCTAGAGGAATTGAAGGTGGCTCGAAAAGAACAGGGTGGGGCTGCTTCATTCAGTTTATCACTGAAAGATTATCAAACCTTATTTTATAATGACTTTAATATAAACAATCCCAAAATTAAAAAGTTCTATCGAACGTTACTAGAACTACCTTGCTATCATCTTCCTGTTATCCAACGGGTTCAAGAATATGCTCTTTTAAATAAGGAAAGAGATAGTTTAAAAGAATCTATTGCCAGAATTCCTATTTTAAAAAATTATGATTTAACTGAATTTTTTAAAGAGTTAGAGGAAGCGATGGATGAAATGCCATCTGGTGCCTTAAATGGAATGACACCAAAAGAGGCAATCGCTTATAAGCAAGAAGAGCAAAGAATCGAAGAGGAGAAGCAAAAAAACTATACTCCTCAGCAAAATGCTTGCTTGAATCAAAAAGATGCCAAGCTCTTTTATAAAATATATTTTGCTTTGTTAGATTATACCAATCAACTTTATAAGATAGAACCTCATGTGAAAATATACCAACAAACAGGCATCAATCCCTATCAAATTGCCGATATTGTTGATAAATTCTGGGAAGAGAAAGAAAAAATCATTCCCCAATTTGAAAAAGACAATCTTTATAAATTTCATCAAGAAGAATTGCAACTAGCGAAAGAATTTAAAAAAGGAATCCGAGACTTTTTCATGATCGCTCGCTTTGAAAAAGAATATACTGCCTTTCTCACTGGGGATAGAGTGTATATGGTAAAAGGCATCAATGCAAATTTAGATGAAATTATCTCTTACCAAGATTTACCAGCTCCCGTAGTAACGTCTTTAGTTTCCTTTAAAAATACTTTAGTCTATGATGGAATGCTTTATACTTATCCGATTCAATTAGGGGGCGGAATTGTGAAACAAGTTGAAAAAGACTATAACGCTTTAATGAAATATTATCATCTATAATAAAAAAAGAATAAGGAGGCCCTTGAGCATGAAAAAAAATCAAGTAACTCTTACAACCTTTCAAGAAAAAGAACTCTTAACTCAATATCAAGCTTTTATTTCTTTATCACAAGAAGAGTTGTTTCATAAATTAAATACCAGTGAAAAAGGCTTAACCAAGGATCAAGCGCTAAACCGTTTCAATAAATATGGTCCTAACGTAATTCATGAAGAAAAAACTAAAAAATGGTATCACTTTTTAGTAGAATCTTGTAAAGATCCTTTCATTTACATCTTAGCGGTTTTATCCATTATCAATTTATGTTTAGGAGATGCTTTAGGGGCCTTGATTATTATCACGCTAGCTTCCATTAGTATCATTATTCGTCTTGTTCAAGATTATTCTGCTTATCAATTTGATCAAAAATTAAAGAGCAAACTCTATACGAGTGCCAATGTCTTAAGAGGCAATCAAACGAAAGAAATTAAAATAAGGAATGTGGTTCCAGGGGATATTGTCGAGTTAAATGCGGGAGCGATGATTCCTGCTGACGTTCTTTTACTAAAAGCCAATGATCTTTTTATCAATCAGTCTTTATTTACAGGCGAAAGTGTTCCAGTAGAAAAAAAGTGCAGTACGGAAATGGGCGACAGTGTGCTTACCATGCCTCAGATCTGTTTGATGAATGCTAGTGTGGTGAGTGGTAGTGCTACTGCTTTAGTCATTGCGACAGGCAAAAACACTTATATTGGTAAAATGGCGAGTGATATGAATCAAGAGCCCCCTCTTTCTAATTTTCAAATTGGCATGAAAGCGGTCAGTAAAACCTTAATTACGTATATGGTGGTCATTACGATTGCCGTATTCATTTTAAATTCGCTTTTGCATCATAACTTAATGGATGCCTTGTTCTTTGCGATCTCGGTTGCGGTGGGGATTACTCCTGGTATGCTGCCTATGATTGTCAATGTAAACTTATCCAAAGGGACCAAAACCTTAGCTCGCAAAAAGACTTTAGTCAAACATATCGAGGCGATTGAAAATTTAGGGGCGATTGATATTTTATGTACCGATAAAACAGGCACGCTAACGCAGAATCAAATTACTTTGCAATACTATCGTAATGTAGCAGGGGAAGAAGATGGACAGATCTTAAAATATGCTTACCTAAATAGTTACTATAGTACTGGAATCAAAAACATTATTGATCGGGCGATACTAAGTTATGCCGCTCATCATGATGTGCCCAATCAAGTAACTAACTACAAAAAAATTGATGAAATTCCTTTTGATTATGAACGTCGTATGGCTAGTGTGGTCGTAAAAAATGGTGAAAAGATTCGGATTTTAACCAAAGGAGCGATTACCGAGATCTTAAATAAATGTACTAAGGTAAAATATCAGAATAAAATATCAGAATTAACTTCTGAAATCAAAACCAAAGTAAAAGAGGATGTGGACAAGCTAGTATCCAAAGGCATGCAAGTAATAGCTTTAGCTTGTAAAGAAGAGTATCGAGGGCAAAATAAATTTAATGCCCAAGATGAAACTGATCTGACCTTGCTGGGTTATATCGCCTTTTTGGATCCCCCGAAAAAAGAAGTAAAAACGATTTTAAAAAATTTAAAGAAAGTAGGGGTTACTACCAAAATTTTAACGGGTGATAATCCAGCGGCCACGAGAGCGATTTGTTTCGAAGGAGGATTATCTATTGATGAGGTGTTAGTAGGAGATGACATTGAAAAAATGAGTGAGGAAGAATTGTCACAAAAAGTAGAAAAGGTAGATGTTTTCGCTCGCTTAACCCCAATTCAAAAAGAACGGATTGTCTTAACCTTAAAGAAAAATGGTCATGTCGTTGGTTATATGGGGGATGGAGTAAATGATGCCCCATCTTTAGCTGAAGCCGATGTTGGGATCAGTGTGAATACAGCTACCGATATTGCGAAAGAAGCAAGTGACATTCTTTTGCTCGAAAAAAGCCTTAAAGTAGTTTATGACGGAGTCTTAGAAGGCAGAAAAGTTTATGGCAATATCATGAAATATATGAAGATGGCTTTATCTGCTTCTTTTGGAGATGTCTTTAGTGTCTTCCTGGCCAGCATTTGCTTACCCTTCTTACCAATGATTCCGATTCAATTTCTTCTTCAAGATCTTCTTTATGACTTGTCTCAAATAGCGATTCCTTTTGATGATGTCGATCCAGAATTTTTGGCCAAACCGCATAAATGGGATACCAGTGATTTAAGAACGTTCATGAATGTTATGGGCGTGACTGCTTCTTCGATCGACTTAATTGCTTTTGTCATTTTCTGGTTTGTTTTAGGCTTTAATGATATTAACCATCAAATCGCTTTTCAAACCGCTTGGTTTATTGAGGGCGTTGTTTCTCAAACGATAATTGTCCACTTTATCCGTACCGAAAAGATTCCTTTTATTCAATCGACCGCCAACAAATGGCTCTTATTATCGACATCTCTTTGTATTATCGCTTCGATGATTTTACCGCTTATTCTTCAGAATGTAAAAGAGTTCCATTTTACCACGATGCCTCCCCAATTTTATTTGTATCTCATCCTTTTAATGGTATTATATGCGGTTTTAACGGAGATTGTAAAACGAATTTATATCAAAAAGCATCATCGTTGGTTATAAAAACAAATAGGAAGGAGAAAATTTATGGTAAAATTTCTAGCTTGTCTTTTTATGGTCATCGATCATATTGGCTGTTATTTCTTTCCTCAACTGATTTGGTTAAGAATGATTGGTCGCATATCGATGCCTTTTTTTGCGTATGCCATTGCTAGAGGTTACTTCTATTCCAAAAAGAAAAATACCTTAAGCAAGTATCTTAAGAATCTTCTTATCTTTTCCTTAATTTCGCAAATTCCCTATTTTCTTCTACACCCGGAAGGAACATTAAACATTGGCTTTACCTGGCTTTTTTCCTTAATTATATTAATTGAGTTAGAGTCCAAAGAACCTATTTTAAAAAGAATTTTAACGATTGCCATAGCTTGCTGCTTATCTATCTTTTTCCCCGTTAGTTATGGGCTTTATGGCGTCTTGTTTCCCATTCTTTTTTATTGCACCCTGATCAAGAAAAAGGAACCATTAACTTCCTTTTATCTATCTTTTTTCCTTTGGATAGTCTTCTTTCTTCTTACGAATGGAGAAAACATTTATCAAATTTTTGCCACCCTTAGTATTCCGCTTTTGCTACTTGCCATCAAATATGATCGAAAGATAAAGCTACCGAAATCCTTTTTCTATCTTTTTTATCCCGCTCATCTTATGTTAATTTATCTTTTAAAACTGCTTCTTTCCTTGTAGAAGAAAAGAAAAAATATTATAATGGAAGAAGAAAAGGAGAGATCATATGATAACGATAAATTGTCAAAGTAGTATAAAATTAGAAGGAGAGAAAATCCTTTATTTTGATCCTTTACAAAGGGACACTACCCATGATGCGGACTATATTTTTATTACTCATACGCACTGGGATCATTTTTCAAAAGAAGACATTCAAAAGGTAAGAAAGGACACTACCAAAATAATTGGCCCCCAAGATATTTTAGGAAAGAGTCTTGCTCTTGGTTTTGGGCGGGAAGATATTATTTTGTTACGACCTTATGAAGAAATAGAATTAGGAGATATTCACGTAAAAACAGTTCCTGCCTATAACCTCAACAAAGACTTTCATCCCAAAGTGAACGAATGGCTTGGTTATGTCTTAACGATGGAAGGTACGACTTATTATATAGCTGGTGATACGGATGCTTTAGAAGAAAATAAAACCCTTGCTTGTGATATGGCTTTTCTACCGATTGGTGGTACTTACACAATGACTGCCGCAGAAGCTGCTTCTTTTGCCAATGAGCTGAAGCCCAAAGTAGTGGTACCGATTCATTATGGCCTTGTAGTAGGTGATGAAAAGGATTTGAATCAGTTTTCTTCCTTATTAAATAAAGAGATTCAACTAGAGATAAAAATAGGAAAAAATTAAGATGACAGAACAAGAGAAAACGCTTTTTACGAAAAATCTTCTCGTTTGGTATCAAAAAGAAAAGCGTGATCTTCCTTGGCGTAAAACAACCGATGCTTATGCCATTTGGATTTCCGAAATTATGTTACAGCAGACAAGAGTAGAGGCGGTTCTTCCTTATTATGAACGCTTTTTAAAAGCCTTTCCCACCTTAAAAGATCTGGCCAAAGCAAAGGAAGATTTGATTTTAAAATTATGGGAAGGGCTTGGTTATTATAGTCGCGCCCGCAATCTTCAAAAATGTGCCCAACAATTAATCAAAGAAGGGAAAACCACTTTACCCAAGAGCGAAAAAGAATTATTGCAACTACCAGGCATTGGAGAATATACAGCTGCTGCCATCGCTTCAATTGCTCATCAGGAGAAAACTCCGGCGATTGATGGAAATGTCTTACGGGTTATGACTCGAGTACTGAAAGATGATAGTGATATCACCAAACAAGCAACAAAGCGAAAATATAAGAAAATGCTAGCGGACATGATGGGCGAAGATCCGGCTAGTTTTACCCAAGCTTTAATGGAAGTAGGGGCACTTGTTTGTCTTCCAAATGGACTTCCGTTATGTGATTCCTGCCCTTTGCAAAAACTTTGCGCGAGTTACCAAGATCATACCATGCTAGACTACCCCGTAAAGCCCTTGAAAAAAGAACGAAAAATGGAGAAGAAGACTGTCTTTTTGGTAATTTGTTCAAACTGCATTCTTCTTCACAAAAGACCATCTACCGGTTTACTAGCATCTCTTTATGAATATCCCAATCAAGAAGGCCATTTATCTAGGGAAGAAGCTTTCGCATTCTGGCAAAAACAAGGATACCAAATAAAATCTATTCAAGCCTTGCCTTCAGCCAAACATATCTTTTCTCATTTAGAATGGCATATGATTGGTTATATGCTTGAAGTAGAAAGAACAAGAGAAGGACTATGGGTAAAAAAAGAGGGCCTATTTAAGAATTATTCCATTCCAAGTGCCTTTCAAACTTATAGCAATATTTTAAAGAAAAAGTAGATACCACAAAAGGTAATCTACTTTTTTCGGTTCAAAAGGACATATACTTTCTGATCGAGATATTGTTCCTCTAAGCGATAACTTTCTTTTTGAACTGCTTCCATCTCCATTCCAAGACTTTCCGCTAAGTGAATGGAATCTTGATTCTTTACGACGATATCCGCTTCAATTCGATGATATCCTAAAGTATCAAAAGCAAAATCAATCACTTTATTAACAGCTTCTTTGGCATAGCCCTGATGATGATATTGATAACCAATGATATATCCTAGCTTACAATGATTATTTAATTCATCTTTGGTATGTAATTGGACTAATCCTATCATCTCTTGCGTCTCTTTTAACACAATTCCCCAGCGAAAATGATTTCCAATTTCATACCAAGTTTTATATTTAGCGACTAATTGTTGATACTCTTCAAAATTCTGAAATGGTAATTGATAATAATATTTATACCATTCAAAATTATTATAAATGTTTTGAAAAGCATCGAAGCATCCTCATCATGAATCTTTCTTAAATGAAGGCGCTCTGTTTCGATTTCTTGAAATTTATCTTCTTTTTTCTCTTCGGCCATGACCACATTTCCTTCCTTTTTTAATAAATAATGAAACTAGCTTTATTGTAACACTTTTCTAAAGATAGCAAAAGGAAAAAGAGGAAAAAACGTTTGCCGATATTTTTCATTTTTTCTTAGCACTCATCCTTGACAGCTGCTAACAAACGTGCTATTCTACTTTTTGTTAAGAGAATTTATAAATAGGAGAGTGATAATTGTGAAAAAGAAACAATTTAAAGCAGAATCAAAGAAATTATTGGATATGATGATTCATTCCATTTATACCAACCAAGAGATTTTCTTACGGGAATTAATCTCAAATGCCAGTGATGCTCTTGACAAATTATATTATCGTTCACTAACCGATAAGAAATTAAAAGTGAAAAAGAATGAGCTAGAAATTAGAATCATTCCAGATAAAGAAAATAGAACCTTAACCATTCAAGATAACGGAATTGGAATGACGGAAGAAGAGTTGGAGAACAACTTAGGAACAATTGCCAAAAGTGGTTCTGAGCTTTTCAAAGAAAGTACAGATGACAAGAAGAATATGTCCATTATTGGTCAATTCGGAGTAGGATTCTATTCGGCTTTTATGGTCAGTGATAAAGTAACGGTCATTAGTAAATCGATCGATAGTGATAAGGCTTACTCTTGGGAATCAACTGGTGCGGATGGTTATGCGATCAAGGAAGTAGAAGATGCTCCGAGAGGAACACAAGTAATACTACATCTTAAAACCAAGACCGAAGATGATAACTACGATGAATTTCTAGAATCTTATAGTATCAAGCGGTTAGTCAAAAAATATTCTGACTACATTCGTTATCCTATTAAGATGAAAGAAATTGAAACCAAGAAAAAAGAGGGCAGTGCCGAAGAAGAAAAAATTGAAACGGATGAAACCCTAAATAGTATGGTTCCGATTTGGAAGAAAGCCAAAAAAGATGTGAAAGAAGAAGAATATAATGATTTCTATACCGATAAATTCTATGATTATGAAAAACCATTACGCGTTATTCGGAGTGAAGTAGAAGGACGGGTTAGTTATCAAGCGTTACTCTTCATTCCATCGCATGCCCCATATAACTACTATTCCAAAGACTATGAGAAAGGTCTAGAACTATATTCCAAAGGCGTTCTTATCATGGAAAAATGTAGTGAACTCTTACCAGATTATTTCAGCTTTGTCAAAGGACTTGTTGATAGTGAAGATGTTTCTTTGAATATTTCAAGGGAAACACTCCAAGAAAATTATCAAATTGAATCCATTGCCAAAAGCCTTGAAACGAAGATCAAAAAAGAACTTGAAAACATGCTTGAAAAAGATCGAGAAAACTACGAAAAATTCTATAAAGACTTTGGTATGCAATTAAAATTTGGTATTTATAGTACTTATGGTATGAAGAAAGATGTTTTACAAGATTTATTGTTATTCTACTCTTCAAACGATCAAAAATATACAACTTTAAAAGAATATGTAGAACGGATGAAAAAAGATCAAAATACCATTTACTATGCTTGCGGAGAATCCCTTGCGAAAATCGATATGCTTCCTCAAGTAGAAAATGTCAAAGAAAAAGGTTTTGAAATTCTATATTTAACCGACTATATTGATGAATTTACGTTAAAAGCCATGATGAATTATGAGGAAAAAAATTTCATGAATGTGGCCGATGAGAAACTTGATTTGGAAAGTGATGAGGAGAAAGAAGAACTAAAAGAAGCGAATGAAAAAGCCAAAGATATGTTCCAAGAAATGAAAAATATTTTAGGAGATTCGATTACGGATATTTCCTTTACCCATCGTTTGAAAAATCATCCTGTCTGCTTGACTAGTAAAGGAGAGGTTTCTCTTGAGATGCAAAAAGTATTGCAATCGATGCCAAATGGGGAAAATATCAAAGCCGAAACGGTACTTGAGATTAATGAGAACCATCCCATTGCCAAGAAATTAAAAGAATTATATGAAAAGAAAGACAAAGAAAAACTAGCAGAATACACCAAAGTACTTTATGCTCAAGCTAGATTAATTGAAGGATTATCGCTAGAAAATCCAACTGAAATCAGTAATTTAGTTTGTGATTTGCTTGCCAAATAAAAGAAAATGTTAAGAAGCGGAAGAAACGACAATTCTTTCGTTTCTTTTTTTGTATAGTGAAATAGGTGGTATCATGAAAATTTATATTGATGTTGTTTTCTTTATCAATTTTATGTTTGATCTTCTTTTGTTAATCTCGGTTGGTTTAGAAAGAAAGATCGTCGCCAAGCTTTCTCGCTTACTTTTGGGAGCCTTTCTAGGATCCCTTAGTATTTTCTTTCTCTTTCTTCCCCTTAACTCCTTAACTTTATTTCTCTTAAAAGCAGGAGTGAGTCTTTTGATGATCGCAACATCTTTTGGTCTTCCAAACAAACAATATGTATGGAACAATCTAAAAAGCTTATATGGTAGTAGTATCATTTTAGGTGGACTAATGTATGTCTTAAATATCCAGTTCAGTTACAAACAGGAAGGCCTTCTTTTTTTTCATGATGGCACAAGTATCAATTTAATTATTATCTTGATCGCAAGTCCTATTCTTTTTTATCTATACTTTAAACAGCGGAAAAGACAAAAACAAGAAGAATCTTATCTGCATCAAGTAGAAATCACTTACAATCATCAAAAAATATCGTTTCAAGGTTATTTAGATACTGGTAATACTGTAGTCGATCCCTATAAAAAAAGACCTATTATCATCATTCACGATGAAAAATTGATCCCACCCCTTGAAAAAGCCATTCTAGTTCCTTATGGTACTGTAGGACATCGGGGGCTCCTTCGCTGTGTCAAACCAGATCTTTTAAAAATTGATGACAAAGAATTAAATAAAAAAAATTATCTGATCGGTTTTAGTGAAGAAGAAATTAATTTAAAAGGAGCCCGTTGTATTTTACCTAGTTCTTATTTAGAAGAGAAATAAAAGGATGATAGCAAGAAAAAAGGAGGAAAAAAATGATATCATTACTATATCTCATTAGTTTTTTATTCGAAAAAGGCAGTCATTTATTTTATGTTGGTAGCAGTGATGTATTACCCGAACCTTTATCCAAAGAGGAGGAGGAAGCTTATTTAGTCATGGCTGAGGATGGGGATCTTCATGCCCGGGATGTTTTAATCGAACACAATCTGCGGCTTGTTGTCTTTCTAGCTAAAAAATATGAAAACACAAATATTGATTTAGAGGACTTAGTGAGTATTGGTACCATTGGCTTAATTAAAGGCATCAATACCTTTAGTAGGGATAAAAATATTAAATTAGCGACGTATGCTTCCCGCTGTATTGATAATGAAATCTTGATGTATTTGAGGAAAACAAAGAAAATGAAAACAGAAGTAAGTATCGATGCTTCCCTTAGTTTAGATGCCGATGGGAATGAATTACATTTAGAAGATATTTTAGGGACCGATAGTGATATTGTAACCAAAGGGATTGAGAATGAAAACGATAAAAAACGCATGATGGAAGAAGTGATGAAGTTAGCGCCACGAGATAGAGATATCATCATTTTGCGTTATGGTCTGATGGGGCAGGAAGAAAAAACTCAAAAAGAAGTCGCTGACTTATTAGGAATTAGTCAGTCTTATATTTCACGTATTGAAAAGAAAGTGATTAAAAAACTAAAAAATGTAGTCCGTTATAGTTAAAAATCTTGTCAAAGCTTATTTAAAATAGGCTTTTTTAATTGATTCTAACTGTATTTTCGTTTATACTAAAAACAGATAAGCAGGAGGAGATGGTATCATGAAGAAAATTATTATTTTAGCTTTGCATTTAGGATATGGTGGGGTAGAAAGATCTATTGTTACCTTAGCTAATATGCTAGCAGAAAAAAAAGAGTACGAAGTGGAAATTGCTTCCATCTATCAACTGTACGACAAGCCTGTTTTCCCTTTAAATGAAAGAGTAAAAGTCACCTTTTTGTTACCGAAAAATCTAACCCCAAACCGAGAAGAATGGAAAGACAGTCTTAAGAAAAAGAAATTTTTCACTTTTCTAAAAGAATCTGCTAAAAGTGTGCATGTTCTCTATGCTAGGAAAAAAGAAATGGTTCGTTATATCAAAAACACCAAAGCAGATGTTATGATTTCGAGCCGAGACTTTTTAAATGAATGGTTAGGTCTTTATGGAAGCCCTTCCACTATCAAAATTGGATGGGAACATAATCATCATCATAACAATATGAAATATGCTACGGATGTGGTTCGCTCGGCCAAAGATTTAAATTATTTTGTATTAGTATCGAAAGATTTATATCGTTTTTATAAAAGAAAAATGGCTCCTTATCGCTGTAAATGTGTCTATATTCCCAATACTCTTGACAATATTCCTAAGCGTAAAAGTTCACTGACGGCCAAAAGAATTATTAGTGTGGGACGGCTTTCTCCCGAAAAAGGCTTTTTAGATTTACTTAAAATTTATCAGATGATCGAAAAACAATATCCTGACTGGACGCTTGAAATTATTGGCGATGGAACCGAGAAAAAAACTTTGCAAGCCTTTATTAAAAAAACGCACTTAGAAGATAAAGTAACGCTAGCGGGATTTCAAGACAGCGATTACATTGCCAAAGAAACGCAGAAATCTTCGCTTTATATCATGACTAGTTATACAGAAAGCTTTGGTATTGTTTTACTCGAAGCGATGAGTCATGGGCTTCCGTGTCTTGCTTTTGATTCGGCCGAAGGAGCCAGGGAAATCATTACTTCTGGTCGGGATGGCTATTTGATTCGGCATCGTAACTTTGATGCTATGGTGAAAAAGGCCGAAGATTTAATTCAAGATGAAAAAAGAAGAAAAGAATTAGGCCAAAAAGGGCGTGAAAAGATGAAAGAATTTAGTAAAGAAAAAGTGATTTTAAAATGGATTGCTTTAATAGAAAAGGAAGGTTAGCATGAAACGAAATGTGATGTTTATATCAAGTACAGGCGGGCATTTAGGAGAATTATTACAACTACAAAGTTTATTTAAGAAATATAATTACTCTTTAATTACCGAAAAAACAAAAGCCAATAAAAGTTTAAAACGAAAATATCATAAGCTTTACTTTCTACTTTATGGTACAAAAGATCACAAATTCTCTTATCCTTTTAAATTACTTGCTAATTGCTTTCTTAGCCTTTACTACTATTTAAAACTACATCCCGATTATATTGTGACAACTGGTGCTCATACAGCAGGACCTATGTGTTGTATTGGCCGAATTTTTGGTTCCAAAGTCATTTATATTGAAACCTTTGCTAATATTACGACCAAAACGATTACCGGTTCCTTATTTTATAAATTCAAAATTGCTAATTTATTTATTGTCCAATGGAAAAGTATGTTAAAACTTTATCCGAAAGCCACTTATGGGGGGTGGATTTATTAATGATTTTAGTTACATTAGGAACCCAAGACAAAGGATTTCCAAGATTATTGCGTTTGCTTGAAAAAAAGATCAAAGAAGGAGTCATCAAAGACAAAGTTGTCGTACAAGCAGGATATACAAAATATCAAAGTGAGGTCATGGAAATCTTTGATAGTATTCCCAAGGATGAATTAGAAAAATTAACCAAAAAAGCCGATTTAATTATTACCCATGGGGGAGTAGGGAGTATTTTAACCGCTTTAAAGTATCAAAAACCAATCATAGCAGCAGCTAGACTGGCTCGCTATAAGGAACACACCAACGATCATCAAAAACAAATCATCGAAGAGTTTTCTCAAGCTGGTTATTTAATTCCGTTAAAAGACTTTTCCAAGTTTGATAAAGTCTATGAAAAAGCCAAGAAATTCAAACCCAAAAAGTATGTAAGTCACCAACAAGCTTTTATCAAAGAAATTGAAGACTATATTGAAAAAGAAGATCATATCAGTTGGTATCATCGCGATGGAAAAGTAATCTTTGTGGCAATACTAAACTTTCTTTTGTTCTTGCTTCTTTCTTTCAGTAAGCTGAATGCTCTTGTAAATTTAAGTATTTGTTATCTTTTCTCTTTTCTTTTGTTAACACTTCTAAAAAATAGAAAGTTAGCTAGGCCGATAACGTCTTTTATCTTTTCCTATATGTTAGACTTTTTATTACTTTTATTATTTTATTATAATCTTTCTTTGCCTCTTTTGCTCTCAAAAGCTCTCGTTAATCTTATTTTAATTGTTGTATATCATTATTTGGATAAAAGAAGCTATCCTCGTAAAGAAAAGTAAAATCAAGAAAGAGTTGTTTGTTCCTCTTTCTTTTTATGTTACAATGAAAAAAAGGAGTGCCTATGAAAAAAATTACGATGGAAAAAATAATTCAACTTTTCTTATTAAGTAATCCCATCCTCGATATGTTAACAGCGATTGGAAGTCAAGTCTTTCATTTTGATCTTACGATAGGAATGATCGTGCGCGTTCTTTTTCTTGGCTTTGCTTGTTTCTATCTTCTGTTCTTATATCATGGTACCAGTAAGAAAAAGATTCTCTTTGCTTTAGGCATATTACTTCTTTATCTTATCGCTTTCTTTTCTGTTACTTTATCGACCAAAGGCTTTTCTGCTTTGAGAATTGAAGGCGTAAACGCGATCAAAACTTTTTATTTTCCAATTATCTTATTAACTTTCTTTGCCTTGTTTGAAGAGAAGAAAAAGATAGTCCCTAAGAACTTTATTCCGATCGTTTATGGTCTTTACTTATTAGGCATCTTTTTACCAAATCTTTTGGGACTTGGTTTTTCGAGTTATGATGTAACGAAAGAAGGTAATCTAGGCTTCTTTTTAACTGCTAATGAAGTAGGTGCTATTCTTTCTATTTTAATGCCTTTCTTTTTCTATCATTTGGTGAAAAAGAAAAACATGTTATTATTCTTTCTAGCAATCATTCTTTTACTCTATGTTCTCTTTACCATAGGTACCAAAGGACCACTGCTTGCCTTTGGAATTATCTTCTTGGTAGCGGTGATCTATGGTTTTTGTTTTTTCGTAAAGAAGAAAGAATATAAAAAGGTCGCTCTCTTAGGAAGCAGCGTAGTAGGACTTTGTTTTTTCGTTCTGCTCTTGCTACCGAAAACAACTTTTTATGAAAACATAAAAATTCACTTAGACTTCTTAAAAGTCGATCATATCAGCGAAATTTTTCAAGATGAGAAACTAGTCGATCACTTTATTTTTAGTTCCCGTTTAAAATTTATGAAAGAAACGGGAGTAAGATATCAAAAGGCTTCGCTTGGGGAAAAGTTACTTGGAATCGGCTATTCGATCAAAGAAAGCGATCATTATGTAGAAGAAAAAATGGTAGAGATGGACTATGTTGACTTGTTTTATCGTCATGGGGTAATAGGCTTTCTTCTTACAATGGGACTTTATCTTGCCTTCTGTATTTCGGCGGTAAAACAAAATATCAAAGAGAAAGACAAAAGAAAAAAGATCACCTTCTTTTTATCTTTCTTTCTCAGTATCTTACTAGCTTTCTTCACAGGTCACGTTTTACTGGCGCCGGCAGTTAGTATTTATGTAGCCCTTCTATTAACGGATCGAAATAAGGAGATGATGACAAATTGAAAAAACGACCACTTGTCTTTGTGATTATCAATTATAATGATGCCAAGACAACCGAAAAACTTTTAAACAATGTGAAAGACTATAAGAGTATTTCTAAAATTATTGTTGTCGATAATCATTCTAGCGATGACTCTTATCAAGTCTTAAAAAAATGGGAACAAGAGCATATTAAGGTAATTTGTACCGAAGAAAATAAAGGCTTTTCACATGGTTTAAATGCAGGTTGTAAAGAGGCCGTTTCTATTTATCCTGTTTGTGATATTATCTTATCCAATGCTGATATTACAATTTATAGTGATGAAAACTTAAAGGAATTGCAAGAAGCAAGCAAGAAAAAAGAGATTGGGGTATTAGGCCCTGTCGTATGCCAAGGAAAAGAAATTAGTAGAGGGTGGAAGGTACCAACGCCCAAACAAAGTGTTTTTATGAATTTACCCGTGATTGGTCGGAAATTAGAAAAAAAATATACAACTTATCCGGAAGAGCATTATCAAAAAGATCTTTCCTATGTCGATGCCGTATCTGGTTGCTTTTTCTTAATCAAAAGTGAAGTGTTAAAAGAAGTTGGTTATTTTGATGAACATGTCTTTCTATATTATGAAGAAAATATTCTAGCTTGCAAATTAAAAAAGACTCCTTATAAAGTAGCCGTTTATAATCCGGTTTTGATTCTTCATGATCATTCGGTGAGTGTAGATAAGAATATGAATTATATTAAGAAATTTAAAATATTAAAGCAAAGTCAGTACTATTTTGAAGAAAAATATAATCAGGCGAGCAAAATGCAATTGCGTTTTTTGAAATGGTTTGGTAAACTGACATTAGGAACAATATATATTAGAGTATTTTTGAAGGGTGGTTTGAGAAAATGAGATATTTGATTACGGGAGTAAATGGTCAATTAGGCCATGACTTAGTAGAAGAATTAGTAGAACGAGGCGAAATAGAAATTTTTGCTCCTACAAGAGAACAACTAGATATTAACAATAGAGAACAGGTCATGTTATATATGGCCAAAGTACAGCCAGAGGTTATTATTCATTGTGCTGCTTACACCAAAGTAGATAAAGCGGAAGAAGAAAAAGAACATTGTTATCGTACCAATGTGTTAGGAACAAAAAATTTAGTTGATGCTTCGCTTGCCTTAAATTCAAAATTTATCTATCTTAGTACCGATTATGTTTTTGATGGTACCAAGAAAGGACTTTATCTGGAAACAGACTTAACAAATCCGAAAAATGTTTATGGCATGTCCAAATATTTGGGAGAGAAAATCGTGGAAACCAATCCCCATCATTTTATTACTAGAGTTTCTTGGGTATTTGGAAAAAATGGGGGTAATTTTGTCAGAACGATGCTGCGTTTATCCGAAAATCATCCGGATTTAAATGTGGTAGATGATCAAATTGGAAGCCCTACTTATACCAAAGATTTATCAAAACTTTTGATTGATATGAGTCAAAGCGAAAAGTATGGCACGTATCATGTTACCAATGATGATTATTGTAGTTGGGCTGATTTTGCGAAATACATTTTAAAAGAAGCGGGAAAAGAAACGAGGATTCATGCAGTGTCAACCGAAGAATATTTAGTTTTGACGGGGACAAAACAAGCCTATCGTCCTAGAAATTCAAAATTATCCAAAGAAAAATTAAAAACTAATTTCTATACTTTACCGACTTGGCAAGATGCAACCAAACGTTATTTAAAAGAAATTAAAGTAAAAAAATAAAAGGCGAGGGATTCGTCTTTTACTCTGTGATGCGACCAATTCTAAGCTGATAAGGATATTCATGATCTTGCCAGGTTTTTAAACTTACTTCTATGCCTAAATATTGAAAGAATTCCGAAGTATAATTTCCATCTTTTTTACTATTATTTTTAGTTTCCCAAACTTTATCATACAAAAGAGAAGCATCCTCTTCACTCATTTTCTCTTGATTCGCTAACATGAAACAAACCGCTAACTCTTTTATTTCCTCTGTTTCTTCTTTATAATTGATAGCCGTAATTTTTACTCCATTTTCTCCTGTTTGAAAAACAAACTGAACATCAGAGATAGTAATACTTTTTCCTTGATCGGTATCGGTAAGAGCATTTTCATCAATTTGATAAGAAGAGAGATCGTGATCTTGTACTAATTGATTAAAACGAGAAAGCAGATCGGATAAAGTTATTTCCTTAGTAGTATCTACTTCTAAGAGATCTGAAAAGTTGTTTTTGTCCTTATTTTGATAATCTAACACTGCTTTCGCAATGCCAGCGCCTAGAAAATAAGCCGAAATACCTAATACGATGGTCGCAAAAATCATGATGATAATTTGTTTTTTCGTAAGAGCTTTTTTTTCTTTTTTTTCTTTCTTTTTTTTCTTTTCCATATCCTTCACCAAAAACATTATATCAAAAAAAACATGTTTTTTTTCATTTTCTTCAAAAAAAGCCCGAGTTTTGTAGTTTTAAAACAAAAAAATCGCCATTTATCCCAGTGTTTATAA
>ERZ1643249.1928-NODE-1928-length-20017-cov-14.603547_pt1 | contig 20017 bp, 17 predicted proteins | sample MGYA00579263_ERZ1643249 | MGnify/ENA primary metagenome ERZ1643249 (study PRJEB29033, sample SAMEA4952264) | chicken gut metagenome | biome: Broiler Chicken; feature: Gastrointestinal Tract; material: Caecum | place: Ireland | collected 2018 | study: Broiler... | reverse complement strand
TAAAAGAAGAAGCTTTAAAAAATCATGTACCTATAATAGAAGATGATTCATTAGAATATATAATTAATATACTAAAAGATAAAAAGCCAAATAAAATATTAGAAATTGGTACTGCTGTGGGATATTCAGCTATAAATTTTTCCCAATATTTAGTAGGAGAAAATTCTAAAGTGATAACTATTGAAATAAAGGATAAAATGTATGAAAAAGCATTAGAAAATATTTCTTTGATGGGATTACAAGATAAAATAGAGGTAATAAATGCGGATGCTACTAAATATTTAAAAGAAATTAATGAACAATTTGATATAATTTTTATAGATGCAGCAAAAGGTCAATATTTAGTATTTTTGGAAGAAGCAATTAGACTATGTAAAATAGGTGGTATTATAATAGCAGATAATATGCTATATAGAGGAAGAACTTTATCTGACTATAATGAACATAAACATAGAACTGCTACTAATAGATTAAGAGAATATTTGGTTCAAATGAAAGAAGATAAAAGGTTAAATTCTACTTTGATAAAGGTAGGAGATGGACTTGCAATTAGTATAGTAAAAAATAAATAAGGAGTGAAGTATTTGCCACATTATAATAGTTTTGATAGTTTTCAAACAAAAAAAAGTAAAGAAAAAAAGAATAAAGTAAAAAATAAGTCATGTATAAATATGAATAAAGATTTTATCATAGATAGTAGTGAACAGTATGGAATAGTAATCGAAGTAAAGTATAATGATGCATATGTTTTATATAATGGTGAAGTGTTAATTGCTAAGCTAAGGAAAGATTTAAATACTATTTGCAATAAAGTTTTATTTCCAGGTGATAAAGTAGTATTAGAAAGTAAAAATAATTGTTATATGATAAAAAACTTAATAAAAAGAAAATCAATTTTATCTAGAATTAAAGTAGACAGTACAAGAAAAAACAGTGCAAATGTAAAAAATGTTGCAGCTAATATAGATTTAGCAATTATTGTTGTATCTGCAAAAGAGCCACCTTTACATGCTAAATTTATAGATAGATATCTTTTGATTTTGCAAAGTAGCAGTATTGAGAGCATAATTTGCTTAAATAAATGTGAACTAAAAAGTAGTAATGAAGAAGAAATACTTGATATATATAGAAAAATAGGGATAAAGGTCATAGAAACTTCTACATATAATAATATTGGAATAGAAGAGTTAAAAAGCTATTTAAAAGGAAAACAAGCAATTTTTGTGGGAAATAGTGGAGTTGGAAAGTCATCTTTGACTAATGCTATTATGGATTTAGATAATATAAAGACAGGAAATATAAGTCAAAAGAGTAAGAGAGGATGTCATACTACAACATCATCTAAATACTATGTGTGGAATGAGAATTCTTCTATAATAGATACGCCAGGTATAAGAAGTCTAGATGTTTCATCATTTGATATTGATGAAATAAAAGAATATTTTTATGAATTTAAAGAATATAGTGAAAAATGCAAATATAAAGATTGTTTACATTTTATGGAACCAGTTAAGACTTGTGCCATTAAACAAGCAGTAGAGGCTGGAAAAATTAGTAAAAATCGATATGAAAGCTATATTAGAATACTTAGTCAATTTGAAAAATAAAAGTTGAGGGATTTCCTCAACTTTATTGTTTTAAAATTTTAGACGTTTCTGTTGCTTGATTTCGATATTTTTTGTCTGAATAGGATATATTTGAAATATTAAAAACTTCATATTTTTCGGATAATTTTAAATTATTGCATTTTACATTATCATTTACTATGTCCATTTTAAATATTTCAAAATTTTCATCTGATATTGCAATAACTAATGTAGTAGTATTTATATTAGTTATAAATAAGTTTTCTATATTTAAGTTTTTATATTTTTTGTTTTTTAAGTATGTATATATTTTTTCTATATCATGTGTACTTTTTATAGATATAGGACTATTTAACAAAAATTTTAAATTATCTATCTTTATTATTTCAGTATTATTTTTAAGCTTCTTAAAAGGTAAATTGAGATCTTTGATTTTCAATAGTTGCAAAAATGTACCATCAACCGATAAAGCAATTATTTCAGTATCATATGGCAAATTGAGTCCATCTAGTCTATTAAAATCCATTTTATTATATATTTTAGTATATTTTTCTGATGAAAAGACTTCTGATGCTATACTATATTTAATTTTTTCTATTAAATTTGAAGAGCTATTTTCAAATGTATTTAAAACTTTATATGAAATAGTATTAAAAATACTATCCTCTAATTTTTTATTTGAAAATATTAATATTTTAGATAGCTGTTTTTGTTTTATAGTAAATTCAATAGGTGAATACTTATTTTCAGCATCTAGCAGTATCTTTACTAATATATTTTGTATATCTACAACATTTTTTATTATTTTTTCTTCTAATTGGTTCATTGTTTCAGAAAGGTTTATTTGTAAATCTTCATTTTCATCATCTTCAAGCTCAGGTCTTATTTTATAGATTTCTCTAGATATTTGATATATTAAATTTTCTTTTTCTCTAATAATTTTTTCATCTATTTTTTTATTTGGTAAAATTCTTTTAGAAGAAATAAAGTTTTCATCTAATAATTTATTATAATAAATTAATTTATTATAATTTGAATAATTTTTACTTGCTTTATCAAAAAATTTTAATAGTTTCTCGGGTTCGTTTACCTTATTCTTTTTTAATATTTTATTAAAATATGTAGTAGGATTTAAAAATAGGTGATAGTAAAGATCTTCCTCTTCTATATTTAAAGTGTAGCAAAATTGTTTTAAAATTTGTCCTTCTAAAAAATAAATATTATTATCTGTAGTTATTCCATTTCCTAAAAAATCATTAGTATATGTTCTGTATGTTGGAACTATACTTAATGTAGTAGGCTCTGTATATAATAGTCTGCAAACAAGATTTGATACAACAGCTCTGTTGAGTCCAAAGTTTGTATGAACTTGTTTATAACTAGATTTAGATAAAGAAGTTTTTGAATATCCTACGTAAAAAGTATTATCATCTTTTTGAGATGTTGTTATAGCGTAGATAATACGTAAAAATAATGATTCTAAGTCATTTGAATCTTTTATATATAATTCTTTCTTTATGGCATCATAATATCCAGTTTTATAATCGTGAGTTTTGTCTGAACTTAGAAAAACAGCGTCTACATTATTATATAATTTTTTATAAAGTTTAGATACATTTAAATTGTCTAGATATCCAAAATTTACTAGTTTCTCAAATAAAAAATTTATTTTTTCAATAAATTTATCATCTAATTTACATTTTTCTTTAAATTTTTCTAAATAATTCATATAAGCCTCCAATTATTATATTATGATTTTATAATAAAGGAGTAAAATATACAAGTAGATTGACAAAAAGAAACATAAATAAGGCAATAAAAAAGCAAATTAAGAAAATTACTTAACTTGCTCTAATATTTTAATTGTTTTTTATTTCTTTTACAGCTGGAATTTTTGTGTTATCTTTAATATATGTATTTGGTAAAATATTATTAAAAGGTCCTATTTTACAATTATTTCCAACAGATGATCTATCTACTTTTGAAGTTTCAATTGTTGTATTATTACCAATAGATGAGGAAATAATAGTAGAATTAGGTCCTATAATACAGTTTTCACCAATTATTGTTTCACCTTGAATATTTGTTCCTGGATAAATAATTGTATCTTTTCCAATTTCTACATCTAAAGATATATATGTATTGTCTGGATCTATTAGTGTAACACCATTATCCATATGTTTAATACGATTATTATGCAATAATGTTTTTGTTACTATTGATAAATCGTTTCGTGAGTTTACACCTTGTGCTTCATCAGAATTTTGTATAACGTAAACACCAACTTTTCCTCTATTATTGATAATATAATATGGAACGTCAGTTATATAGTATTCTTTTTGAGCATTATTATTATTTAATTTTGAAAAACTTTCTTTTAAATGTTTTCCTTTAAAACAATAGAGTCCCATATTAACTTCTTTTATTGCAAGTTCTTCTTCATTACAATCTTTTTGTTCAACAATTTTAGATAAATTACCATATGAGTTTCTAATAATTCTTCCATATGCGGGTGTTTTATCAAAAACAGCTGATACTAATGCACCATCAAAGTTACCTAGTTCTAGAAAAGATATAAAAGATGTTATTGTATAAGGTGATATAAGTGGCATATCACCATTTAAAATTAGAACTAAGTCATCATCATCTATATAATCTTTTGCTTGCATAACTGCATGACCTGTACCAAGTTGCTCTTTTTGGTAAATACATTTTACATTTTCTCTTGATTTTAATTGTTCTTCTACTTGTTCGTGTTTATGTCCAACAATTACATAAATATCGTCAATATTTGCATTTTCGCATGCATCACAAACATAATCTATTATGCATCTATCATATACTTTATGAAGTACTTTAGGTAAGTTAGACTTCATTCTAGTACCTTTTCCTGCAGCTAAAATAATAGCTTTTATTTTATTCATTAATATCACTTCTCCTTAATAGCACTATATTTTACACTAAAATATGGCAAAATCATTTTATCATAGTAAGAAGTAATTGTCAAATAAATAAAGACTAGATTATTTCTAGTCTTTATCTTCATCAGAATTTATAGTATAATTTTCATCTTCAAATGTATCGTCAGATGAAGGGAGTGCATCCATTAAATCTTTTCCATAAAATTCATCTTCATCAGATACAGGTAAAGCTTCTACATTTTTAAGCTTTCTTTGTATTGTTCTTGTTTTTGCACTTGCTCTTTCCATAGTGTTGCTAATTTCTTGAAGCTTTTTATTTGTTTTATCTAGTAGATCGCCAAATTTTTCAAATTCAGATTTAACACCGCCTAATAGTTTCCAAACTTCACTAGACCTTTTTTCAATAGCTAAAGTTCTAAATCCCATTTGTAAACTATTTAAAAGAGCAACAAATGTATTAGGACCAGATACTATTACTCTAAATTTTTGAGCTAATACTTCAACAAGTACTGTATTTTTAACTACTTCACAATATAGACTTTCTGTAGGCAAGAACATTATACCAAAATCTGTTGTAAATGGTGTTTCAATATATTTATCATGAATATCTTTAGCAAAAAGTTTAATTGAATTTTCAAGACTTTTTCTAGCTTCGTTAATTTGAGCAATATCACCAGCTTCTTGTGCATCAACAAGTCTTTTATAATCTTCAACAGGAAATTTAGAATCAACAGGAAGTAATACGTTTTGTCCATCTGTTTTTCCAGGAAGTTTTATAGCAAATTCTACAAACTCAGTAGCATTTGGCTTTGTTTTTGCACTACAAATATATTGATCAGGTGTTAAGTACTCTTGCAATATATTTCCAAGTTCAATTTCTCCCCAAGTACCACGAGCTTTAACATTTGTAAATATTTTCTTTAAATCTCCAACTCCTTGTGCTAAAGATTGCATTTCTCCAAGACCTTTATATACAGATTCAAGTCTATCATTTACAACTTTAAATGATTCTCCAAGTCTTTGTTCAAGTGTACCTTGAAGCTTTTCATCAACTGTTACTCTCATTTTTTCAAGTTTATCTGCATTATCTTTTTGCATATAAAGAAGTCTATCTTCAACTGTTCTACGTATGAATTCTAATTTTTCTTCCATATTTTTACGTGTGTTTTCTAATTTTTGTTCATTTATATTAGTTAAATTTGCTAGTTGAAGTTGCTGCGTATTACCATTTTCAGATATTTTTGTACTTATATTGTTTAAAAGTTCTTCGCGTGTATGCATAAGCATTGTAGAGATTTCTTGCCTTAATGAATCAGAATTATTGTTTTTGTTTTTTAAGTTTAATAGTAATGCAATTATTACTATTAATAATAGTAGTATTACACCACATAAAATTGTTGTTAAATCCATATATTTACCTCATTTCTATACAAGGAAAATTATATCAAACAAACAAAAGTTTGTCAATTGAAATGTTTATAATATAGTTTTAAATTTATTATTAATTTATTCTAAAAGTATTGACAAAAATTACATCATATGTTATTATAATAAGCGTAGTTGCGGGTATGGTGGAATTGGCAGACACGTCGGTCTTAGAAGCCGATGCCGCGAGGCGTGAAGGTTCAAGTCCTTTTACCCGCACCACAAATGATAATCTCTGTAATACTTGAAATAATAAGTTTACAGAGATTATTTTTTATATTTTAATGCAATTTTAATGTAACTAGCTATATATTTTAAAATTTATTTTTTAAATAAAGATGTAAATATATAAATTGATTAATTTTTAGAAAACATATGAAATAGTATTGAGTTTTAAGTTGAAGAAGTTTAATGATAATGATATTATAAAATTAGAGGTGAAATATATGGAGAACAATCAAAATAACAATTTGAAATTGGAAGATGATAAGACAAGAAGTAGAGTATTAGTAGTAGTTTTAATAGTAACTATAATATTTATCGTTATTTTATTTATTAATTTATTAACTAAAAAAACAGAAGTAAAAGAATCTGGAAATCAAATACAAAATGAATTTGATATGGAAATATCAATAGATAAGCCAGTGATATATTTATATCCAGAAGAAAAAACTGAAGTTTCAGTTAAGCTAAGAAGTGTAAACAAACTTACAACTGCGTATCCAGAATATAATAACGAGTGGAAATTGATGGTATATCCAGACGGAACTTTGATTGATGAAAAAACAGGAAGGGAATATTATTCATTATATTATGAAAGTGAAAATACAAAGGAATATGATGGACTTAAAGATGGGTTTGTTGTAAAAAATGAAGATATAGTTAAATTTTTAGAAGAAAAACTTTCAATACTTGGATTAAATGATAAAGAAGCAGAAGAATTTATTATTTATTGGCTACCAAGATTACAACAAAATGAGTATGTTTATATTAGATTTCAATCAATGGAAGAAATAGAAGAGAATATGCCATTAGAAATAATTCCAAAACCAGACACTTTAATAAGAATTATTATGGAATGGAAAGGTTTAAATGAATATATACAAGTGCAAGAGCAAGAATTAACACAAGTGGTTAGAAATGGCTTTACAGTTGTAGAGTGGGGAGGAACAGAAATAAAATAAATAAGAACGACAACTAGTCGTTCTTATTGCATAAATTGTTTATTGGACATATGTCACATTTGGGATGGTTAGCAATACATATTGCTCTTCCATGAATTACTAATACATGATTTATTTTTTCCCAATATTTTTTATCAAAAAGCTTTAAAAGCTCATTTTCAATTTCAAATTGACTTTTTCCATTTGAAAATCCAATTTTTCTAGAAATTCTTGTTACATGTGTATCTACTGCTATTCCTACCACTTTTCCAAAACATTCTTGTAATATTATGTTTGCAGATTTTCTACCAATACCATATAGTTTTGTTAAGTCTTCCATAGTATCTGGCACTATACCATTAAAGTCATTACAAATAATTTTAGCGCTTTCTATAATAGCATGAGCTTTGTTTTTAAAGAATCCACATGGTCTAATAATATTAATCACATCATCTATATTAGCATTTTTTACATCTTCAATTGTTTTAAATTTACTAAAAAAAATGGGGGTTATTTCATTAACTCTTTTATCTGTACATTGTGCAGCAAGAATTAGTGCTACAACAAGAGAAAAAGGGGTAGTATAATCTAACCCACATTTAGCTTCTTTGTATTCATTAATTAGTATATTTATTATTTTCTCACTTTGTTTTTTTGTTTGCTTTTTATATTTTTTACTCACATTAATTCACCCTGTTCATAGTATATAGTAGTCATTTTACAATATTTTTTGTTGTTTGTCAAAAAGGATATTGCAATCGCTTAAAATATTTTTAAAAATGAGATTTAAATAAATATTGATTTTTTTGATAACATAACTAATAAAATTATGTAAAATGATATGCTTGTAATTTAATTTCTGTTTTTTTAAGCGATTGCCATACAAAAAGGAGGATAAATATGTTTACAAGTGGTTTTAGAAAAACAATAGGATTATTTTTATTAGCGTTTGGAATAGGAGTAGGTGTAAGTATTATTCTTCCTTTTTGGGGTTGGGTAGCAATTTGTGCTATAGCAATAGCTATATTTGGAATTACATGGCTATTTTGTTAAAGGAGGAATAATATATGAAAGTAGTAATATATAAACCTGGAAGATTTATGAAAATAATATTAAGAACAATATTTAAGATATAGTGTTGAAATAATTGCTTTTATACCATATAATCAAAATATGATAGGAGTAAGTCATATGAAAGAAGGATTTGGTCTTGTGCTTGCCGGTGGAGGCACAAAGGGAGCTTATGAGGTTGGTGCTTGGAAAGCTTTAAAGGAATTAAATATTAATATAACTGCAATAGTTGGTACATCAATTGGTGCAATAAATGGAGCATTATTTTTGCAGGACGATTTTAGTAGAATAATAGAACTTTACAACAATATAGAGTTTGAAGATTTAGTTAAAATCTCAAAAGAAAATAAACTTAATGAAGGTAACATATTTAGCGGTGAGAATATTTTTAAATTCACAAAAGAAATAACTAAAAATAAAGGACTAGAAAATGCACCAATGAAAGAATTAATGAAAAAATATATAGATGTAGAAAAGATATATAATTCTAAAATAGAATATGGAATAGTTACAGCATCTTTATTTACAAAAGACAAATCTTTAGAAGTATATAAAGAAGATATAAAAAAAGAAGAGTTATATGATTATATTTTAGCATCTTCATGTTTTTTTCCTATATTTAAACCACAAAAAATAGGAAAAAATACTTACTATGATGGTGGAATATATGACAATATTCCAATAAATATGCTTCTAAAAAAAGATTATAATAATATAATAGTTATAGATATTTCTAATGAAGGAGTTACTAAGAAATTATTAAAGAAAGGTGCATATATAAAAATAATAAAACCCAATCAGGACTTAGGAAGTACTTTTGATTTTGATAAAAAAAGAATAAATAAAAACATAAAAATGGGGTATTTAGATACACTTAAAGCTTTTAATAAACTTCAAGGGCATTATTATTATTTCGATATAAGAGAATTTGAAAAATTTTTAAATATATTTAGTTTAAAAACAATATATGGATTAGAACTTGCTGCTAAATTTTATTTAATAGATATGTATAAAGTATATAATTTTGACGATTTTTTAAATGAATTGGAAATTAGACATGATAAATATACAAAAGAGTATAATAAAATAAAAAAAGACATAAAAGATATTAAAATATTATTTAGAAATAGAAATAAATTAATAAATATAATAAACAAAGGAATGGGACTTTGCCTTTTTATAGATGTTGTAACAACACAACCGAAATATAATAATAATAGTATAGTTAGTAGATTTTTTGGAAATTATAAGGAAGCAGGAGAAGCAATAATTGAACTTAAAAATTATATGAAATAACAGTAAGAGGAAGAAAGCCTCTTCTTTTTTTTGTTAAAAAATGAGAATACCTTAAAAAGTTAAGATATTCTCTCTATATATAATTATTAGACTCTTTCTACTTTTCCACTTCTTAAACATCTAGTACAAACATTCATTTTCTTAGGTGTTCCGTTAATATTTACTCTTACTGATTGAACGTTAGGTTTAAATGTTCTAGCTGTTCTTCTGTGAGAGTGACTCACTTGTAGTGAATATGTTACGTCTTTATCACAAATTTCGCATTTTGCCATTTTGAAGCCCCCTTTATCTAAAATAATTCAATTACTCATACATTTTAACATAATTATTTTAAATAATCAAGATATAAAGTGTTTTTTTGATAAAAAAATAAGGTAATTTTTAAAATTACCTTATTTAGAATTATATTTTAACTATTTTACCAGTAATTTGATTTTGTAAAGAATTACCATTTAAAAATCCACCACTTAATACAACTGTATCGTTAGTTTTTAGATATTCTTTTTCTTTTAATATTTCTAGTCCTTTATTTAGTAAAGTATTAAGATCTGTTTCTCCTTCAACAAGAATAGGAGTAACGTTTTGTTCAATTGCCATATGTCTATAAGCTTTAACACTTGGTGTTATTGCATATATTGGACATTCAATTCTAAAACTAGATAAAATTGAAGCTGTCTCACCGTCTTCAGAAACAGCAACAACTGCTGCAGCATCTGAAAATAGAGCAGAGCAACAAACTGAAAAGTTTGCTTGTTTTTTTAGATCTACTTCTTCAACTTTTTCATTTGAAGCACAAGCTTTATTTAAATTATTCTTTTTAAATCTTTTCCAGTAATGTATATCTTTTTCTGTAGCATTTGCTATTCTTGTCATAGTTTCAACACAATTTAAAGGATAATCTCCTTGTGCAGATTCTCCAGAAAGCATAATTGCAGAAGTTCCATCATATATAGCATTTGCAACATCTGATACTTCAGCTCTTGTAGGTCTAGGATTTTTTTGCATAGATTCTAACATTTGAGTAGCTGTAACAACTGGTTTTCCAGCTTTTATACATTTTTTAATCATCATTTTTTGAGCAGCTGGTACATTTTCTTCAGGAATTTCAACTCCTAAATCACCACGAGCAACCATTATACCATCTGTAACTTTTAATATTTCATCAAAATTATCTAATCCTTCTTGATTTTCAATTTTAGAAATAATTTTTATTGAATTTTTTCCACAAGAATCAAGATATTCTCTCATATCAATAACATCTTGAGGTTTTCTAATGAATGATGCAGCTATGAAATCAAAATCATTTTCTACAGCAAATTTTAAATCTGATTTGTCTTTTTCTGTCATAGCTTTAAGTTGTAATTTAGCTCCAGGAACATTAACTCCACGTCTTCCTTTTAATACAGCTGAATTTTGGAATGTACATTTAATTTCATTTCCTGAAATTTCATCTATTAATAAATCTACTAAACCATCATCAATTAAAATATGTCCACCAACTTCAACATCTTGAGGTAGACCTTCGTAGTTTACATATAAAAGATCTTTTGTACCTTCTACTTCTTTAGTTGTAAGAGTAATTTTGTCTCCTTTAGTAAAGCTCATACGAGTGTTTTGATCACTTCCAAAAGATCCAGTTCTTATTTCTGGTCCTTTAGTGTCTAGCATGAAAGCGACATTTGTTCCAAGTTCTGCATTAATTTCTCTTAATGTTTTAACTTTTGCTAAATGTTCAGCATGATCACCATGAGAAAAGTTTAATCTCATTACGTTCATTCCAGCTTTAATAAGAGAAGTTAAAACTTCTTTACTTTCACTAGCTGGTCCAATTGTACATACAATTTTAGTTTTTTTCATTCTTTACATCTCCTTAAAAATAAAATTTACAAAATATTAAACCTTATACTAAATATTTTGTCTAATGCAATTACTAGTATACATTTTTAATGTATAAAAGTCAATATTTATTGTGCAAAAAATGGAAAAATAAGGCAACTATAATTATAATAAAACTTGAAAAATTAACATAAATAATGTATAATATTAAACATAATATTAAAAGGAGAGTAAAGATGACAGCTTCTTTAGAAGAATATTTAAAAACTATTTATATTTTATACAATAAAAATAAGATTGCTCGTGTAACTGATATAGCTTTAGAAATGAATTGTACAAAGCCAAGTGTAAATAGAGCTTTAAAAGTTTTAAAAGAAGAAGGATATATAGATTACAAAGCTTATGGAAATATAAATATTACTAAAAAAGGAGAAGAACAAGCAAATAAAATAATACGATCTCAGATTGCAATAGAATCTTTTTTAACAGATATTTTAAAGGTAGATAATATTGTTGCAAAGCAAGAAGCTAAAATTATGAGATATGCAGTGTCTGAAGATACAATAAAAAAATTTGAAGAGTATGTTAAGAGATTTATTGATATAGAGGAAAAGGAATGTAGTTTATATGATCCTAAAAATAAGAAGTGTATAAATTGTAAAAAAGCAAAAAATAAATATAGCAATTAGAGGTGTAAAATGGAGGATAATATATTTTTTTTGGATCTTAATTTTTTAGAAAAAAAAGGAGATAAAAAATTAAAAAAATTTGCAGAAGATGAAGAATTAGATGAAAAAGATATTATAAAAATAATATATAATGAAGCAAATAGAATTGGAGTAAAAGATAAGGTAAAAGTAACTTTTAAAATAATAGATATAAAAGAAGGAAGTTTTAGAGTTATAGTAGAACCATCATATGTAAAGTATAAAGAAGTAGTTATATATCCTTTCGATACTATAAAATCACCAGATTTTGAATTACCATTAGATATAGTTTGTGGAAGGATTACTTTATATAATAAGAAAGATATTTTAAAAAATATTAGTGTAACTATAGATTATGTAGCTTTGGATATATTTGCTATGACATATAAAAAGGCAAAGGAATTTTTGGTTAATATAAGTGATAGAAAAGGAAAAAATAGATATTTAGATTTAAATGAATCTATATGTTTTAAACAATATGGAATAAAAATAAATGCTAAAAAAGATAATAGTGGAAAAGTATTAGAAAATGAACTTGTTTACAGTATAGATGTGTATAATAAAGATGAGTTTTTTAAAGAGTTTCATTTTATAGATGAGAAAAAACAAGAAGAAAAATATGATGTTAATATTCCTATTACTATTGATATAAATGCTAATACAGATCATAAAAAAGAAGAAACTAATTTAGAAAATATAAATAAAAAAGAAAGTAAAGATGAAAAAGAGTCAGAATTTATTATAGAAATTCCTCAAGAAGAAAAAAATATAAATCGAGTAAATGATGTAGCAATAGAAGAAATTAAACAAGATAGTGAACAACAAGAAAAAATGGAGGAAAAAGATATAACTCTTACTGCTCAAAATAAAGTAGAAACTTTAGAAAAAAAAGATAAAGATGAAATTGAAGAATTAGAAAAGTTATTTGAGCAAGAAAAAAAGCAGCAAGAGATACTTGAAAAAAGAATAAAGGCAAAACTTGAAGAGTTAAAAAATAAAATTAGTCAAGAAGATAAAAGAACAAAACAAGAGCAAAGTGGTAAAGAAAGTGCTACAATGCAAACCGTAAGTGTTACAGAGCCTGAAAATTATAGTGCATATGAAATAGAAAGTTATAAGGGAATAAAAGAAAAAGGTAAAAATAATTTGTGTGTATATTTTGGTCAAAGGAAAAATGATATAAGAAAGTATTTTGGTGGTATGCCAAAAGAAATTAGAGAATATGATGAAATGGAAATTTATGATGTTTTTTATACATATTATGATGAGGAAGATTTATGTACAGGTATAGGAATATACAATCAGGATTTCTATAAAGATAAAGTAGCTTTATATTTTGAAGGCGAAAATTTAATTACAATGACATATTCTCAAATAGTTAAGCTACTTAAAAAATATGATTTTAATACAATAGAAGACGAAGATGGAATAATATCTTTAAAATATGGTATTTCTGTTGATCCTAAAGAATGTGATGACTTTGAAAATAAAATTTGTGATGTAATACATATTTTTAAAAAAGGATATTATGATGAAGTTTATGAAAATGTTTAAGGAGTTGCTATGAAAAATAATAGAGTATTACTTGGAATGAGTGGTGGAGTAGATAGTAGTGTATCTGCTCTACTTTTAAAGAATCAAGGATATGAAGTAGTAGGAATTACTATGCTTTTATGCTATGGTGAGGATGAAGAGGCAATAAAAGATGCTAAAAAAATTTGTGAAAAGTTAAATATTGAACATTATGTTTATGATTTACAAAAAGAATTTAAAGAAAATGTAATAGATGATTTTATAAAAAAGTATGAAAGCTGTTTAACTCCAAATCCATGTATAAAATGTAATAAATATATGAAATTTGGATATATGTACAAAAAAGCAAAAGAGCTTAATTGTGAATATATAGCAACAGGACATTATGCAAGAGTAGAATATAGTAAGGAATATAATAGATATGTTATAAAAAAATCTAATGTAGGAAAAAAGGATCAGACTTATGTGCTTTATAGTATACCAAGTGATTTACTATCACATATAATATTTCCTTTATCTGAATTTTCATCAAAAGACGAAATAAGAAAAATAGCACAAGAAAATGGATTAATTACTGCAAATAAACCTGATAGTCAAGAAATATGTTTTGTTCCTAATAATGATTATGTTACATTTTTAGAAAGACATAATATACAGGGAATGAAATATGGAAAAATTGTAAATATAAATGGTGAAGTGTTAGGAAAACATAAAGGATTACATAGATATACAATTGGACAAAGAAGAGGTATGGGAATATCTAGTTCTACTCCTTTATATGTATTAAAGCTTAATAAAGAAAAAAATGAACTTATTGTTGGAAAAGAAGAGGAACTTTACACAGATACTGTTTATGCAAATGAAACCAATTGTATTCTTTTTGATAAATTTAAAGATAAAATGGAAGTTCAAGCTAAAGTTAGATATTCAGCTGAGCCTAAAGATGCTATAATTTACTTAAATAAAGATAATACACTAACTGTTAAGTTTAAAGAAAAAGTAAGAGCAGTGACACCAGGACAAGCTATAGTTTTTTATATAGGTGATATTTTAGTAGGTGGTGGAATGATAATTACAAAATAAGATATAGTTTGTTTAAAGTAACACAAAAAGGTTGAATAAAATCAACCTTTTTCTTCATTTAGTATCTTCAATTTTTCATATGCAGGTTTAATTATATAATTAAATCTTTCTCTTAATATTATAGAATAGAATTTTTTTCTTTTATTACTTAATTTTTCTGTATTGTTAATTATATTATCTATTTTTTGAAAATTTAAATTATTAACAAACCATTTAATAGCATTATTACATCCATTATAATTTAAACTATTAATTGTTTGAGCATAGTTTGAATTTTTGGTATTGTCATTGTCTTTCATAATTTTGGATGCAGGAAATAGAAGTATATTTGTTTCTATTTCTTTTTTATTACCAAGTATTTTATCTATTTCTTTATCAGATATTTGAGGATATAAACAAAATCCACAGCTATAAATAGGTGAAAATTTAGAATATTTTTCTTTTGCATTTACAACAAATCCCCAATTGCTACTACTTCTATTAGAATTTCCTAAAAAAGAGTCTAAAATATACATTTTCCAAAATTTTTCTTTTATATCTTCTCTATTAAAAATATTTGGATGAGTATCTATAGTGTTTAGTATTTTTTCAAAAGAATATTCTTTGCCATAAGCAGAATTATTAATAAAGTTAGAAAACTTTTGTAATACTTCATTATCTTTTAAAAAATTTTCACATGCTACGCAATCTTTTCCTTTAATTTCTCCTAAAATAACATTTTGCGTTTCAAATCCAAAATTTTGAAATATTTTACAAGATATGTACTCAGAAATGTCATAAAAAATATCTTTTCCATTTTCTTTTTTTCTATATTTAACAAGATATGATTTATTGTTATATATTATTTGCGTTTTTTTACTTTTTCCTGAATATGTATGAAAGTCATCATTTTTGCAATTTGAAAAATCCATATTGTTCCTCCTTTACATAAATATTATACCAAAAATAATAAACATATCAACAAGTTCAAATATATTTTAGTAATGAGTGTCAAAGTAAAAAATAATTAATATAATTTTTTAATTACAATTTTTATTACTGTATTGTTACAAATAAAATATATTCTTTATATTTTATCATAAAAGTAATATACAAGAATATATTTGTATTAAAGTTATCTTTGGAGGTAAAAAATGAAGGATATAGAAATATATAAAGATATATCAAAAAGAACAAATGGTGATATATATATTGGAGTTGTAGGTCCAGTAAGAACAGGAAAGTCTACTTTTATAAAAAACTTTATGGAAAGCTTTGTTATTCCTAATATTGAAAATGAATATAAAAAAGATAGAGCTATGGATGAATTACCACAGAGTGCATCTGGAAAGACAATAATGACTACGGAACCAAAATTTGTTCCAAATGAATCTGTTGAGATATGTTTAGACAATAATGTAAGGTTTAAAACAAGACTTGTTGATTGTGTTGGTTATTTAGTTGAAGGAGCAGTTGGACATTTAGAAAACGATATGCCTAGAATGGTTAAAACTCCTTGGTCTCAGGAAGAGATTCCATTTTCAAGAGCAGCAGAAATTGGTACAAAAAAGGTAATTAATGATCATTCAACAATAGGTATTGTAGTAACTACAGATGGAAGTATTACAGATATTCCAAGAGAAAATTATGTTGAAGCAGAAGAAAGAGTAATAAGAGAGTTAAAGCAAATAAATAAACCTTATGTGGTTCTTTTAAATTCTGTAAGACCTAATAGTAAAGAGGCAAAGCAGTTAGAAAAAGAATTGTCTGAAAAATATAATTCTAGAGTAATTAGTGTTGACATAGAGAATATGAAACAAGATGATTTTACTAATGTATTTGAACGTGTTTTAGAGGAGTTTCCAGTAAGTGAGATTGGTTTTGATCTTCCAGATTGGTTTAGTATTTTAGATTTAGATCACTGGTTAAAACAGGATGTTATTAATTTAGTAAAAGAGAAATTTGATGAAAATTATTCTATAAGAGAAATAAATGATATTTTATCTGAGATTAATTCAAATGAAGTTTTTGATAAGGTGTTTTTAAAAGATGCAAATATGGAAGATGGAAAAGTAAAGGTAGAAATGGATATTACACCAGAAGTATTTTATAGAATACTTACGGAAGAATCAAATTTTGAGGTAAAATCTGATGCAGATATATTTAAATTACTTAGAAATTTTGCTCAAGCAAAATCAGATTATGATAAAATAGCAATGGCTATGGAAGAAGTAAAAATTAAAGGATATGGAATAATAACTCCTGGAATTGATGAATTAAAATTAGAAGAACCAGAAATAGTAAAGCAAGGGAATAAGTACGGAGTTAAACTTAAAGCATCAGCTCCATCAATTCATATGATTAGAGCAGATATAGAAACAGAGGTTTCTCCAATAGTAGGTAGCGAAAAGCAGTCAGAAGATTTAGTAAAATATTTATTATCAGAATTTGAAAATGATCCGACTAAAATATGGGAATCTAATATATTTGGAAAATCATTACATGAACTTGTAAATGAAGGACTTCATAATAAATTATATAGAATGCCAGATGAAGCACAAATGAAATTACAAGAAACACTACAAAAGATTATAAATGAAGGAAGTGGAGGATTAATTTGCATTATATTATAGTTAAGAGAGGATGAATTTTGTAAAATACATAATTCATCTTTTTTAGTTATTAATTTTTTAGCAAAATATTGACAATTGATAAATAAATGATAAAATGTAATAAATAAAGAGGGAGAAATATGGAAGTAGCAATATCATTTTTTAATAATGGAGAAAATATGCAGTATCAAGAAGCATTACAAATTTATTCTTTATTTGAATATGTCAAAAATCTTGGATGTCAAGTACAGATTATAGACTATGATTTATATGGTAACAAAGGAAAAAATAAACTTTTGTATAATTTTTTGGAGGATAATACAATACTTACCTCTATAAGATATAATAGCATAAATGAAATAAAAGAGTACCCACCTCTTGCAGATAAATATATTTTTGTAAATGGAAATTTTTCTCAGCTTAGTGTTTGTGCACTTGATAAGAATAAATGCATTGCATATGGTATTAGAGAAATTAATAAAGATGAAGTAGAAAGTATAGAACAAAAGTATCAAAAAGTATCTACTTTATTTGATATAAAAGATAAAAATACTGTAAGATGTTTAGATCCTATGTTTCTACTTGATAGTAGCCAATGGAGTGAATTTTCTCAAAGAAGTAATTTAATGCTTGATGAAAAATATGTACTAGTTTATTGTGATAATGTAACAAACGATATTTTGGAATATAGTAAAAAGGTATCTCAAAATTTAAGAGTATATGTAGTAGCAAATAAAATGCAACTTACATTCTTTAAAGGGAAAAGATTAAAAAATATTATGCCATATGATTTGGTAAAATTAATTAAAAATGCACAAGATATCATTACTAATTTTGAAGATGCAATAAAATTATCTATTATATTTAATAAAAATATACATATAATCTTAGACGAAAAAAAAGATGATAATTACAAAATAGAAATGATAAATGAATATGGACTTGTAGATAGGGTTGCAGATTTATATAATGATAAGTTAGAAGAAAATACGGATTATTCTGAAGCAGATGAAAAAATAGATTCTCTTAAAAATATTACATTTAATTTTCTAAAAGAAAACACATAAGTTTTTTAAAACTTATGTGTTTTTTAGAGCATATTAGCTAAATCTTTAAATGATGAAAATAAACTTATTAATAATACAACAACTAATAATATAAGTAAAATTAGTTTTATACCGATATCTTTAAATATATTTTTATAGTATTGTTTAGTTTCTTCTTTTTTTAGATTTTGAAGTTCTTCAAGAGACATTCCTTCATATGGATTTTTATTTGGAGGATCGAAGTTATTAAAACCATTTTGATATGGATTTGTATATTGCTGTTTAACAGTTGAATAATTAGAAGGTGAATATACTGAATCTTCATAAGATATAGTGTTAGATGATAACTTTTTTATTAGATCATCTTTTTTGATAATTATTTGTTTTAAATATTCATTTTCTTCAATTATGGCTTGAAGTTGCATATTATTTTGTGCTTCTTCAGCTTTTAATTGCTCATCATATTTAGCTCTTTCTTTGTCATCTGATAATACGTTATAAGCTTCTGTATATTCTTTAGATTTTTCTTCTGCTTTCTGTTTCTCCTCTCCTTGAAATAGGTCTGGATGGCAAGCCTTCATATGAATTTTAAATATTTTATTTATAGTATCTTTAGAAGCTTTTCTACTTACTTCTAAAATTTCATAATAATCTTTCATTTAAATACCTCAAAACATGTCTATATAGATATATTTTACTTTAAATAATATATAAAGTCAAGAAAATAAGCGATATGACAAAATAATATAAAAATAAATAAAAAAGGCAATAATATATTGAAATAAAAAATCAGGTATAATATAATAGTAAATATTTAAAAGGAGAGTTTTATCATGGAAAGAAAGTATATTTTTGTTACAGGTGGTGTTGTATCAGGACTAGGAAAAGGTATAACAGCAGCTTCAATAGGAAGGTTATTAAAATCTAGAGGAATAAAAGTTACAATTCAAAAATTTGACCCATATTTAAATATAGATCCAGGCACAATGAACCCTTGTCAGCATGGCGAAGTTTTTGTCACTGATGATGGATTAGAGTGTGACCTGGATCTTGGACATTATGAGAGATTTATAGATGAAAGTTTAAATAGATATTCAAATATAACTACAGGAAGAATATATATGCAAGTATTAAATAAAGAAAGAAATGGAGATTTTTTGGGAAAAACTGTACAAGTTATTCCACATATAACAAATGAAATTAAAGATACTGTATATAAAGCTGGAGAAATATCACAAGCACAAGTTATAATAACAGAAATAGGTGGTACAGTTGGAGATATAGAATCTCAACCTTTCTTAGAAGCAATAAGGCAAGTAAAAACTGAAAAAGGAGCAGAAAATGTAATGTTTGTTCATGTTACATTAATACCTTTTCTACCTAAGTCAGAAGAATTAAAAACTAAGCCTACACAACATAGTTGTAAAGAGCTTATGGGGATGGGAATAATACCAGATTTGATAGTTACAAGAACAAGTTATCCTTTAACACAAGATATAAAAGAAAAAATATCATTATTTTGTAATATATCTTCAAAAAATGTTATAGAAAATTTAGATGCAGATTCTATATATGATGTACCTCTTATGTTTGAAAAACAAAATGTAGCTCAAATAGTTATGAATAAATTAGGACTTAAAGAAACAAAAAATGATCTTATAGAATGGCATGATTTATGTAAAAGTAATCGAAAAATAGATAAGACAGTTGAAATAGCATTAGTTGGAAAATATGTTTCATTACATGATGCATATATTTC
>ERZ1643249.1927-NODE-1927-length-20018-cov-4.369634_pt1 | contig 20018 bp, 16 predicted proteins | sample MGYA00579263_ERZ1643249 | MGnify/ENA primary metagenome ERZ1643249 (study PRJEB29033, sample SAMEA4952264) | chicken gut metagenome | biome: Broiler Chicken; feature: Gastrointestinal Tract; material: Caecum | place: Ireland | collected 2018 | study: Broiler... | reverse complement strand
CGACAGAGCGTATAACACACTACACTTTGCTTCGCAAAGTCGTGTGCCAAAGGGGACCCTTTGGAAACCCTGTTTTGTCAGAGCGTGTAGCCACACTTCCTCCAAAACTCAAAACAAGCGGATGCAATCTGCTGTTAAAATTACAGCTGGATTGACCGCTTATTTTGTTTCTTCCTGCCAGTTTTCTCCATCCTTTTTATGAGCATATTTCATAAAGTTTATGCTTAATGAGGGTTGAAACATAAACGTATAAATGATATGATGAATATAGAGAAAACAAGGAGGTCACAGCCCATGAAAGAGTTAGGAGAACGCCTGCGGATATTGCGGGAAAGTGTGAAACTGTCACAGGTAAAAATGGCGGAATTGTTAGGAGTAAAACAGTCTAGTATCAACCGCTATGAGCAAGGTCAGTCAGCTCCCTCTTTGAAAACGCTTGTGAAGTATGCAGATTATTTTGATGTGTCAATGGATTATCTTTTTTCAAGAACTGATAACCCACAGGGAAAGCTATATGAATACCGTCCCAAGATTGCGGCAGGAAGCGATGAGATGAAACAATTTATTGAGATGTGCTTTGACCCGCAATCTCCATTGAATGAGAAATTAAAGCAGACGATTTTTGAAATGATGAATGACAGGAGGAAATAATTATGGCAATAATTCCTGAATTTTTTATAAATTCTGTTACATCAATTGGTATACGCAATGGTGCTGGTATTTCATGGATAGGTACAGGATTTTTTATAGTTAGGATGCTTGATGTAGAGGGAAATGCACGTCCGATGCTTGTCACGAACAAGCATGTACTGGCAAATAAATGCGGTATTGTATTGCGGCTGAAAAAAAGAGACAGTAGTACATTAGATATTGTAGATGCAGCACTTTATGAGAATGGAGTAAAATTATATTATGAACATTCAAATACAAATGTTGATATAGCTGTTCTTCCTTTGAATGGGAAATTTATAACAGATAACAATATAGACTTTGCGGCATTTGATATTGATAAACATGCAATGACATCTGAAGAATTACGACACGAAGGGGTTGATGAAGGAACACTAATACATATGTTGGGTTTTCCTATGGGGCTTGTAAATATAAACGATAATTTACCTATTTGTCGTTTGGGGTGTATTGCTAGAATTAGCGCTGCACAAATACTAGAGTCTTACAATATTCTTGCTGACATACAAAATTTTCCGGGCAATTCGGGAAGTCCAATTGTCACTAGACCAGAAATAGTTTCAATAGAAGGTACGAAATCGTTGAATAAATCTGTATTAGTTGGAATTGTTCATTCGTATATTCCGTATAGAGAAAATTTAATCAATAGTCAAACCCAGCAAGTTGTAGAAATACGAAGTGAAAATAGTGGAATTGCATTAATTCATCCAGTTGAATTTATTAGAGAGGTTGTAGATGAAATCGTAAAACCTTTCAATGAGAGGCCTAATCTACAAAACCAAACGGAAGAGAATTGATTGGAGAGATGCAAAATGAAAGGTGTTATCTATGCCCGCTATTCTTCCGATAATCAGAGGGAAGAAAGTATTGAGGGACAGTTGAGAGAATGTAAAGAGTATGCAGAGCGCAACGATATTATGATTTTAGGTACTTATATTGACCGGGCTTTATCAGCGAAAACAGATAACCGTCCCGAATTTCAGCACATGATTAAGGACAGCGCAAAGGACTTATTTGATGTCGTGCTGGTATGGAAGTTAGACCGTTTTGCCCGGAACCGCTATGACAGCGCACGATATAAAAATATTTTGAAGAAGAACGGTGTCAAGGTTATTTCCGCAAGAGAAAATATCTCTGAGGGAAGCGAGGGAATTATACTGGAAGCCATGCTTGAGGGATATGCGGAATATTACTCTGCCGAACTCTCCGAGAAAGTTATCCGGGGCTTGACCGACAATGCGCTGAAATGCAAATACAACGGTGGCACTGTCCCAATGGGTTATTACATTGACGAACAGCAGTATTATCAAATCGACCCTAAAACCGCCCCGGTGGTATTGGAAATGTTTACGAGATACAGCGAGGGAGCAACTATGCAGGAGCTTGTCAATCTGTTGAACAGCCGAGGAATGCGTTCCATTCGTGGCGGGAAAATCACACGGAATATTATGAGCCACCTGTTGAAGAATCGCCGCTATATGGGCGAATACAGCTATCGTGATGTAGTCAAGGAGGACGGTATTCCGGCGATTGTCCCAAAAGATTTATTTGAACGGGTACAGGAACGGCTGGCGAAAAATAAAAAGGCTCCTGCCCGTCACAAAGCAGAGGACGATTATTTGTTGACAACGAAGCTGTATTGCGGGAAATGCGGCTCTTTCATGGTAGGGGAAAGCGGCACAAGCCACACGATGAAAGTACACCGCTATTATCGTTGTGTGAATACCAAGAAAAAGAAACTCTGCGACAAGAAAGCGGTCAAGAAAGACTGGATTGAAGATTTAGTTGTCAGCTACACTATGAAAGCAATTATGAATGATGAAGTCATGGAACGGCTGATTGATACGCTTATGGAATTGCAGAAAAGAGAAAGTACCGACCTGCCCCTTTTGAAAAAACAGCTTGCAGAAACAGAAAAAGGCATTAACAATATGCTCAACGCTATCCAAGCCGGGATTTTCACACCGTCCACCAAGCAAAGGCTGGACGAGTTGGAGGAAACTAAGAGCCAGCTTGAAATCAGCATTTTGCAGGAAGAAATGCACAAGCCCATGCTTACAAGAGAACAGATAGCTTTCTTTATTTACCGTTTCCGCAAATTTGATGTGACAAAGCGGGAACAGCGGCAAAGACTGATTGACAGCTTCGTCAATGCGGTGTATCTTTATGAGGACAAGATAATCCTTACTTTCAACTATAAAGACGGTTCCAAGACTATCACTCTGGCAGAGGTTGAGGGTTCGGATTTATCCGTACTCGGTGCATTGATGAAAAGCCTTGAGTATTCAAGGCTTTTTCTTTTTGCCGGCATCTCTTCCGGCCAGCTCATCCAGACTGATATCAAAAATGTCTGCCACACGTATCAGAGTATAGATATCGGGAATACTGACTTCCCGTTCATATGCAGACACGGTCTGCCGCCGGATGTTGAGCTGTGCAGCAAGATCTTTCTGACTCATTCCGTGCTTCTTGCGGAGCTTTCTTATATTATTCCCGACTATGTTTGACATCATACTGATCACCATATATATTTTATCATTGTTCTGTCATCGGATGAGCTCATACCCTGAAATTGAGTAGGATGAAATCCTGAATACGGATAGCACGCGGAGCAGGATTCGATAAAATAGGGTATAGACTATTAAAGGGTGTGAATGGATTGGATAACCGTGTGCGTGAGCTCCGCAAAGAAAGAGGGCTGAAGCAGGAAGAACTTGCGGCGAAGATCAATGTTTCGCAGCAGACGATCAGCAGGATAGAGAAAGGAGAGAATTCTCTTCCCGCGGATATACTTGTTCACCTTGCAAAATTTTTCCATGTGTCAGCCGATTACATATTAAAGCTGTCTGATGTAAGGCTGATCTCTGAATACAGGATAGAGGTCGAAAAGGTGATAGAGAGAAATGTGGAGTTCTGCCGCATTTACGAACGGCTGGGCAAGAAGAACCAGGAACTTGTATACAGGCTGATGGAGCAGCTTGAAACGGGGCAGGGAGCAAAGAAAAGCGAATAAAGAAAATTTAAAAAAAAAGAGAAATCTTAGCAGGATTTCTCTTTTTTGCATTGGATATATGATATAATTACAATAATTTAAGAAAACCGGCAAATACTATCAGAACAAAGAAGCGGAGGAAAGGATATGTTAGAAAAAGTTGATCTGACGAAAAAGATGTCAAAAGATGAGTATAAAGCAAAGATGCCGCAGCTGGAAGTGCGCCTGGGACAGCTCCAGCGTCAGTGCAAGGAACTTAAGATCCCTGTGATCATCGTTTTTGAAGGATTCGGGGCATCCGGGAAAGGCGTTCAGATCGGCCGCCTGATCCAGAGTATGGATCCGAGAGGGTTCAGGGTGTATCCGATCAAAAATGAGACGGAGGAAGAACGGATGCATCCTTTCCTCTGGCGCTTTTGGACGAAGACGCCGGAACGCGGACGAATCGCCATCTTCGACGGAAGCTGGTACCGCCGTGTCCTGATCGACCGTTTTGAGAAGAGAACGAAGGTGAAGGATCTTCCCGGCGCTTTCCATTCCATCAATTCTTTTGAAGAGCAGCTTTCCGCTGATGGGAATGTGATCATCAAGCTGTTCCTGGATATCGACAAAAAGGAGCAGAAGAAACGGTTTGACAAGCTGGGGAAGAATAAGGAGACGGCCTGGAGGGTGACCCAGGGTGACCTTGAGCGCAATGCCAGATATGATGAGTATGCGTCAATGATGGAAGACATGCTGTTTTCAACGGATAAGGACTATGCGCCGTGGACGATCATTGAATCTACAGACCGGAGATTTGCCACAGTGAAGATCTATACTACCGTGATCAAGGCGATGGCGGATCAGATTGAAAAGGTACAGAGAGAAAACGCGGAGAAGACGTCCGCGGAAAAGGAAGAGAGGAAAGAAGGCGGCATAGATGCTGCAGAGATCGCGCGTGAGGCGGACAGAGACCTGAGGGAACTTCAGGTATCTATCCTGTCGAAAGCGGATCTGTCGCTGAAATATACAAGAGAGGAGTATAGAGAAAAGCTCGATAAGCTTCAGAAGAAGATCGAGAAGCTCCACGGTGAGCTCTACCGGAGAAGGATTCCCGTCGTGCTTGGATTTGAGGGATGGGATGCCGGCGGCAAGGGCGGAGCGATCAAACGCCTTACGGAAAAGATGGATGCCCGGGGGTATGCGGTTAACCCGACTGCATCGCCCAATGATATTGAAAAGGCACACCACTATCTCTGGAGGTTCTGGCGGGCAATGCCCAAGGACGGGCATGTGGCGATCTTTGACAGGACCTGGTACGGACGCGTGATGGTGGAAAGGATCGAGGGCTTCTGTACAAAAGAAGAATGGCAGAGAGCCTACAAGGAGATCAACGATATGGAGAAGGATCTGTACGACGCAGGCGCTATCGTGATCAAATTCTGGATGCATATAGACAAAGACGAACAGGAGCGGAGATTCCGTGAGAGACAGCAGAATCCGGAAAAGCAGTGGAAGATCACGGAGGAAGACTGGCGCAACAGAGAGAAATGGGATCAGTATGAGGACGCGGTCAATGAAATGCTGCTTAGGACGTCCACGGATTACGCGCCCTGGGTCGTTGTGGAAGGAAACGACAAATATTATGCCAGGGTGAAGGTGCTCAGCACAGTGGTAAAGGCCATTGAGGACCGGATCAAAGAAAAATAAGCCTGGAGGACAGGGAGAGAGGTGGCTCAAAATATGTCGATGACGATCAGGGAACAGCTGGAAGCACGTGAGATCGATTATTTAAGTCCCTATGCGACTTTGAGTAAAAATTCGAGAGGACGCGAGCGGGAGGAGGCGCAGTGCGATATCCGCCCGGTATTTCAGAGAGACCGGGACCGGATCCTGCACTGCAAGGCTTTCCGAAGACTGAAGCAGAAGACTCAGGTGTTTCTGCTCCCGAAAGGAGATCACTACAGGACCCGGCTGACGCATACGCTGGAGGTCTCGCAGATCGCGCGGACGATAGCAAAGGCGCTGCGCCTGAACGAGGATCTGGTCGAGGCGATCGCCCTGGGACACGATCTGGGGCATACGCCGTTCGGACATGCGGGGGAAAAGGCGCTGAACCATGTGTATCATTTCTCACATCACAGGCAGAGCCTGCGGGTCGTAGAGTGCATTGAGAAGCAGGGACGGGGACTGAATCTTACCTGGGAGGTGAGGGACGGCATTCTGAACCACAAGACGTCAGGGTGCCCGCATACTCTGGAAGGCAAGGTCGTCCGTCTCTCCGATAAGATCGCATATATTCATCATGATATGGATGATGCGATCCGGGGAGGAATCCTGACAGAGGATGACATTCCGGATGAATTCCGCGGCGTGCTCGGCTGTTCCTGCAAGGAAAGACTGAATACGATGGTGCACAACGTGATCACCAGCAGCATGGACCGTCCGGAGATCACAATGTCGGAGCCGGTTGAGGAGGCAATGACAGGTCTGCGGAAATTCATGTTTAAAAACGTCTATCTGAATCCAAAGGCAAAAGGCGAGGAAGACAAGGCGGTACATATGATCGAACAGCTCTATGAGTACTATGTGCGGCATACAGATCTGCTGCCGGACCAGTACCTGGAGGCGATGACTAACCCGGATAACAGCAGGGAACAGATCGTCTGCGATTATATTGCCGGGATGACGGATTCGTACGCCGTAAAAAAATTCCAGGAATTTTTTGTACCGGAATCCTGGAAAATTTAAAGGAAAGAAAAAGGTTTTGTCGAATATATATTATAGGGTATTCTATTGCTGGAAGCGAATGTGCTTTGGTGCTGAGAATGTGCCGGAGCACATTCTTATTTATGGAGGTTGGCATGTACTATTCTGAAGAACTGATAGAGGAGATAAGGACAAGAAATGACATAGTAGATGTGATTTCCGGCTATGTCCGGCTGCAGAAGAAAGGAAGCTCTTATTTCGGGCTGTGTCCGTTCCACAATGAGAAATCCCCGTCGTTTTCTGTGAGCAGGCAGAAGCAGATGTATTACTGCTTCGGCTGCGGGGCCGGCGGGAATGTGTTCACATTTCTTATGGAATACGAGAACTTTACTTTTGTGGAGGCGGTAAAGTTTCTTGCAGACCGGGCGGGAATAGAGCTCCCGAAGGAGGAATACTCAAGAGAAGCAAGGAAGAAGGCGGACTTGAAGTCTTCGATCCTTGAGATCAACAAGGCGGCTGCAAAATATTTTTATGTCCAGCTCAAGTCAGAGAGTGGAAAAGCAGCCTATACATACCTTAAGAACAGAGAGCTGTCGGATGAGACGATAACCGCGTTCGGTCTCGGATATTCCAGCAAATACAGTGATGACCTGTACAAATATCTCAGAAAAAAAGGGTACAGTGAGGAGCTGATCCGCCAGGCAGGCCTGATCAATACAGATGAGCGGCAGGGCGTTTACGACAAGTTCTGGAACCGGGTGATGTTCCCCATCATGGACGTGAACAGCAGAGTCATCGGTTTCGGAGGAAGAGTGATGGGGGATGCCAAACCCAAGTATCTGAATTCCCCGGAGACGGTCGTCTTTGACAAGAGCCGCAACCTGTATGGCCTGAACAGGGCGAGAACATCGAGAAAGCCGTACTTCCTTCTGTGTGAGGGGTATATGGATGTGATCGCGCTCCATCAGGCAGGATTTACAAATGCAGTGGCTTCTCTCGGGACAGCCCTCACTCCGGGACACGCCTCCCTGATCAAGCGCTATGTTCAGGAAGTCTATCTTACATATGACAGCGATGAGGCGGGGACGAAGGCTGCGCTCAGGGCAGTGCCGATCCTGCGGGATGCAGGAATATCCGCAAAAGTTGTGCGGATGGATCCATATAAGGACCCGGACGAATTCATCAAGAATCTTGGCGCAGAGGAATATGAACGTCGGATCGAAGCCGCACGAAATGGCTTTATGTTTACCCTTGAGGTGCTGGAACGGGACTATGACATGCAGTCCCCGGAGGGGAAGACCGCTTTTTTCAGAGAGGCGGCGCGCCGTCTGCTGAGCTTTGAGGATGAGCTTGAAAGGAACAATTACATAGAAGCGGTGGCATCAGCTTATAAGATCCGCAGAGAGAGCCTTGAGAAGCTTGTGGCAAAGACAGCAGTGAGTGCCGGGATGGCAAAACCGGTCGAGCGCCCCAGACGCGCAGAGGGAAAACAGAAAACAAAGGAAGACGGTATTCTGACTTCCCAGAAAGCTCTGCTCACCTGGATGATCGAGGACGATTCTCTGTATGACAAGAGCAGCAGATTTATCTCGCCGCATGATTTTACGGAAAGTATGTACCGGACCGTGGCGGAACTCCTCTACGAACAGCGGAAGAATGGCGAGCTGAATCCCGCGGCGATACTGGATCATTTTACAGAGGAAGAAGAGCACAGAGAGGCAGCGGCCCTGTTCCATACCCGGATCAAGGAGCTTAAGACGAAAGAAGAACAGGAGCAGGCGCTGAAAGAGACGATACTCCGGGTCAAGGCCAACAGTATCGATGATCAGACCATGCATCTTGATCCGACAGATATGGCGGGACTGCAGAATCTGATGGAAGAGAAGCGGAAGCTGGAGGACTTAAGGAAACTGCATATTTCTATTGATTAAGGATAAAATAAAACAAGATAGCCTGCGCACGCGCGCCGGCAGGGAAGGATGGACACATGGAAGAGAACGCACAGAAATTTCTGGAAAAAATGAAGGAGCTTCTTGCTCTGGGAAAAAAGAAAAAGAGCATACTTGACATTCAGGAGATCAATGACTTTTTCAGCGATATGGAACTGAATGCAGAGCAGATGGAGAAGGTATTTGACTATCTGGAAGCGAATAATATTGACGTTCTGCGTATCAGCGGTGATCCTGATGATGATGTGGATATGGATGTCATCATATCAGAAGAAGATGACGTGGATGTTGAAAATATCGATCTTTCAGTTCCGGAGGGAGTCAGCATAGAGGATCCGGTCCGGATGTATCTGAAAGAGATCGGCAAGGTGCCCCTCCTGAGTGCTGAGCGCGAGATCGAGCTGGCAAAAAGAATGGAAGAAGGGGACGAGGACGCGAAAAAGGAGCTCGCTGAGGCAAATCTCCGTCTGGTCGTCAGCATTGCCAAGAGATATGTGGGAAGAGGAATGCTTTTCCTTGATCTGATCCAGGAAGGAAACCTGGGACTGATCAAAGCAGTGGAAAAGTTTGATTACCATAAGGGATATAAGTTCAGTACCTATGCGACATGGTGGATCCGCCAGGCAATCACAAGAGCGATCGCGGATCAGGCAAGGACGATCCGTATTCCGGTTCACATGGTTGAAACGATCAACAAGCTGATCCGGGTATCCAGACAGCTTCTGCAGGAGCTCGGAAGAGAACCGCTGCCGGAAGAGATCGCCAAGGAGCTGGACATGCCTGTGGAGCGTGTGCGTGAGATCCTGAAGATCTCACAGGAGCCGGTTTCCCTTGAGACTCCGATCGGAGAGGAGGAGGACAGCCACCTGGGAGATTTTATCCAGGACGATAATGTACCGGTTCCGGCGGAGGCTGCCGCGCAGACTCTTCTGAAGGAGCAGCTTGACGAGGTTCTTGATACACTGACCGAGAGAGAGCAGAAGGTGCTCCGCCTCAGGTTTGGAATGAATGACGGACGTGCCCGCACACTGGAAGAGGTCGGACGGGAGTTTGATGTCACGAGAGAGCGTATCCGACAGATCGAGGCAAAAGCACTCCGGAAGCTCCGTCATCCGAGCAGAAGCCGTAAACTCAGAGACTATCTTGACTAGTGGGGAAGGATGACCGTAGAGGATTATGGAATTATCAAAAAGACTGCAGGCGGTCGCAGATCTTGTGACCGCCGGCTGCAGGGTCGCGGATGTGGGGACTGATCACGCCTATATACCTATTGCCCTGGTACAGGAAGGCAGAATTCCCGGAGCTGTCGCAATGGATGTCAATACAGGACCGCTGGAGAGAGCCCGCCTCCATGTTGCGGAAAACCGGCTGGAAGAAAAGATCGAGCTGAGACTGTCGGACGGACTTGCGGCACTGAGTCCCGGGGAAGCTGACTCTGTCGTTATCGCAGGCATGGGAGGGGGACTGGTCATCCGCATCCTCACAGAAGGAGCGCAGACAGTGCGGGGCGTAAAGGAATGTATCCTTCAGCCCCAGTCTGAGATTGAAAAAGTAAGGGCCTTTCTTTTAGAGGAAGGCTTTTTGTTTCTACAGGAAAACATGGTGCTGGAGGACGGAAAATACTATCCGATGATGAAAGTGCAGCCGCCGAAGAGTGAGGCCGTACATTCGGACGCCTCCGGGAACGGTGTCTGCGCATGGAATGAAACAGAACTGAGATATGGAAAGCTGCTCCTGGAGAGCAGGAATGAAGTGCTGCACTCGTTTCTTCAGAGAGAGATCCGCATGAAGGAGCAGATCCTCCGGAATCTCCGGGGAAAAGATTCTGACCGGATCGCAGGCAGGAGAAACGAGCTGGAGCAAGAATTAAAATACGCTGAGAAAGGGATGGAATACTATGCTTTGTAAAGAGATTATGCAGGTAATCGAGGCTTCCTATCCGAGAAATGCGGCACTGGATTTTGACAATGTAGGGCTGCTGGCGGGGCGTGCCGAGAAAGAGGTGAACCGGGTCTATCTGGCGCTGGACGCCACGGATGCCGTGATCGACAGGGCGGTTGAGGCAGGCGCGGATATGCTCATCACGCACCATCCGCTTATTTTTTCACCGATCAAGAAAGTGACGGACGAAGACTTTATCGGTCAGAGGGTCGTCAAGCTTATCAGAAATGACCTGAGCTATTATGCAATGCACACGAATTATGATGTCCTCGGGATGGCTCCGCTTTCGGAGAAGATCCTTGAGATCAAAGATGCGGAAGTCCTGGATGAGACGATGGAGGATGACGAGGGCAGGAAACAGGGGATCGGCAGGATCGGAAACCTTGAGAAACCGATGACTTTGGAGGAATGCTGTGTGTTCGTCAAGCATAAACTGAAGCTGGGAAGCCTGAAGGTGTTCGGCGATATGGGAAAGACAGTCCGAAGGATCGCTGTCTCGCCGGGATCCGGCAAATCTGCCATCTCTGTGGCGCTCAGAAAAGGGGCTGACGTCCTTGTTACCGGAGACATCGGACATCATGACGGAATCGATGCCGTAGAACAGGGACTGGCAGTCATTGATGCAGGACACTATGGTACAGAATATATTTTTATTGCAGATATGAAGCAGTTCTTTGAAAGAAAGCTGCCGGGGATCGAGACAGTGACGGAGCCGATCGTACATCCGTTTCAGGTCATGTAGCAGCAGATAGGAGGAAGTGAATGGCGGACCGTAAATGCAGGGTCACAATAGACGGAGAGGTTCGGGAATATGCCAGAGGAACAGCGTATCAGGAGATCGCCGGGGAGTTCCAGCCGAAATATGAACATCAGATCGTACTTGTCTTTGTCGACCGTTTTCATCTCCAGGAATTAAGAAAGACGGTGGAGCGGGACTGTGAGCTTAAATTTGTCACGACTGCGGATCCGGTAGGGTATCAGACATACAGGAGAAGCATGTGCTTTCTCCTGGTAAAGGCCGTCCATGACGTCGCCGGACATGACAAGGTAGACCGCGTCAGGATCCATTTTTCTGTGGGAAAAGGATTCTACTGTACCGTTGACGGGGAGGTGGCGCTGGACCAGATATTCCTTGACAAAGTGGAAGAGCGCATGAGAGAGCTCTGCGCGCAGAAGATCCCTGTCAACAAGCGGTCTGTCCATACCGAGGAAGCTGTCGCTCTGTTTCACAGGCATGGAATGTACGATAAAGAGCGTCTGTTCGAGTACAGGCGCGTTTCCAAAGTGAATATCTACAGCATGAATGAGTTCGAAGACTATTACTACGGATATATGGTGCCGGATGCGGGATGCCTGAAATATTTCTCGCTGTATCTGTATGATGACGGCTTTGTGCTGCAGATGCCGTCCCGTGAAAATCCGGAAGTGGTCCCGGAGTTCAGCCCCAGCCCGAAACTCTTCCAGGTGCTCAAGGAATCTGTCCTCTGGGGAGACCTTCAGGAGATTGATACTGTAGGGGCGCTGAATGATATGGTTACAAGGTATGATATGCGGGAGGTTGTTTTGGTACAGGAGGCATATCAGGAGAGGCGCATCGGCGAGATCGCCGGACAGATCGCCGAGCGGAAGAATGTAAAATTTGTCCTGATCGCCGGACCGTCTTCTTCCGGGAAGACAACGTTTTCGCACCGGCTTTCCATTCAGCTCAGGGTCAACGGCTTGAAGCCCCATCCTATTGCAGTGGATAATTATTTTGTGGACCGGGAGCATACCCCCAGGGATAAGGATGGTAACTACAATTTTGAATGCCTGGAAGCCATTGATATAGAAAAATTTAATGAGGATATGGAGGCACTCCTGAATGGAGAAGAAGTCTATCTGCCGATCTTTGATTTCAAGAGCGGAAAGCGAAGGTATTCAAGAGTGCCGAAAAAACTAGGGGAGAATGATATCCTTGTGATCGAAGGAATCCACTGCCTGAATCCCAGGCTTACGGAGATGCTGGATGATGCCAGCAAATTCCGGATCTACATCAGCGCTCTGACGCAGATCAATATCGATGAGCATAACCGCATCCCCTCCACTGACGGAAGGCTGATTCGCCGGATCGTAAGGGATGCACGGACCAGAGGGGCCTCGGCGATGAAGACCATCGGGATGTGGCCGTCTGTGAGACGGGGAGAGGAAGAAAATATTTTCCCGTTCCAGGAGCAGGCCGACGTAATGTTCAACTCTTCCCTGCTCTATGAGCTTGCCGTGCTGAAACAGTATGTAGAGCCGCTTTTATTCGCGGTGGATAAGGAGTCGGAACAGTATCAGGAGGCGAAGAGGCTGCTGAAATTCTTCGATTATTTTGTGGGGATCGGGAGCGAATATGTGCCGACCAATTCACTTCTCAGAGAATTTATCGGAGGAGGATGTTTCCATGTATAATGGCGGATGATGCAGGGCATGGGAACTGTGAGCACAGAAATACATTGTAAAAAGGGAGCCGGCTTCAGCAGAAAATCTGCTGAAGCCGGCTCCTGCTGCAGCTGCCGGATTGGAATTACTTGTTGTTATAAAAATCTTTGATCCTGTCCAGGCGGGCAGACATATTCTGCAGGAGCAGGTCAGCGATCGTGACAGCGGTCATGGATTCAACAACCACTACAGCGCGGGGGACAATGACCGGGTCATGCCTTCCGCGGACCGTCATTTCGATCTCTTCGCCCGATTCGTTGACAGTGTGCTGAGGACGGGCAATGGAAGCGGTCGGCTTAACTGCCGCGCGGAGGATCAGGCAGGAACCGTCGCTCATGCCTCCGAGGGTCCCTCCGGAATGATTGGTCCGTTTGCGGACATTTCCATCCTGCATATAGAACGGGTCATTATTTTTGCTGCCGGTGGAAGAAGAGGCACGGAAGCCGTCGCCGATCTCCACGCCCTTGACCGCGCCGATGGACATGACAGCCTGCGCCAGGAGAGCGTCCAGCTTGTCAAAGACAGGTTCGCCGAGACCTGCAGGCAGACCGTCGGCTGTGCATTCTATGATCCCCCCGCAGGAATCACATTCTGCCATCAGCGATGAAACATATTCGCCGGCCTCCCGGGCGACTGCATTGTTCGGCATATAGAAGCTGCTTTCCTGTATTTCGGAGAAGTGGTACTCTTCTTCGGGAACACAATAGGGTCCCAATGCTTTCGTATAAGCCCGCAGTGTGATGCCGAGCTCCCGGAGAAAAAGCGACGCTACGGCGCCGGCTGCGACCCTGCCGATGGTTTCCCGGCCGGAAGAGCGGCCGCCGCCTCTGTAATCTCGGAATCCGTATTTCTCCTTAAAAGTGTAGTCTGCGTGTCCGGGACGATAGGAGAATGCAATCTCTCCGTAATCCCGGGAACGCTGATCCTGATTTCGGACGATCATGGAAATGGGCGTACCTGTTGTCTTCCCCTCGAATACTCCCGAAAGGATCTCAACATAGTCCGTTTCCTGCCGTTTTGTCGTATACTTGCTCTGCCCGGGCCTGCGCCTGTCGAGAAATGCCTGAACGTCATTCTCTGTAAGGGGAATCCCGGCAGGGCATCCGTCGATCACTGCACCTACGGCAGGACCGTGGGACTCCCCCCATGTAGTGACACGGAATATTTTGCCAAATGATGAACCACTCATGATTTGCTCCTTTCTGTAACAGTTTGTCTCAAGATATTATATAGGAAGAAACTTCACTGTGCAAGGCAAAGTATATGGATTTGGACTACAGCGCCAAAACACAAGATTAAGAAAGAATTCACTGTACATTTGAAAAGTTTCGTAATATAATGGGGCATGGATAGTGAATTATAGAGAGGGAGTTATATCAGATGAGTAAAAAGGAACAGAAAGAATCTAATGCATTGACTCCGGAAGAAGCTGCCGCAGACGCTCAGGAAGCGGCGGAAGAAAAAGAGGATATCCTGTCCGGGGAAGATGAGGAGAGGGAGACGGACTGGGATGATATAGAGCCGGAGGAAGATGGGGACGATATAGAAGAATTAGAATTTTTCTATGATCCTACAGAGGAGAAAGAAGAAAAGAAAAAGGCTGCCCGGGCAAAAAGAAGGCAGAAGAGACTGCAGAAGAGAGCGGCAAAGGCGGAGAAAGCAGAAGAAAAAAAGGAAAAGCCGCCGATGGGAAAGAAACCGTGGATCATAGCGGGAAGCATTGTGGGCGGTCTTCTGGTGATCTATCTTGGCGTTTCGGCGTTTTTTATCAGCCATTTCTATATCAATACTGAGATAAACGGGAAAGATTTTTCCGGAAGATCCGCATCAGCGGTGGAAGAGTATCTGAAGGAACAGGTACAGGATTATGAACTGACAGTCATCGAACAGAATAATGAACAGGATACGATCAGCGGAAGTGAGATTTCATTAACTTATAAAGAGAGTTCTGAGATCGAAGATGCCCTGAAGGGGCAGAATCCGCTCTTATGGCCGGCGGGATTTTTCTCCCGGAATTCTGAAAAAGTGACGATCAATGTTGACTATGATGAAGCGGCTCTTCAGGAAAAGATCCAGAATATCAAGGCCGTCACGCAGGAACAGACGCAGCCCGTGTCAGCCTATCCGAAATTTGACGGCAATTCCTTTGTCGTAGAACCGGAGGTGTACGGCACGGCGGTGGATATTGATATGCTGACGGAGAAGATAAAGCAGTATATCAGTGAATTTGAGAGTGAGCTGAACATGATGGATGAGGGATGCTATGTCCTTCCGAAGTATACTTCGGATTCTCCTGAGGTCCAGGCGGCCTGCGATACGATGAATCAGTACTGCAAGGCGAGCATAACATATACAATGGATACGGATGTAGTTGTCGATAAGGCGCTGATCTCCACATGGCTTACATATGACGACAACATGCAGGTGTCTCTGAATGAGGAGAGCGTCCGTGAATGGATGCGTCAGTTCGGAGCTACCTATGACACTGTCGGGAAAACAAGGACGATCACAACACCGACCGGCAAGACAACTGAAGTCTCAGGAGGTACATATGGATGGTCAGTTGACGAGGACGGTGAGACGACGGCGCTGATCAACAGCATCAAAAACGGAGAAGTGATTTCCAAGGAACCTGCATATGCCCAGACAGCGGCAACGCACGAGGCGCAGGACTGGGGAACAACTTATGTTGAAGTCGATCTTACTACACAGCATATGTGGTATATCGTGGACGGTTCGGTCGCAATGGAAGCTGACGTGGTGACAGGTCTTCCGACACCTGAGCGCGAGACTCCGGCCGGTGTCTATTCCATCCTGGAGATGAAGAGAGATAAGACACTTGTTGGAGAGACGAATCCCGCTACCGGAAAACCGATCTACGAGACCCCGGTCGACTACTGGATGCGTGTGACATGGACCGGAGTCGGATTCCATGACGCGAGCTGGCAGTCTTCCTTCGGAGGCAGCCGCTATATGACAAACGGATCTCACGGCTGCATCAATATGAGACCGGATCAGGCGGCGGCACTCTACAGTATGCTCAGTGTGGGAACACCGGTCGTCATGCATTATTGATCAATGTGTGAATGGCAGCAGAAAATAAAACAGAGGAAATCAGATAATATGTATGAGTTATTAAAGAAAGACGGCCTTGCAAAAAGAGGCCGTCTCCATACTGTTCACGGAACGATCGAGACGCCGGTCTTCATGAACGTGGGAACAGCGGCTGCGATCAAAGGAGCTGTTTCGACAGACGATCTGCGGCAGATCAAAACGCAGGTCGAACTTTCAAATACCTATCACCTCCATGTCAGACCCGGCGACGAAGTAGTGAAAAAACTTGGAGGGCTTCACAAATTCATGAACTGGGACAGGCCGATACTGACGGATTCGGGAGGATTCCAGGTGTTTTCCCTCGCGTCGCTCAGGAAGATCAGGGAGGAAGGCGTCCGTTTTAATTCCCATATTGATGGCAGGAAGATCTTTATGGGGCCGGAGGAGAGCATGCAGATCCAGTCTAATCTCGCTTCCACGATCGCGATGGCTTTTGATGAATGTCCGTCAAGTGTTGCTGATAAGAAGTATATTGCAGATTCCGTGGCACGTACGACGCGCTGGCTGAAGCGCTGCAAGGCAGAGATGGAACGGCTCAATTCCCTGCCGGATACGATAAATCCGCATCAGCTTCTGTTTGCGATTAATCAGGGAGGCGTGTACGAGGATATCAGGATCGAACATGCGCAGCAGATCTCAGAGCTGGACCTGGACGGCTACGCGATCGGCGGACTTGCCGTAGGAGAGAGCCATGAGGAGATGTACCGTATCCTGGATGCGGTAGTCAGATATCTTCCTGAAAAGAAACCGACCTACCTGATGGGGGTGGGAACACCCGCCAATATCCTGGAGGCAGTGGACCGGGGCGTTGACTTTTTCGACTGTGTTTACCCGTCGCGAAACGGAAGACACGGACATGTTTATACGAACCACGGGAAGATGAATCTTTTCAATGCAAAATACGAGCTCGATGACAGACCGATTGAAGAAGGCTGCGGCTGCCCTGCCTGCAGGAGTTACAGCCGGGCATATATACGCCATCTGCTGAAAGCAAAGGAGATGCTGGGAATGAGACTCTGCGTGCTCCATAATCTGTATTTCTACAATACGATGATGGAAGAGATCAGAGATGCGATCGATGCAGGGGAATATAAGGCTTACAAGAAGCGTAAACTAGAAGGAATGCAGACACAGTAACTGAATTGTTGCGGCAAATGTGAAAATTTGTAAAAAGGCTTGAAGAATCCAGCTTTTTTGTGTATAGTAATCTTATTGTGTAACACAAGGAGTTAGGAGGAAATATGATATGGAGCTGATTGGTATAATCTTGATTTATGCTGTCGTGATCGGCGGTATGTGGTTCCTGCTGATGCGCCCGCAGAAGAAGGAGCAGAAGAGAGTACAGGCGATGCTGTCAACGATGGAAGTCGGCGATACAGCGCTTACGACAAGCGGATTTTATGGTGTGATCATAGACATTACAGACGATGACGTGATCGTTGAGTTCGGCAACAACAAGAACTGCCGTATTCCGATGCAGAAGTCCGCGATCGCACAGATCGAGAAACCGAATGCTGAATAACCGTGTTGTTTTCATGAAACCGGAAGGCTGAATGCCCTCCGGTTTTCTCTATATAATATAAGTATATACTGTGAGAATTTTAGAGCGCCCTCTATTTTTCTTCCTAAATACTTGAAAGATAAAGTGAAATGCGGTATGATTAAAACTAGTATTTTTTACATTTGGAAGGATGTGCAGATATGGAAATGAAAATCGGAGTTATCAAAGGGGATGGCATCGGTCCGGAGATCGTGGATGAAGCGCTGAAAGTGCTCGACAAGACAGCCGGGATATATGGCCATGCCTTTTCTTATACCCAGCTTCTCATGGGAGGGGCATCGATCGATGTGAACGGTGTTCCACTTACAGAGGAGACGCTGGAGCTGGCGAAAGGCTGTGATGCAGTGCTGATGGGCTCGATCGGAGGAGATGCGAAGACCTCTCCCTGGTATCAGCTTGAACCGTCAAAACGTCCGGAGGCGGGACTTCTTGCCCTGCGCAAGGGACTGAACCTTTTTGCCAATCTGAGACCTGCAGTTCTCTACAAAGAACTGAAAGGAGCCTGCCCTCTGAAGGAAGAGATCGCGGACAGAGGATTTGACATGATGATCATGCGTGAACTGACCGGAGGGCTGTATTTCGGCAGGAGGAGCACTGAGTCAGTGGAAGGCGTCCTCGTGGCTAAAGATGAACTGACCTACAGCGAGACTGAAATCCGCAGGATCGCAAAAAGGGCTTTTGACATCGCGATGAAGCGCAGAAAAAAGGTTACCAGCGTCGACAAGGCAAATGTCCTTGACTCTTCACGACTCTGGAGAAAAGTGACAGAGGAGGTCGCGGAAGATTATCCGGAAGTTACACTGGAGCATATGCTTGTTGATAACTGCGCGATGCAGCTTGTGAAGGATCCGTCCCAGTTTGATGTGATCCTGACAGAGAACATGTTCGGGGATATCCTTTCGGATGAGGCGAGCATGGTGACCGGTTCGATCGGAATGCTGGCATCAGCCAGTCTGAACGAGACAAAATTCGGCCTCTACGAGCCAAGCGGAGGATCGGCGCCGGATATTGCCGGAAAGGGAATCGCCAATCCCATTGCCACGATCCTTTCAGCGGCGATGATGCTGAGGTATTCATTTGATCTCGACAAGGAGGCAGAGGTGATAGAAAATGCAGTCTCAAAGGTACTGCAGGACGGATACCGTACGATCGATATCATGTCTGAGGGAATGAAGCAGATCGGAACGGCAGAAATGGGAGACCGGATCTGTTCGTATATCGGCTGATTCGGCAGTACATATCAACTACAGAGATAAGAACATACAGAAGGAGAGGAGACAGAAATGAGAAGTGATACAGTAAAAAAAGGAGTTCAGCAGGCACCGCACCGTTCCCTTTTTAATGCACTGGGAATGACACAGGAGGAGCTTGACAGACCGCTGATCGGTGTTGTCAGTTCATATAATGAGATTGTTCCAGGACATATGAACCTGGATAAGATCACGGAAGCGGTAAAGATGGGAGTTGCAATGGCAGGAGGAACCCCAATCGTCGTGCCGGCCATCGCCGTATGTGATGGAATCGCTATGGGACATATAGGAATGAAGTATTCGCTCGTTACGAGAGACCTGATCGCGGACTCCACAGAGGCGCTGGCGATGGCACATCAGTTTGACGGTCTTGTCATGATCCCCAACTGCGACAAGAATGTACCAGGACTTCTGATGGCTGCAGCACGTGTGAATATTCCGACTATATTTGTCAGCGGCGGCCCGATGCTGGCCGGGCATGTGAAGGGCGGAAAGACAAGTCTCTCCAGTATGTTTGAGGCTGTGGGCGCCCACGCGGCAGGTAAGATCACGGATGAAGACCTCTGTGAGTTCGAGAACAAGGCGTGTCCTACCTGCGGTTCCTGCTCGGGAATGTATACAGCGAACAGCATGAACTGTCTGACAGAGGCTCTTGGCATGGGACTCAGGGGAAATGGAACGATCCCTGCTGTATATTCTGCAAGAATCCAGCTCGCGAAGCATGCCGGCATGCAGGTGATGGAACTTGTGAGAAAGAATATCCGTCCCAGAGATATCATGACAGAGGATGCGATCCTGAACGCACTTACAGTGGATATGGCGCTTGGATGTTCGACGAACAGCATGCTCCATCTTCCGGCGATCGCACATGAGATCGGAATGGACTTTGAGATAGATTTTGCAAATACGATCAGCGAGAAGACTCCGAACCTCTGCCATCTTGCACCGGCAGGACATACATATATTGAAGACCTCAATGAGGCGGGCGGCGTCTACGCTGTCATGAATGAGCTGAATAAGAAAGGCCTTCTCCACACAGACTGCATGACAGTCACAGGTAAGACGATCGGTGAGAATATCGCCGGATGTGAGAATAAGAATCCGGAAGTCATCCGTCCGATCGACAATCCGTATTCAGAGACGGGCGGACTTGCCGTCCTGAAAGGAAATCTTGCTCCGGACGGCAGTGTTGTAAAACGTTCTGCAGTGTGTGACGAGATGCTCGTTCACGAAGGACCGGCGCGCATCTTTGAGAGCGATGAAGAGGCGACAGAGGCGATCAAGAGCGGAAAGATAAATCCTGGAGATGTGATCGTGATCCGCTATGAAGGACCGAAGGGCGGTCCGGGAATGAGAGAGATGCTGAACCC
>ERZ1643249.1924-NODE-1924-length-20059-cov-4.292941_pt1 | contig 20059 bp, 16 predicted proteins | sample MGYA00579263_ERZ1643249 | MGnify/ENA primary metagenome ERZ1643249 (study PRJEB29033, sample SAMEA4952264) | chicken gut metagenome | biome: Broiler Chicken; feature: Gastrointestinal Tract; material: Caecum | place: Ireland | collected 2018 | study: Broiler... | reverse complement strand
CTTTACCCAGCGCTCCCTCTTCCTGGACAATATGGCGCAGATTCTGGAAGCTCTGAGGGGGAAGACTGCCTATGTGCTGCTGAGTCAGAACACCAGAAGCCGGCCGGGACCGGAGGAGATCCTGGAACTTCTGGGCCGTTACGGCAGTGTGACCATGCGTCAGAAGCAGCACAACTATCAGGTTACCGGCAAGGAGAACAAGAATGCCAGCAAGGAACTCCTGTTTCTTCTGCACATGGAGGCATAGGCGATGGATACGGTTTTTCATGATATCTTTCGGGCAGTTCACGAGGGAAAATGGCTGAGCATTGCGTACCGCAATCAGGAGGGGGAAGTGACCAGATACTGGATTGGCATCCGGGATCTGGACACATCCCGCCGTACCCTGTCTGTGGAGGGGTTCCATCTGACCCGGTACACCGTCATGCCTTTTGACGCGATCTATCTGGATTCCATTCTCTCCTCCCAGGTCATCGAGGGCTCCTACTATCCGGTCCCGCAGAAGCTGGTGACGGATATCCGGGATAATCCTCACAAATATCAATCTGTTTTTTCCAACACAGCAAATTTAAAAATTCTCAGCTATCTGGAGATGTGCAGCCGGATGGACACGGTACCCTACTATACGGACTACGCGCTGGTGCGTTACCTGGACCGGGAGCGGTTGGGGAGCGACGGCTATGTCCTGAACCAGGAGCAGTTTCAGACGATTGTACAGAATTTTCAGTATCAGACAAAGGAGCGACAGCGCCCTGAGGGTGGTCTGCATCTGCGGCGGCTGGCCATGAATGTGGTCAGTATTCACACGCCAAGAGGCCTTTATCCGCTGGCTTACCGGCATCTGAATCTGGATGTGAAACGCCGGATGCTAGTGCCCGACGAGGACCTTACCATATGTACGGAGTTTACCCTGGAAGGAGTCAAACAGAATGTCCGTCGATTCCTGGACGGAGACGAGTATGAGTTGTTGGCGGATTTTGAGGAAAATCAGGAGGAGATCAAGGACTGTATCACGGGCCGGGGCGGCCAGGTGGACGACATGCCCTACCTGATCGGTCTGGGGATGGACGTGCCGCTGGATCTGCACCGGGAGTACGCCTCCATCATGAAGCTTTATCAGGAACAGCAGGCCCCGGTGCCGATCCGGGCCTTTTTCGGAGATCTTCTGGAGCGGCCGAGAAGGAGAGGGGCTTACCCTATTGCCCTGATCAATCACAACATCAACCTGGATCAGCTTCTGGCTATCCATAACGCCATGAAGTATCCCATCGCCTACATTCAGGGGCCGCCGGGCACCGGTAAGACCAACACCATTATCAACACGATTGTGACGGCTTTTTTCAATGAGCGGACGGTGCTCTTTGCCTCCTACAACAACCATCCCATCAACGGCGTCTGTGAGAAACTTTCCCGGATGAGATACCGGGATCAGGTCATTCCCTTTCCGATGCTGCGGCTGGGCAATCAGGACAAGGTAAGGGAGGCGTTAAAGACCATGGAACGCCTCTATCAGAGCGTGCGGGACGTAAAAGTTTACGAATCCACCCTGGACCGGAATCGGGATGACCGAAAACACAGGGCCAGAAAACTCTCGGAGCTTCTGCGCAGATACGAGGAGCGTCTGGAGCTGCGGGAACGTCGGGAGACCCTGGAGACTCTGGCAAAGTACGAGGAGGCGAACAGCGCATCCCTGGAGATGCTGGCCTTTCAGACGGATCTGACGGGAAGGCAGAAGCGGCAGATCGAGCGGCGGCTGGAGCGTCTGGGAGAGGTGTCGGAGGAGGAAGCGCTGTCTCTGCTGGACGATGATCTGGAGGAATTGAAGAAATATCTCTACTATACTTCCGCCCGCTATATCAAGAAACTGGACAGCCCCCAGAACCGGGATCTTCTGGAGATCATTCAGATGGAGGACGAGAAAAAGCGGATGGAGGCCTTCGGGGAGTATCTGAAAAAGAAGGAGAACGTGGCGAAACTTCAGAAGATTTTTCCGGTCATCGCCACCACCTGTATCTCCGCCCACCGCCTGGGAGAGCCGGAGCCGATGTTTGACATGGTCATCATGGACGAGGCCAGCCAGTGTAACACGGCGGTCTCCCTGGTTCCTATCCTGCGGGGCGAGAATCTGATGCTGGTGGGAGATCCCCAGCAGCTCTCCCCGGTTATCCTTCTGGATGAGGCGGTCAACGAGAAGCTGAAAAAGCGCTACGGGGTGTCCGACGCCTACGATTACCGGAAGAATTCCGTCTACAAGACCTTTCTGGCCTGCGACGCGGTGAGTGATGAGATCCTGCTCCACAACCACTACCGCTGCAACCGGCGGATCATCGAGTTCAATAACCGGAAATTTTACAGCTCAAAGCTGAACATCTGCTCCGAGAGTCAGGAGAAGCGGCCCCTGGTCTATGTGGACGTGGAAAATGACGGCGCAGGTCAGCGGAACACGGCGCCGGAGGAGGTTCGGGCTATTCTGGATTATGTAAAGCGGCACCCCGACCATAGCATCGGCATTATCACGCCTTTCGTGAATCAGAAAAATCTGATCAATGAGGAGCTGGAGACAGCGGGAGTAAAGGAGGTAACCTGTGGTACGGTCCACGCCTTTCAGGGGGATGAGAAGGATGTGATTCTCTTTTCCACGGCGCTTACCGACCAGACACGGGAGGGAACCTACGGGTGGCTGAAGAACAATAAGGAGCTGATCAATGTGGCTACCTCCCGGGCCAAGGACCGTCTGATTGTCTTCTCCAGCGGGAAAAATCTCGAGCGGCTCCATCGGGAGGGGGAGGAGGACGACCTCTACGAGCTCGTCTCCTATGTGCGCTCCAACGGGACGACGGAGGTTACACCCCGCCAGGCCGATTCCCGCGCCCTGGGGGTCAAACCCTTTTCCACCGCAACCGAGGAGGCTTTCCTGCAACATCTGACCCATGCGCTGGAGAGCGTCTGGCTGACCCAGAACCGGTATCATGTGTACCGGGAAGTGCCCATCTCCCAGGTTTTCGCGGACAATACAGGCTGCAACGACCTGTTTTACACCGGCAGGTTTGACTTTGTGGTATACATGCGTCAGGGGGAGGCAGAGCTGCCGGTCCTGGCCATCGAGCTGGACGGGAAGGAGCATCTGGAGGACGCGGCAGTCATGGCCCGGGACCGAAAGAAGGAGGCCATCTGCGCGGCCCATCATCTGCAGATGATTCGGGTGGAAAATTCTTACGCCAGAAGGTATAATTATATGAAAGATATCCTGATCAGCTACTTCTCCAGAACCCACTGATTCGGGTAAGTCGATACGGAAAGGCGGCGAGACATACGGAACAATTGCGCTGTGCGGTGGAGCGAATTACATATCAGAACGCCGAGAACGGCTACAGCGTGTTAAAATGCCGGGCCAAGGGCTATGCGGATCTTGTCGCTGTGGTTGGTACCATGCCGGAGGTCTACGTGGGAAGTGTGCTTACCCTGGGCGGAAGTTGGAAGGTGGACGCGAAATATGGCCGGCAGTTTTCGGTGGAGACTTTTGAGGAAACTCTGCCCGCCACGGCTTACGGTATGGAAAAATATCTGGGCAGCGGCATGATCAAGGGGATCGGTTCGAAATTTGCCAAAAAGATCGTAAACACCTTCGGAGACCGGACGCTGGAAGTGATCGAGCATGAGCCGGATCTTCTGCTTGATGTGCCGGGTATCGGGAAACTCCGGGTGGAGCGGATCAAGAAGAGCTGGGCCCAGCAGAAGGAGATCAAGAATATCATGCTGTTTCTCCAGAGCCACGACGTGTCCACGGCCCATGCCACCAAAATTTACAAGACCTACGGGGATCAGAGCATCGATGTGGTAAAGGAGAATCCCTACCGGCTGGCGGACGATATCTGGGGTATCGGCTTCAAGACCGCCGACACCATCGCGGAAAAGATGGGCTTCGGCCAGGAGCGCTATGCCCGTCTGCGCAGCGGCGTCATGTACACGTTAAACAAGCTGTCGGAGCTGGGGCACTGCTACGCTTTCCGGGAGCAGTTGGAGACTTCCGCGGCAGATCTTCTCGGGGTGGAGAGGGAGTATATTACCATGACCCTGGATGAGATGATCCGACAGAAGGATGTGATTGTGGAGGACGAGGCCATCTACCTGCCGCCCTTCTTTTTCTCCGAGCGGGGAACGGCGCTGCGTCTGGCCCGTCTGCTCTGTTATGCCGGAAGTGTCCGGGTCAGGAGGGAAGGGCTGGGGGATCGGATTTCCCGGGAGACCGGTATGTGCTACGACGAGACCCAGATGCGGGCCATCGAGGAGGCGGTCTCCGGCAAGGTGTTCATCCTGACCGGTGGGCCGGGCACCGGCAAGACCACCACGACTCTGGGGATCATCACGGCTTTTCGGGAGGCGGGGGCGAAGGTGCTTCTGGCGGCGCCCACAGGCAGGGCTGCCAAACGGCTCTCCGAGGCCACCGGCATGGAGGCGAAGACCATTCATCGGCTGCTGGAGTTCAAGCCGCCGGAGGGGTATCAGAAAAATGAAGCGCATCCTCTGGAGGGCGATGTGCTGATCGTGGACGAGTGCTCCATGATTGATATCATGCTGATGTACAATCTGCTGAAGGCGGTGCCCGATGCCATGACACTGATTCTGGTGGGAGATGTGGATCAGCTTCCCAGCGTGGGCGCGGGAAATGTGCTGGCGGATCTTCTGGATTCCGGTATCGTTCCCTCCCTTCGCCTGAACAAAATTTTCCGTCAGGCCCAGGGCAGCCGCATCATCCTGAACGCCCACAGGATCAACCGGGGCGAGCCCATCGACCTGCGGGGCGGGAAGGACGCCGATTTCTTTTTCGCGGCAAAGGAGACGCCGGAGGAGGCGGCGGATCTGGTGGTAAAATATTTCACGGAAAACCTCCCCAGGTACTACCACGTTTCCCCGCTGCGGGATATTCAGATCCTGACCCCCATGCAGCGGGGCGTGCTGGGAGCCGTCAACCTGAACCAGCGGCTGCAGGCGGCCATGAATCCCACCCGGATTCTGTTGCGCAGAGGCGGGACGGAGTACCGTCTCCACGACAAAGTCATGCAGATCCGCAACGACTACGACAAGGAAGTGTTCAACGGGGATATCGGGTTTGTCAGCCGGGTTGACACAGAGGACCGGGAGCTGACCGTGGACTTTGACGGAAGGGAAGTTGTCTACGATGTGTCGGAGCTGGAGGAGTTGTCTCTGGCTTACGCCACCACAATCCACATGGCCCAGGGCAGCGAGTATCCGATCGTGATCCTGCCCTTTATGATGACCCACTATGTGATGCTTCAGAGAAATCTGCTCTACACCGGTGTGACCAGGGCCAGGAAGATTCTGGTCATGATAGGGGAAAAGCGCGCAATTTCCTACGCGATCCGCAACAACAGAGCCACGGAGCGAAATACCAGGCTGGCCCAGCGCCTCCGGGATGCGGTTTCCCTGGAGACGGGTTCCGGGGAGACGGGTTCCCTGGAGACAGATTGCGGGAAGACACTTCCCGGAGAGGGCGCTGCCACGGGGACCGGGATGGTTTTGCAGAGGGGAGGGCCGGTCAGGCCGGCCGAAAAAACAGGATTCGGACAGGGAAAAGGAGAAGAGGCATCGGAAACGTGCGTCTGAGATCGATATGAATAAGAACAGAGAGAAGTTACATTGGCATAGATCCTTGGTGGTTACCGTTATATTGATCCTTCTGATGGTGGCAGCTTCCTTCGTGATTACCGGGTGGATCAGCCGGGAGGAGGAGGAACGCAGTTTTACGCGCCTGCGGCAGGAGGCAGGACAGGTGGCCGGAAGAATCGAGGAGATGACAGAGACGGACAGGGCACAGTTGGAGGAGATCGCCACAGTTGTTGCCCGATACGGAGACTTTATGGATGCGCAGATGTGGGATCTGCTGGACTCCTATGTGGCGCCGGGAATGATTTCCCGCCTGGAACTTCTGCTTCCGGATGATACGCTGCTCACTACGGGAGGCCGGCGGGAGGAGACCGGCGGCCAGATTTCCTTTGCCGAGGAGGCGGCGCAGGGGGAGCATATTTCCGCCAGGGAAAAAGATTTCACGGAAGACGGCGGTTATGTGGTGCGTCACTATGTCCCGGTTATCCGGGATGGCGAGACGGTGGCAATGATCTCCGGGGTGGTGGAACTGGCGGATTTGCCCAACACCATCGGGATGGAGCCCTATGAAGGCCAGGCAGCCCTCTATCTGATCGAGGGGGAAACCGGCGATTTTCTGATGGATACCTGGCATGGAGAGACCGGGGGGAATATCTGGGCTCTGGGAGAGCGGAAAATGGCGCCGGGATATGATCACGAAACGCTGAAGGAAGGTCTCACAGAGGGGAGGACAGCCTATGTGGTGTTCGACTCACAGACTACCGGGGAGCAGCTCTATTTCTATTATCAGCCGGTAGGGGTCAACGACTGGCGGATTGCCCTGTCCGTGCCGGAGAGCGTGGTGTTCTCCTCAGCCCGGGAAATCCAGAGCCTGTTTCGCGTATTCCTGGCTTTTGAGGCCATCTGTTTCTTCCTGTATTTTCTGTGGATGGTTTTCTATGTGCGCAGTGTAACTGACGAAAAGCAGCGTCAGCTGGACACGATCCATCACATTTACGATGTGGAAAAACTGCTGTTCAATGCCCATGAAAACAGGGAAAATCTGAGCCAGGCCCTGGAAAAGATTTCCGGGATCATCGGCGCCAAACGGATGATGTTCTGGCTCTGTGACGGGGATACGGTCAGGAACGTCTGCCTGTGGAAACAGACGCAGGACGTAAAGGAGCAGCAGAGTGCCGCGAGGGAAAGCATCAAAGACGGCAAGCGGGAAAGTGAGGGAGATGGCGACCGGGCTCTCGGAGAGCGCATACTGGCATATTTTGAGCGGGAAACGAGAACTTTTCATGAGGACAGTGTCACAGCAGTCCCGGTCAGAGATACGGAGGGCAAAGTCTGCGGGATCCTGGCGGCTGAGGGGGCAAGGAATATATCGGGGGGAAACACTTCCGAGACAGCCATGTTAAAGAGCCTGGAATTCAGCTTTGGCATGTTCTGCCAGAACCTGCAGACGTATCGGGCCATGCGGGAACAGGGCGAGATGGATTTTCTGACCGGGCTTTCCAACCGGAACCGTTTTGAAGTGGATCTCGCGGAGTTTGCGAAGGAGGATCATGAGCGGATGGCCTGCATTTACATCGATGTCAACGGTCTCCACGAACGGAACAACAGTGAAGGCCACGAGGCGGGAGACCGGATGCTCAAGGCAGTGGCGGAGCAGATTCGGTCGAGGTTCGGCGAGCGCTACTGCTACCGGATTGGCGGGGACGAATTTGTTGTCTTTACTCTGGGGATGCCCGAGGAGATGGTAAAACAGCTGGCGGAAGAACTGGAGAAGGCGCTGGAAAAGGACGGTATCTATGTCTCTGTGGGACTGTGTTGGAAAGAGAAGGTGTCCATTATAGATCCCTTCGTCCGGTCGGCGGAAAAACAGATGTACGCCGCCAAGAAAAAATTCTATGAACAGGAGGCTCATGACCGGCGACGTTTTCGGAAATGATATATCAGAAGGAAAAGGAGGAACAGAAAATGGATGAAAGAGCGATGAATTGTCTGACTTACGGTTTGTTTGTGCTGACAGCCCGCAGAGGAGAGAAGGACAACGGGTGTATCGTCAACACGGTGCAGCAGGTGACGGCCCAGCCGAACCGGATCGGTGTGGCGGTCAACAAGCTGAATTTTACCCACGACATGATCATGGATACCGGCGTATTCAACGTGTCGATTATCAGTGAGAGCGCGGAGTTTGCTCTGTTTCAGCGGTTCGGTTTTCAGTCGGGACGGGATGTGGACAAGTTTGACGGTTTTTCGGCCTGGAAGGAGGCAAAAAACGGTGTGCGCTACATCACGGCGGGTGTCAACGCGTATCTTGGCGCAAAGGTGGTACAGACGCTGGATCTGGGAACCCACACGCTGTTTGTGGCGGATGTGACGGAGATGGAGGTTATCGGCCGGGAGCCATCGGCTACCTACGGATACTATCATGCCCATATCAAGCCACAGCCGGGGCAGAGCACTGCGGGTCAGAAGACAAAGGGAGGGGAGGATGAATTCGGAGAGGACGCAAAATCCGCCGGGAAAAAGACCGTTTGGCGGTGTAAAATCTGCGGGTACGAGTATGTGGGAGAAGAACTTCCCGAAGACTATATCTGCCCGATCTGCAAGCATCCCGCGTCGGATTTTGAAAAGGTTGTCGAGTAGATCCTGTACATGGATGAAGGGATCTGGTATAATAAAACCATATTTAGTTGCTAAAGGAGGATGTTATATGGATGCGAGACTGGAACCCTTGTTTACGCCCTGGCGAATCGGGAATTGCGAGATCAAGAATCGCATTGTGCTGACGTCTATGGGAGGTACCGACCTGTTCGGATGGATGGAGAAAAACCATTTTGACAAGGATGGGGCGCGCTTTATCATGGAGGTGGCGAAAAACAACGCCGGGCTTGTACTGCCGGGCTGCCAGCCGGTGTACAATCCCATGTTCGGCCAGTGGCTCCACAAAAATAAAAAGATGTATCAGGATCTGAAGGAGTGGATGCCGGAGTTTCACAAGACCGGCGCCAAACTGTTTGTGCAGCTCACAGCCGGTTTCGGGCGTTCCTTTACCATCAGTGAGCTGATGGAGACACTCTACACCAACAAGGCTCTGCGGGTGTTGTCCAAACCCTTTATGGATCTGGACAAGATTACAGCCACAGCCAGCCCGTCCCCCAACCGCTGGTCTGACAAAGTGCCGTCGCGGGAGATGACGGTGGCGGAGATCCAGGAGTTTGTGGACGCCTTCGCCGAGACCGCGAAGCTTCTGCAGGACGCGGGTGTGGACGGCGTGGAGATCCATGCGGTTCATGAGGGATATCTGCTGGATCAGTTTACCCTGCGGTACGTGAACCACCGCACAGACAAGTACGGCGGTTCCTTTGAGAACCGTTACCGCTTCCCGGTGGAGATTGTTCAGGCCATCAAGAAGGCATGTGGCAAGGATTTTCCGGTGTCGCTGCGCTATAGCGTGATTTCCAAGACGAAAGGTTTCCGGCAGGGAGCGCTGCCGGGGGAAGAGTACACGGAAGTGGGCAGGGATATGGAGGAGTCCGAGCGGGCGGCAAAGTATCTCCAGGATGCCGGCTACGACATGTTAAACTGCGACAACGGGACCTACGACGCCTGGTACTGGGCGCACCCGCCTATCTATATGCCGGAAAACTGCAATCTCGAGGATGTGGAGCACATCCGCAACTTTGTGGATATTCCTGTGGTGTGCGCGGGACGGCTGGACCCGCGGGTGGCGGCCGACGCCATCGCGGAGGGCAAGCTGGACGGCGCCGGATTTGCCCGTCAGTTTCTGGCGGATCAGGCCTGGGTTACCAAGATGATGGAGGGGCGGGAGGAGGATATCCGTCCCTGCATCCTCTGCCACAATGGCTGTTTCAACATGTGTCACTACAAGGGTGTGCCGAACGATCAGGATTTGAGTGACAGTCTGCATCTTTCCAGATGCGCGGTCAACGCTGAGACCATGCAGTGGAAGAAGCATTACATTCAGCCTGTGGCGGTCAGCAGGAGAGTACATATCATCGGCGGCGGTATCGGCGGTATGGAGGCTGCGAGAGTATTGAAACTGCGGGGGCATAAGCCTGTGATTCACGAGAAGGGAAGCCAGCTGGGTGGCACTTTCATCGCAGCCAGCGCCGAGTCCTACAAGGGCAAACTCCGCCAGTTGCTGGCATGGTACCGCCGGCAGATGGAGCAGATGGAGATCGAGGTGCATCTGAACGAGGAAATTTCCGGGACGGAACAGTTTGGCAGCGATCCGGTCATCATCGCCACAGGGGCGGTGCCGCGGCTCCCAAAAAATGTTCCGGGCTATGAGCGTATGATCGAGGCCTGCGACTATCTGAATGGCGCGGAGGTAGGCGAGACGGTAGCCGTCATCGGCGGCGGACTGACCGGATGTGAGATCGCCTACGAGCTGGCGCTGCAGGGGAAGAAGCCGGTCATCGTGGAGATGAAGGATGATCTGATCGCGCAGAAGGGTGTCTGCCTGGCCAACAGCTCTTACCTGAGGGAATGGTTCGCCCTGCACAAGATACCGGTTTATCTGGAGACGACGTTGAAGGAGGTCGGGGAAAAGGCCATCGTCTGCCGCGGCAAGGATGGAACCGAGACGGAGATTCCCTGCGATTCCGTCATCAGCTCCATCGGATATATTCCCAATCCGCTGCGGGCGAAAGGAAAGAACGTCTATCTGATCGGGGACTGCGACAAAGTCGGAAATTTACGGACCGTCATCTGGAGCGCGTACGAGGCGGCCATGAAAATCAAGTAGGAGGTGTGATGGATGTTTGAACATCATATGAATCTCACAGAGGAACAGGATGCGATCTTAAACGGCAGCAAGGGAGATACCATGGCAAAGGTCATGGAGACCATGATCCGTTATGGGGAGCTCTTCGGCGCCAAGTCGCTGGTTCCGGTGACAAGCAAATACAATCATCTGGTAACGTCCTTCGGTTTGAAAGCCCTGGGACCGGTGTACGACCTGATGGATCAGCTGATTGAGGCGGGAGCTTTGTCAAAACAGCCCTTCTCGGCGGACCCGAGACCGTTGGACAAAAATGTGCCCAGCTCTTTCCTTCAGAATATCGTGTTTAACCATTTTATGTACAGCAAGCAGGACTTCTATGAGGGACAGCTCCGGAAGCTGGGCCTCATGGAAAAGGACGCTTTTACCTGCACCTGTTACATGGACGAGGTGGGCAACAAACCGGAGCAGGGGGAGGTCCTCTCCTGGTCCGAGTCCTCGGCGGTAGTGTACGCCAACTCCGTGCTGGGAGCCCGGTGCAACCGGAATTCCGGTATCATTGATCTGATGGGGTCCGTGGTGGGGTACGTCCCCTATTTCGGTCTGCTGACCGATGAGGGCCGCAAGGCTACCTGGATTGTTGAAATCAAGACGACAAAGAAACCGGAGGCGCAGCTTCTGGGCTCCGCCATCGGCATGAAGGTCATGGAGGACGTCCCCTATATCGTCGGCCTGGATCAGTGGCTGGGCGAGCTGGATGAGGACGCCAGAACTTACCTGAAGGATTTCGGCGCGGCCACAGCCTCCAACGGCGCGGTGGGGCTTTACCATGTGGAACATATCACGCCGGAAGCTGTGCAGCAGGGTAGGGATCTGATCGCGGAGGGCGCGAAAACCTACGTGATCGACGACGCGGAACTGCAGCGGGTCTACGACAGTTACCCGATTATCTGGAAAAAGAAGGACGCGAAGCCGAAACTCTGCTTCATGGGCTGTCCCCATATGAGCCTGAATCAGCTGATGACCTGGACCGAGCGGGTGGAACAGGGGCTGAAGGACGCGGGAAATGACAAGGTGGTCATTCCCACCGTATTTACCGCGGCGCCGGCTGTGATCAAGAAATTTGAGGAGACGCCCTACGGGGAGCGCCTGAAAAAGACCGGCGTGATCCTCTCCTACATCTGTCCGCTGATGTACATGAATAATCCCTTGAGTACCAGCATGCCGGTTATCACATCCAGCAATAAGCTCAGGACCTATACCAGCGCCAGATATTATACGGACGATGAGATTCTGGAACAGATTACGAAGGGAGGCAGATGATCATGAAGAAATTTCAAGGACGGGTGGTTTCCCCCGGAGAAGTGAGTGCCCAGGCGGTGGTAACCCACGGTGGATTGAACACCCTGGCTTCCTTTCAGAAGGCGCTGCAGTTTGGCGATAAGAAGGCGACCTGCGGAGACCAGAACAATTCGGATTTGTACGGAAAGCAGATGGCGGGGAAGGCGCTGTGCCTGCCCCAGACCATCGGCTCTACCACAGGCGGTCTGGTGCTCTACTGTGCCTGCGCCATGAAACGGCAGCCGGCCTGCATGCTCTTCTCGGAACCCATCGATTCCCTGGCGGCAGCGGGAGCTGTGCTGGCGGACGTGTGGCTGGAAGATGTTTCCATGCCGGTTATCGACTCCCTGGGGGAGGATTTTCTGAACTATGTGAAGGATGACATGACGATTACTGTGAAGGAAGGCGGCGTGGTGGAAGTCTCCTGAGAAGGAGAAGAACCGGATCCGTCAAAAATATCGGGCGGGAGAACTTCGGAGAGAGGTTCTTCCGCTCTTTTTTTGTATGTGTCGGAGAGACAAAAAGCGGCTGCGTATAAAAAAGATGAAAATGCCAAATACTTCGGTTGGGAAGATTTTCCCGAAAGAAGATGGATATGAGGAGGAAACGGTATGTGCACAGCAGTCTCTTTTCGCCCGAAGGATCACTATTTCGGCCGCAATCTGGATCTGGAACTCTCTCTGGGAGAGCAGGTCATTGTCACACCCAGAAACTATGTCTTTGATTTCCGCTGTGTTCCGCCCATCCGGCAGCATTATGCCATGATTGGCGTGGGAATCCTCAGAAAAAATTATCCCCTGTATTATGATGGCGTCAATGAAAAGGGCCTTGCCATGGCGGGACTGAATTTTCCCGGCTACGCCCGCTACCGCCCGCCCAGAGAGCGAATGGACAATATCGCGCCCTTCGAGCTGATCCCCTGGATTCTCGGGGAATGTGCCGATGTCCATGAGGCAGTGGGGAAGATGCGATATCTGAATCTGGTCAAGATTCCCTTTGACGCCGAGCTCACGCTGGCGCCGCTTCACTGGATGATCTCGGATCAGGAGCGATCGGTTGTGGTGGAACCGCTGAAGGAGGGGCTGCGCATCTATGAAAATCCCGCCAATGTGCTGACCAACAATCCCCCTTTTGAATATCATCTGCTTCATCTGGCACAGTTTATGGGCCTTTCTGCGGAGAAGCCGGTCAACCGTTTTTCGAAGAAGATCCCACTGAAACCCTATTCTCTGGGAATGGGCGCCGCGGGCCTTCCCGGGGATCTGTCCTCCCCCTCGCGATTTGTCCGGGCTGCCTTTACCTGTGCCAATGCGGTGAGCGGCGAGGACGAGGAGGAGAACGTCAGCCAGTTTTTTCATATTCTGGGATCGGTGGAACAGCAGGCCGGCTGCGCGAGAGCCGGGGATAACCGGTGGGAGCGGACCGTCTATGCCTCCTGCTGCAATACCAAGAGCGGCGTCTATTACTATACCACGTACCATAACTGCCGGATCACAGCGGTGGATCTGTTCGCGGAGCCTCTGGCAGGCGGGAAATTGTCGTTCTATCCGCTGCGCACCGGGGCGGATATTTTCTGCGAAAATCGTCGGAAAAGTTGATAATACACTATTTCGAAGCCGCCTTTATATTGAAAAGGTAATCTCAAATTTTTATAGTAGATCTGTGTGTTTTTTGATGTGTGGAGGAAATGAGAAAGGAGCCTTACGATGCACATTGGAATTTGCGACGATGAAATTGCGGAACTGCAGTCTCTGAAGAGGATGATAGAAAGCTACTGCGACGCCCACGGGCTGGAAGCGGAGATTCATCTTTTCGCTTCCGGGGTGGAACTGCTGTCGGAGTCGGAACACCTGGATTTGCTGTTTTTGGATATCGCGATGCCCGGAGTGGACGGCATTGAGGCGGGCAAGCGGTTTCGCAAAAGAAATCCCCGATGTAAGATTGCCATGGAAACCTGTCGGGAGGACCGGATACGGGAGGCCTTTTACCTGGAGGCTTACCGGTTTCTGCCAAAACCCCTGCGAGAAGCGGATGTGTGGGAAGCGCTGGAGGGGTTTGAGGAGAGCAGGGCGGGGTACCGCAGGATTTCGTTGTGGGAGATGCGTCAGAAGGTCGAGGTCCGACAGAGAGAAATTGTTTACATCCAGACTTATGACAGTTATACGGAGTACATCGTCGGAAATCGCCTGATGAGAAGTGAGAGATCCCTTCACGACCTGGAAAAAGAGCTTGACCCCAAGCTCTTTTTTCGTGTGAATAAAAAGTATATTGTCAATTTTTCCTATATTGAAGGATACGACAATGGGATACTGACCATCCGGGACACACCGATGACGGTATCCAGAAGGAAGAAAAAGGACTTTGAGAAAAAATATCGGGACTATGATCTCTATTTTCGTTGACCGGGCTAAAAAACATTTTGAGGAGTTACAAATGGATATAGGAATCTGCGATGACGATATGAAAACGCTGCTGTCACTGAAGGAAACGGTAACGGAGTACTGCAAATCCAAGGGACTGGAGGGAGAGGTTCATCTTTTTGCCTCGGGCGGAGAACTGCTCGCTCTGTCCGGGCATCTGGATCTGCTGTTTCTGGATATTGAAATGCCGGGGCTGGATGGAATTGAGGTGGGAAAACGTTTCCGCAGAAAAAACGGCCGCTGCAAGATTGTGATGGAGACCTGCCGGGAGGATCGCGTTCTGGACGCTTTTCATCTGGAGGCCTGCCGTTTCCTTCTGAAACCGCTGAAGAGGCAGGACGTCTGGGAGGCGCTGAATGTCTTTGCAAAAAGTCTCGTGGGCAGCAGTACCATCACGCTGTGGGAAATGCGCCAGCGGGTGGAGGTTTCCCAGCGGGACATTGTGTACGCCCAGACTTACGACAGCTATACGGAATATATTGTGGGAGATCATCTGATGCGAAGCGAGCGGTCTCTTCTGGAGCTGGAGCGGGAGTTGGACCCGAGGCTGTTTTTCCGCATAAACAAGAAGTATATTGTAAATTTTTCCTATATTGAAAGCTATGACAACGGAGAGTTGTCAATTCGGAAAAAGAAGATGAAAGTTTCCCGCAGAAAAAAGGGGGAGTTTGAGCGGCGCTACCGGGAATTTGATCTGTACTTCCGGTAGATCGGGCGCGGGAGGGAAAAGGGGGGTAAATCGGCTGGAAACAGCATGAGAACAGACAAAAGAGAAGGGATGAAAGGCATGACGAACTGGGCACAGTTTGGGATATTGCTGGCAATTTATCTGATAGAGAGTGTAAAGTACTGTCTCGGAACGGAGATTTTCTTTCGCAGGACGATCCGGCGGAAGTGGATTTTTGCGGTCGGATTCGCGGTGTTGACCGTCGGGCTGCTGACGGTTGACTTCGGATATGAGGAAGCGATGCTGTTTATGTACGGCGTGGTGTTTGCCGGGCTGGCTATCGGGATGCGGCAGGGCGGTAAAGGGAAAGGTGCGGATGTCTTTTTGTTGATTCTGCTGATGACATCGCTGGATGAGACGATATCCGCCGTGACAAAATTCTTCGCCGAGGGAATGGGCGAGAGTGGCAGAGTAACGTATCCGAAGACGTTGGTGGATACGGTAATCGTGCTCATCTTCCTATGCTCTATAAAATTATTAGTAAAAAAGAATCTGCATAAGAAATTCTTGCAAAAGGCTTATGTAAGTGTATTGATCAAGTCGTGCTTGATACTAACATTGGTTTTAATTGCAATTTTGGGATATACAAGAACATATGTGGATAACAAACATTTTAATATATTTATTGGAATCGTTGTAGCAGTTTCCTATATGGGATTCTTTTTAATTACTTGGCTATTGGTACTGTCACGGAGTGAGAATGAAAAAACGAAAAAAGAACTTGAGATTGAGCGTTATCTAAAAGAACAGCAGGTAAATTATTTTTTGAGACTTCTGGAAAAAGAAGAGGAAACCAGGAGGTTTCGTCATGATATTGGAAATCATTTGATTGTACTCAGTGACCTGGTGGCATCTGGAGATATGGAACGTGTGAAAAGATATTTGGGAAAAATGAATGGACATTTGCGGGAAATCAGGGGTAGGACCTATGTTACCGGGAGTGAGATGCTGGATATAATACTCGGAGATACAATGGATGGAGTATGTAGGTGTGATCAGGTTCGTGTGTTGGGGGAATTTCATTGCTTAGAGCAGTTGGAAGAAATAGACTTCTGTACAATTTTCTATAATCTTCTTTCCAATGTGGCAGAAGCTCTGGAAAAGCTTGAGGAGGATAAGCGGTACTTGATGATAGAAATGGTAAAGGGAGAGAAAAATTTTGCTGTTATTCTCAAAAATCCTGTAAATGAAGTTGTGAAAATGAATCGGAATGGACTGCCAAAGACGACAAAAGGGAAGACAGAGTATCATGGAATGGGATTGAAAAATGTGGTGGAGGCGATGAAGAAAAATAATGGGGAAATGGAGATCTCCTGTGAACAGAAGGAGTTTATGGTAAGGTTATATTTTCCTAGAAAGGCGCCAATACAGGGGAATGAAAACCGTTAAAGGGGAATATGTAGCGAAAAATCTCATTTTTTGGTAAGACTATTATTGTGCCGGGCGCAAGTACAAAGGAAAAGGAGGTGCTTAGGATGACGACATATGGTTTTTTTGAATGGTTAGCGCAATGGTTGCTTGGTGGAAAAAAGTAATTATTTTGGTAATAAATATTGCAAATCGCGCATTGCTCGTCCAGAGCACTGCGCGCCCCTTTAGGGGATTTCTGTCAAAACAGAAGAGAGAGTTATGAGATTACTATAAGAGAGAAAGGGTAGAGGAAATGAATCGGACACACATTGAAAACATTTTGTTGCAGATGGGAGTCCCGGCAAGTATTGGCGGTTTTCGCTATATCATAGACGCAATGTTCTTTCTGGAGCAGGAGGGAACGGAGGATTTAAAGTATACTTATCTGTATCATCTTATCGCAAAGAAGCACAATTCCACTGTCGCACGGGTGGAGCGGGCAATCCGACATGCGTTCTCCGTGGCGCGAACAAAGAATGCGGACCGGGAAATGGTAGAGCATTATATCGGCTTTATTCATAAGACGAACGCGTCTTCCCTGAAGATGTTTTATCTCAGGTTAAAGGAGGACGAGGAAAAGGGAGTCGGAAGAGAAGAGGCAGCCCCTTTTTCGGAGAATGACCGGGAGCAGGCAGCTGTGAGGGAAGAGAAGAGTGCATTGTCTGTAAAATTAAAGAAGCAGGAAAGCCACAGGGACGAGATCACGCATTTGCTGGTTTTTCACGACAGAGAGATCCTCAGGGAACAGCTCCGCGAAATTGTGGAGGAAGTTATCGAGGAGATTATGGCGCAGCCTATGTAAACTGTCCAGATGAAAATGTCTGAAAATCCCGCAAATGCGTGATGTGCGCCCTTTTTTTACGGAAAGGTATTTTTTGAAGAAAAAGATTGCCTGTTTTTTAACCTGCAAGTATAATGATAATAGAACGTTTGAGAAATGCACAGAATATACGTTAAAGATTCTGTATGAAAGGGTGGTTCGTTATGGCAGTATCAATAAGGGAAGATTATAGAACTGCGCTGGAAGAACAAAGAATGGAAGTCCGTGAGATGGTCCTTGCAGGTTTGAAGGAAGTAAAGGCGGGTAAAACAAAAGATTTCAGCAAGGTCTGTGACAGATTGGAGAAAAAATACAGGGATGCAGCAGTACAAAATTAAGATAAATGAGCTTGCTGAGCAAGATCTTGAAAATGCTGGCGATTATATTGCATTTGTCTTATTAAATCCGTCGGCTGCGGAAAATACTGTTAAAGGTATCCGAGAACAGGTTAATAAGTTAAGATACTTTCCGGACAGCCATGAATTGGATGAAGATCCAATGCTTGCTGAGTTGGGCGTAAGGAAGATATATTTTAAAGAGTATAAAATCTTTTTCGTCATTGATGAAAGTACCAAAACGGTTTATGTGATTAGAATATTACATATGCTTGTAGATAGCAAGGCATGGTTATATCGAACTTTTGGTATTGTAGAATAATAGTTGGTTTTACTGCGTAAAAAGTAACAGAGAGGTTGTGATTCGGGGGAAAACACAGCCCCTCTATTTTTTATTGTACAATCCCTACGCATATATTATAATATCCCTGCGAAAAATGAGGGAAAGGGAAGACCGGGATGCAGGCGAAACTGAGAAAATTGATGGGGCAGACCAATATGCTGCACTTTGAGGGGGAGGAACAGTATCTGGACGCAATCGTGGAGGCGCTGGAGACGGAGAGACCCTTGGGGGTGGTGGATGAGGCGGATGCCCTGTATGAGAGACTTACCGTGGCGGAGTATCTGAACTATTTCGCGGATCTTCTGGACGCCAGGGCTCTGCTTCCCTCGGCTATTGAGCAGATGCATCTGGCGGATCTGCGCAGGAAAAAGATTGCCCGGTGCAGCCGCGGGGAAAAGAGGAGGATTGCCATCGCCCGGGAACTTCTGAAGGACGCGGCCGCCTATGTGCTGGTTGACCCGTTGGAGGAGATAGACGAGGAGTCCCGGAAACGGATTCTGACCTGGATGGACAGTTTTCACGGATATGAGCGCAGGCTGGTTACCCTGTCCCGGTCCCACCGCTATACCTGTCTGTGTCCGGGGGATCACTATGAGATTATCGGGGAGGAACTTGTCTGTATCGACGAGAACGAGATTTCCGAGGACAACCCGGAGCTTCCCGCCATCAACAAGATTTCCGTCACCTATCAGGAAAAGAATTTTCTCTTCAACCCGGAGGAAATCGACTATATTGAGGCCAACGACGGCCAGGTGTTCGTGTATGTGCAGCGGGAGCAGTATGTGGGGGCTTTCCGGATGGGAGAGCTGGAAGAGCGCCTGGGAAAATTCGGCTTTTTCCGCTGCCACCGCTCCTATATTGTCAATATGCAGAAGGTCAGGGAACTGGTCAAATGGACGAGGAATTCCTACTCCCTGAAGCTGGCGGGCTATCCGAAGACGGATATCCCGCTGAGCAAGGCAAAAATCTCGGAGCTGAAAAGCATGTACGAATTTTAGACGAGGGGAGAGGACGATGAAGAGGAAGATAAAAAGATTTCTGACACTGGTAAAGAAAGATGTGAGGGATTGTTTTACTGAGAAGACGGCTCTTTTGATGACAGCGGTACCGGTTGTCTTCGCGCTGGTGTTCCGGCTGCTCTTCGCCGACGGAAGTTTTGGCGATATGGCGGAGTGGATGACACTGGTCTGTCTGCTGTTTAATCTGTCGCTTCTGCCGCTCTCCGTGCTGCCGCTGCTGATCGGGGAGGAGAAAGAGCAGGGAACGGTGCCGACACTGTTGCGGGCAGGGGTTACGCCGGCGGCGTTTCTCGGGTCCAAAGTGTTGACCGCCCTGGCTGTGGAGCTTTTCTGCAGTTTCCTGATCTGTCTGATCAACGGGGTTACCGGACATCTATTGCTCTGCCTGTTCTGCAATCTGCTGGCAACTTTGACGCTTTTGCCCGTCGGCGGGCTGGTGGGGATTCTGGCGAAGGACAAAAATACGGTAAATGTCTACAGTTCCTTCCCGGTCTTTTTCATGATGCTGGCGCCGATTTTCTTTTTCCTCGGCAGCCCCTTGCAGACGATCAAGAAAATTTTCCCCTCGACACTTCTGACAGAGGTACTGCAGCCGGTCTTTCTTGGAGCGATGCCGGTAACGTCAGATCTGATTCTGGCATCCCTGGTCACAGCGGCCTGGATCGCGGCGGGGTGGACGGTTTTCTTTCTGGTTTTCCGAAGACATGGTTTGAAAATAGCATAGAGATACAGCTTCCGGAGATGAAATAAGCGTTTATTTCATCTCTTTTTTTGCTCCGTTCATCCCCGAAATTACTCCGTTCGCCGGAAATATGCGGACAATTTCTCCCAAAATGCCATAATGACGGCGTAAGGAGGAAACAGACATGACAAACGCAAATGTAATCGAAATGAATGAAGTGACGAAAGCCTTTGACAGGGTAACGGCCTTAAACCGATGCAGCCTGAAGGTAAAGAGAGGAGAGATCTTCGGGTATCTGGGGCCATCCGGCGCGGGCAAGACTACTACATTAAAACTGCTGACCGGACAGCTCCACAGCGACGGCGGCGAGATGGTGGTGCTGGGGGAGAACCCCTTCTCTCCGAAAATGAAGCAGCGTATCGGCATCATGAGCGATATGAGCGGTCTCTATGAAAAGATGACTGTATATGAGAATCTGGAAATTTTTGCGGACATTTACGGTGTTGAGAGAAAGCGGGAACGGATCGATGAAGTTCTTGCGGCGGTGGAACTGCGGGAGGCTAAGAAGAAAAAAGTGGAAAAGCTCTCCCGGGGGAGGA